>ENA-ORDI01000565-ORDI01000565.1-marine-metagenome-genome-assembly--contig:-NODE-565-length-24821-cov-3.240705_pt1 | contig 24821 bp, 22 predicted proteins | sample MGYA00248628_ERZ508525 | MGnify/ENA primary metagenome ERZ508525 (study PRJEB26195, sample SAMN05422138) | marine metagenome | isolation source: East of Porto Seguro, South Atlantic Ocean | place... | reverse complement strand
CTTATGGATGATATCGTGCACGTCTTTAGTTTGTTAGCCGACAGGACAGTTAATGAGAGACCTGCACGACGGAGTTCAATACGTCAAAGGAATCCTCATAACGACCGTGACCGAGGAGGTCGCCGCCTGATCTCGTTTACGCACCTATTGACGTAACCTCGGCAGATGGGAGACCTATTATATCGCCACGTGGACCCGATGAGGATTCTTTATAGCTTGCAAGGTGGAAAAGCATGGCATCTATTGAACCGTTTCAAGTTGACATATCCAAGGACGTTATAGATAACGTTCTTAAGAAGGTCGTCGCATTTCCCTGGGAGTTGATGGCTGATGATGACGGGTGGAAGTATGGGACAAACCTAGCCTATATGAGGGAATTATGCAGGTATTGGGTGGAAGAATTTGACTGGAGAGTCCAAGAACAATAACTTAACAATTTTTCTCACTATAGAAGCTATGTTGACGGAATCAATATTCATTTTATCCTCGAAAAAGGCAGCGGCGAAAATCCTACCCCTCTTCTAATCAGTCATGGCTGGCCAGGCTCAATCGTAGAATTCCTAAACATCATACAGCCTCTTGCGCATCCTGAGAGATTCGGCGGAAATATAGAGGACGCATTTGATGTGATTGCCCCATCGCTACCCGGTTTTGCTTTTTCAGATCCTCCACCACGTCCTTACGGTCCCCGTAAGATTGCAGAATCGTTTAACAAATTGATGACAGAAAACCTCGGCTACAAAAAATATATAGCTCAAGGCGGCGACTGGGGAGGGGCCATATGTTCATGGTTAGGCTTCGATTATCCTAGCTCATGCAAAGCCATACATTTGAATATCATGACTATGCGACATCCTGAGGGACCAAGTAGCCCTGAAGAAGAAAAGTGGGCTTCCTCATTTGAGAGCGATCAAGAATTAGAAAATGGGTACAGAACCCAACAAGCTACCAAACCACAGACACTGGCGTATGCAATGATGGATAGTCCTGTTGGAACAGCCGCATGGATTACAGAAAAATACAAATCGTGGTCAGATCTTAAAGACGATGACATTGAAAGCGTATATAGCAAAGACACACTCCTCACCAATATTATGGTGTACATAACAACCGGCACATTCAATACAGCTTCATGGATTTATTATGGAAGAAGGAAAGAAGGCGGTAGAATATTGTCACCGTCGGGCAGACGTGTTGCAATTCCAACAGGTTGTGCAGTATTTCCTAAAGAATTGCTTGCTTGGCCACCACAGAGCTATGTCAACCGAGTTTACAATGTAACTCATTGGACTGAATTCCCACGCGGTGGCCACTTCGCAGCAATGGAACAACCAGAAATGCTTGTAGACGATATCCGTAAATTCTGCAGAAGTCTCAGGCAAAGAGGAGCAGGCTACTTCTCTAAGGAGGATAGCTAAAAAACGAGGTTTATTCTCAGCATACCTTGACTTTTGCTAAATGAGGAGGGGTCGTGGCGAGGGAATTTGAAGGAACGCTACGAAGAACTTGTAAAAAATATTGTATGCACTCCAAAGCCAATACATTAATGGCCAAAGCTCCTGATGATGATTTCGCAGCTGAAACGACACATGGTGGAGGTGAGGGGATTCGAGCCCCAGACTTCCTCCTTGAAAAAGAGTCTCTGGATAGATATCTCGATTTACTAGCTGTGAAGAATCTTTCAGTGTCTTACATTGAGGGCAATCGACGGTTCTAAACAGCTTTTGTAAACACTTATCCCGTCCTCTCCTCCAATATTGCTCTACCTACAATTAGTCTCCACTAATTCCAGGCCCAAAAGTGTCCCATTTTCGCTGAAGTTCTACACACTTGACAACCACGCCTTCGTGGGCGTACTACTAACTGCGGCAACCCAATCACCTGAGTTTAATAACACTCGCAAGTCAGTTCGCGTCCACCTGTTCCCTGAAAGCTAAGCGCTGGCGTCTGACAGCGATGTCCCACCAGGGAGATAATTAGAAAAATGCCCGGAGCGCTCGACGGTATCAAAATCCTGGAGTTCACCCAGATCATCGCAGGCCCCTTTGGTGGCATGCTCCTCGCCGACATGGGCGCCGACGTAATAAAGGTCGAACCCCTGGAGGGCGAACCCTGGAGGCTGGCCCTCCAGTTCATCCCCGGCGAAAGCAAGACGTTTATGTCTCTCAACCGAGGCAAGCGCAGCCTGCCATTGGACCTGACAAGACCCGAAGCATCGGATATCATACGCAAGATGATCCCTGATATCGACGTTGTGGTCATCAATGCCCGACCCGACGTGCCGGCAAAACTCGGCATCGACTACGAATCGCTGTCGGCGATCAACCCGAAGATCATCTACTGCGACAACACAGCCTTCGGACGCAAGGGGCCGGACGCCAACAGGCCGGGTTACGACCTGATCGTGCAGGCCATGTCCGGACTGATGGCCAGCGAAGGAAAAATCAAAGACGGATACCCCCAACAGATAACCTCAACTGCCATCGCGGACTACTCCACCGGCATCGCCATCGCCTGGGGGGTGTGCGCGGCCCTGTTCGTCCGGGAGCGCACAGGCAAGGGCCAGAAGGTGGACACCACTCTGTTGGGTTCGGCCCTCGGCGTACAGACTGGCGGATTCATGGAGATCGAGTCCTTCGATGGCGAACTCCGCAGAGATGTCCTTCAAACTCTGGCCGCCCTCAGAGAGGCAGGCGTGCCCTACGAGCAGGTGGACGAGCAATACCGCAACACCCTCTTCGAATGGAGGAGGGGAAGCATCTACTACCGAACATACCAGGCTAAAGACGGAGTGTTGGCAGTGGCCTGCCTCAGTGACAGACTCAGAAAACGCGTGGCGGACATTCTCGAAATCGACGACCCACGATTCAAACCAGGTTTCGATCCCTTCGACCAGGAGACGATCGCCGCAGGCGAAATTCTTGCAAAAAAGGCAGAAGTCCTGTTCACCGAGCGCACTGTCAAGGAGTGGCTCTCCGCCTTCGAAAAGGTGGGTGTCCCAGCCGGCCCGGTCAGGTACGTTCAGGAACTGTTGGACGACGAGCAGGTTGTCGCCAACGATCTGGTGGTCGACCTGGAACACTCTAAAGCCGGCCCCGTGAGGATGGTAGGTCCAATGATAAGCATGAGCGAAACTCCGCTGAAAGCGCAGAGCGCCTCCCCAGCATTGGGCGAGCATACCGACGACATCCTCGGGGCAATGGGTATCGACGCCGAAACTATCCAAAAGCTTAAAGACGACGGCGTCACGCGCTGAGTTGTTTTAAGCTCCAAACCGTCGAAATGGTTGAAAAGCCGCAATCGAGAGAGCTATAATCTAGGCGGTCAAAAAACATCAGTAATGTCAGACAAAAACCGGAAACTGCAACCCCCGGAGATCAAGGAGGCCCAGAAGGGAATGACCTATATCATAGCCGAACCCTGCGTTGACCTGAAAGATGGCGCGTGCGTTGACGTCTGCCCAGTGGACTGCATCTACACAGAAGATGATGACAATATGTTCTACATCAACCCGGATGAGTGCATTGACTGCGCGGCGTGTGAACCCGTATGCCCGGTCACCGCAATCTTCGCAGAGGACGACACTCCCGGAGAGTGGGAGAGTTTCATTAACCTTAACTACGAGTATTTCGGCCTCTCCAGATAGCCTCCACCGAAATTGCAAATCTTCGTGTACCCTGCCCGCCCGTCGTAGAATTCACCGATGGGCCAGGCAGGGTATTATTTGCATATAGAAAATTCATTCACGCTTCCAGCGCCAATTTAAGCGACGTTGTGATCCTTCACCGCATCTATGCGCCGATAAGATAAGGAGCTTCACACTATGGTGACGATCGAATCCACTCCAGAATTCGCGCGACACGTTTATCAGAAAATGACCAGCAATCTTGAGGTGGTTCGTTCACGATTGGGCCGTCCTATGAGTCTCGCTGAAAAAGTTCTTCTGTCTCACCTGGATAACCCCCAGGAACAGGAATTGGACCCTGGCAACACCTACATAGAGGTGAATCCAGACAGGGTCATCCTCCAGGACGTTCTGGGACAAACCGCGATGCTTCAGTTCATGCAGACGCTCAAAGACGAGACAGCGGTCCCCACCTCAATTCACTGCGACCACCTGATCCAGGCGAGGGCCGAGGGAGTGTCCGACCTACGTGAGTCCTTGGCGGAGAACAGCGAAGTGTATAACTTCCTGCGCTCTGCCGCCGCGCGATACGGCGTCGGATTCTGGGAACCTGGCGCGGGCATCATCCACCAGGTCGCTTTGGAGCAATACGCCTTCCCTGGCGAGGTAATGATCGGAACCGACTCCCACACACCCAACGGCGGCGGTCTCGGGACCTGCGCTGTCGGTGTCGGCGGCGCCGACGCCGTGGAGGTCATGGCAGGCCTCCCGTGGGACATCCTACAGCCTCGGCGTATCGGCGTGGTACTGACTGGAGAGTTGAATGGCTGGTCTGCTCCCAAAGACGTCATCCTCCGTCTCGCCGGTGAACTCACCGTGTCTGGTGGCACGAACCATATAATTGAATACCTCGGCCCAGGCGCACGCACGATATCCTGCACCGGGAAAGCCACGATTACTAACATGGGCGCCGAACTTGGCGCCACGACCTCGATTTTCCCATATGACGAGTCGATGTCTCGATATCTCCGAGCCACGAACCGCGCTGGAATCGCCGATGTCGCCAACGAGTACGCCGACATGCTCAGGGCCGACGATGAGGTCGAGGCCGACCCTGCCAGCTTCTTCGACAAGATTGTGGAGATTGACCTTTCCACACTGGAGCCTCAGATCGTTGGGCCCCACTCCCCCGACCGCGCCCGGCCAATCTCTCAGATGGCTGCGGAGGTCGCCGACGCCGATAACAACTTCATCGATGAAGTGTCATCGGCCCTCATCGGGAGTTGCACCAATAGCTCCTACGAGGACATGAGCCGCGCCGCAGACATCGCAGAGCAAGCTGCGGCCCACGGACTCGCCGCAGCAGTCCCATTCATGGTCACGCCCGGCTCAGAGCAGGTGCGGGCGACCATCGAACGCGATGGGCAAATCGGTTCGCTCAACAAGATCAACTCCACCGTGCTGGCGAACGCGTGCGGGCCTTGCATCGGCCAGTGGCGTCGGTCTGCCGATGTCTCGACAGTTCCCAACACCATCGTCACGTCTTACAACCGGAATTTCCCGGCCCGCAACGACGCCCAGCCAACCACAATGAACTTCATCGCCAGTCCAGAGATCACAACCGCCATTGCCATCGCCGGACGGCTCTCCTTCAATCCGATGACAGACACGCTCACGGCCTCCGACGGAACCGAGTTCAAGCTAGAGCCTCCAAAGCCTGCTCCCGACGTTCCAGAAAGCAACTTCGCCTTCGGAGCTTCGGCTTACACCGCTCCGCCGGAGGACGGTTCGGGTGTCGAGGTCGTGGTTGACCCGGAATCCAAGCGAATCCAGATCATGAAACCTTGGCCGGCATGGGACGGAAACGATGTCGAATCCGCTCCTGTTCTGGTAAAAGTCGCAGGCAAATGCACCACAGACCACATCTCGCCGGCAGGCGTCTGGCTGAGCCTGAGAGGCCACCTGGACAGGTTCAGCGACAATATGTTCATGGGCGCCATCAACGCCTACACTGGCGACGCAGGCAAGACGAAGAATCTGGAGTCTGGAGACGAAGGCCAATCTATTTCGAACGTGGCCCGAGACTACAAGGCGCGCGGCATCCCGTGGGTGGTCATTGGGGACGACAATTACGGGGAAGGATCGAGCCGAGAACACGCCGCTCTGTCGCCCAGGCTTCTGGGAGGCGCGGCAGTCATCGCCCGAAGTTTCGCCCGTATCCACGAGACAAACCTCAAGAAGCAGGGGCTCCTGGCCTTGACCTTCTCTGATCGCGCCGACTACAACAAGGTGCAAGAGGAAGACCGGATCAGCCTTATGGGGCTACAGGACCTGACACCGGGTCAGCCGGTGAAGGCTATCCTCAACCATTCCGATGGTTCCACCGATGAATTGGACCTGAACCACTCCTTCAGCGCTCCGCAGATCGAATGGTTCAGGCTTGGATCAGCGTTAAACCTTTTCCATCAGTAGTAGGCCTTCGGACAATTCATGACCTCTGAGGGACGAGTTCTATGCTCGTCCCTTTTCATATCCACACAAAATTCACATGCCACTGCGACGTTGACGCGCCAAAAACAGGTGTTATCCCCCATCCCCAAACCCCGTGATGAGCGCCATATCTCTTTGTGCGCCACACCCAATGAAAATACAAGATTCTCTGCAAGCATAGAAATTAGGCAATTTCTGCCGTTCCGAACGCCGGACGGCAACACGCAAGAACTGAGAAAATACCGGGGCGCTGCAATGAACGTCGTTGATCTGGTAATCATTGGAGTAGTGGCGTTTCTGGGCCTGATCGGCCTGCGATCAGGACTGCTCAGGCCGATATCCGGTACCGGTGGACTGATCATCGGCGTCATACTCGCGATGCAACACAATGCGGAAGTCGCTCTGATGCTCGCCGATTATATCGAAGGGGAACTGCCCCACCGAGTGGCCGCCTTCGGAGGCATCGTTATCGCCTCAGCGACAGTGGCAAGGCTGGTCGCTTGGATGGTCAAGAAGGTTCTCAACACGCTTGTGTTGGGATGGGTTGACCATGTCGCAGGCGCCGCCGGCAGCGCCGCGTTGAGCCTCGTGCTGGCAGGCACAGGCACATTCCTACTCACAGGGGCAGACCTTGATCCGACAAGGGACGCTCTCGCGGCATCCAAGCTCGCTCTCGAAGTGTCCCACGCGACGGTCCTGACTTCGGACCAGCCCTGGTGTTCAGAGGTCGGGAGTGGCGTCGTAGGCACCGACTGCACTGACAGAACTGGCCTGCTCAACGACTACTTCGGCGAACGCATCTCCGCGCAAGTCACCAAATCTCATTGGCGAAGATGTCGGCTCCCTTGCCGAGGTTGTCCAGTCCACGCTCAACGGCAGTTCAACCGGCGACATAACCAGTCTCTTGGGTTCCGACGCTGTGTCGGGCCTCTTCGCCGATGATTCTGGCGCCCTCACGGACACTTTAGGCGGCGTTCTAGAAGGGAAATCGTCAGAAGAAATCGACAACCTGATATCGACCGCAAGCGCAGCCGGTGGAATAATTCCAAGGAATTCAACTGAAGATATTTCAGGTTTGGTCTCTTCTATGGTTGGCGAGGGTGGCGTATTGGAAGGTAAATCCCCAGAGGAAATTGCCGGCCTCGTATCCTCTGGTGCCCTGCCAGAGATGCCTCAAGAAACCATCGACGCGCTCATTCAAGATTCAGCGACGGCGGACGCGGCTCCATAGACCGAAACGCGATAAGGCAGGAGTTCTGACGACCTCGATGTCAGTCTCCGTCGGTGCCCACCCAGCCCGACTGTGATATGTCGATCATTATGCCATCCGGGCCGCCGTATTTGGTCTCGACATTCTGACCTCCGTGGCCGTTACCCATACTGGAGTGCAACGCTTCGTTGATGTCCTCTCTGGGGAACGAGTCGTGTTTTCGCAGATTCGCCTCAGTCGCTTCGGCGTCCTCCACCTGGAAGCCGATGTGATGAATCCCGACATAATCTGCGCCAAACTCCTCACCCGCCACAACCGGATTCTTGAAGTTCAGAATCGCCAGATTAATATTCCCGTCGCTTAGATAATAACCTTCGGCGTTGGCTCCATCGACTTTCCCCACTTCCTGAAGACCGAACACCTCTTTGAAGAACGCCGCGGTCTTGTCAGGGTCCTGAGTAGCCAACGCTATATGTTTGATCTTGGCCATGATCCTCCTCTTAATTTGCGCTCCGAAGTATTGGCCGAGTTTATTATAGGTCCAACCCAATAACAGTTTCCAATATAAGCGGACAGGTATTGAGTGTCAACGACAAAAGCACAGGACGATTAGCTAATGTCGGCAGTGAGTCCGCCAGCGTATTTCCTGAGATGCTCGCCCAGAGATTCGTTGGCCTCTGACGTGAGTTCGGGGTCAGTTTCCAGCAACCGCATCGCCTCCCGACGAGCCATTGCCAGTATGTCCTGGTCTGTAATGCTGGCGACTCTGAGACTCGGAAGTCCGCTCTGCCGTGTGCCGGCGTAGTCGCCAGGGCCACGGATTTTCAGGTCTTCCTCAGCAAGCTCGAACCCGTCTCGCACACGCTCCAAAAGCTTGAGCCGCTTGCGAGCCTCCATTCCCGGAGAGTCAGCCATCAACAGGCAGTAACTCTGATGCTCGCCTCGCCCAACCCTTCCCCTGAATTGGTGAAGCTGGGACAGGCCAAACCTGTCCGCGCCGTCGATCAGCATCACCGTCGCGTTGGGAACGTCGATGCCGACCTCGATCACTGGAGTCGACACAAGAATATCTATCTTTCTGGTTTTGAACCTGTCCATCACTTCTTCTTTCTCCTGAAGTGACATCCGCCCGTGGAGCAGTCCTAAATTAAGTTCTGGGAAAACCTGAGTGGACAGCCTCTCATGTTCCACCACCGCAGCGCGAGACTGTATTGCCTCGGACTCCTCAATAAGAGGGCACACAATAAATGCCTGTCTCCCCGCCTCGACTTCCTTCCTGACGAATCCGTAAGCTGCGTCGCGACGGTCAGATTGCACCCATCGGGTTCTGATGCTCTCCCGGCCTGGCGGCATTTCGTCGATCACAGACACATCAAGGTCGCCATAAACCGTCAAAGCCAAAGACCTGGGAATCGGCGTCGCGCTCATTGCCAAAACGTGGGGACGAGCGCCCTTTTCACTCAACGAGGCTCTCTGCATCACGCCGAAACGGTGCTGTTCATCCACGACCACCAGGGCCAGTTTCGGAATGTCCACAGGGCTTTGAATCAACGCGTGAGTGCCGATTATTATGTCGATAGCTCCGGCACCAAGCATCGCGTAAATGTCGTCTTTTACTCTCTTGCGGTGACTGCCTAAAAGCAGTCCGACGACGACGCTTTCCTCGATGCCAGCGACGTTGAGCGTCACGACATACTTGCCGTCAGCCTCAAGTTCAGTCTCGGAAAGAAGGTTGCATATCGTCAGAAAGTGCTGTTCGGCCAGAATCTCCGTCGGAGCCATGAGAGCGGCCTGGTATCCCGCTTGGACTGCGGCCAGCATCGCCGCCGCCGCGACCACGGTCTTGCCGCTGCCCACGTCTCCTTGAAGCATCCTTCGCATCGGTTTTGTGGACCGGATGTCAGTGAACATCTCGTCCAAAACTCTATATTGCGCGCCGGTCAATTCGAAGGGGAGCGCGTCAAAGAATGGCTCAAGCATATCCACGCCTGATCGGATAGCGGTCCCCTCGCCGCTCTCCTTCCAGAGCCGCTTTTGAGTCATAACCGCCAATTGCAAGATAAACAACTCATCGAAAGCCAGACGTTTCCGAGCCGCGCGCCTCTCATCCTCCGAATCAGGATAGTGCATCTGGTAAATGGCATCCCGAAGGCCGGTGAGACCGTTACGCTTCAGCACGTCGTCGGGAACATATTCCTCAATCTGCCGAATGCAAGTGTCCAAAGCCTGTTTGACCAGGTTCCGAATCGTGCGCTGATACAGGCCATCGGTGGCCGGATACACTGGAACCATGCGACCCGTGTGGACCATGTTCCCCTGAGACCCGTCCAACACCTCATGCTCAGGCGATTCGAAGACGATATTCCCGCGAAACACGTTCACCTTGCCGCTGATAGCCACGCGCATACCGGGTTTCAGAGTTTTGGCAAGCCAGGGCTGGTTGAACCACATGACCCGAACATTGCCAGTTTCGTCTCCGAGCACGGCCTGAGTCGATTTCCGACGCGGCCCCATGCTGGTCTCTGATGCCTCCCAGAGGGTCGCCACGATGGTCTGTTCAATTCCGGGTTCCAACTCGCTGATCTTTCGGGCGTTCCCGTAGTCGTTATGCCGTGTGGGAAAGTGATAGAGGAGGTCGCCCACCCTCTCAATCCCCATCCGCTTGAGCCGGGGAACGGTCTGGCGTGCCGCTCCTTTGAGTTTGGACACGTCGTCGGTCAGCTTTAACGGTCCGGTAGGTTTGGTCTTGCGAGGCGCAGATTTCCTGGGAGCGGGTTTGGTTTTCTGCGTAGCGACTGGCGCTCGTCGAGGTTCAACAGTTGCCGGATTCGCGCCTCGAATCTTCGGGAGCGTTTCATCGATCCACGACTCCCTCTGGTCAGGAGCCATATCGCGATAACTCAGATGGTCTCTTAGAAAAGGTTGCAACTCATCGACGAATCGCTCCAAGAACCTGTCCAATCCCCCCATGACAATAGTGTCGGGGAAGCCTTTGGACCGCTCTTGGATAAGGATTCGATAGAGCGTCTCTTTGGGATTCGGACGTGAAACAGCCATCAGTTATAAGGATAGCTAACAACCGCATTTTGAGAAAGGCGACGCACGTGCAACTTCAGCGAGGTTTCCAGAATGTGGTGATATTTTGCGACTGAGTTAAGCGGTCACATATGAAATTAGCCGCCACTTTTGGCGCTGATCAACGCGATGCCAAGAGTGTCAGGCCCAGCGTACGTGCCGATTACAGGACCGATCTGTAACATCATCGGCTCCCGGCCTTCGATCATGAATTTTGATACGTTTTGAGCCAGTGTTTGGGCTTCATCTGGCCCTGTGGAGTACATCACTGCCAGCCCAGAAATCGGGGCGAGTTCCGCTACTGTGTCGACTAGCTTGGCGATTCCTTTGCGCCTGGTCCGCTCCCTGCCGAGAGGGTGAACCTCGCCCTCTTGCAAGATGAGCATAGGCCTGATTTTCAGAAGATTGCCTATTAAGGCCTGAGCCTTTCCGATTCTGCCGCCTTTTTGGAGAAACTCCAGCGTTTCAAGCATAAAGAAGCACTGACTGCGGGTGACGGCATTCCTTGCAGCTAATATCACCTGATTCATGTCTCCGCCAGAGTTAGCGACCTCCGCAGCCTCCATCGCGCAGATTCCGACGCCCATTGATACTTGGAATGTGTCCACCACCTCAATCGGGCAGTCCGCGTTCGCCTGCTGGCTGGCCAGACGAGCCGAGTTCATTGTCCCACTTAATTTCTCTGATACATGAACTGACACGATGCCGTCGGCGTCAGAGCCAAGACGCTCGTAAACGTCGATAAACTCCCCGACCGAAGGCTGGGAAGTTGTGGGCAGAACATCGCCATTAATCAGCTTGTCATAGAATGTGTCGGGCATCAGGTTCACCCTGTCTTTGTAGACATCGGACCCGAAGTGGACATTCAGAGGAACCACCTCGATGCCCAAAGATTCTGCGACGTCCGCGGGAAGGTCTGATGTGCTGTCTGTGACTACCTTGATTGCCATGTTGTTTGCCCTACTCTACTGATGCCAAAAAATGATAGTGAGGCTGGCCACCGCTGACTAGCTCGAACTCCACGCTTTCGAAGCGGGCTTCCAGATTCTGGGCCGTCTGGGCCGCTTCGTTCTCAGTCATCGGCCCTCCCCAAAACAATGTGACCAGTTCACTGTCCTCTGTCAGAACCTGCGCCAAAGCGTCCGCCAAAGCGGCTTCCGCAGTGTCTGCCGCCGCCACAAGCTGACGGTTGAGCAGGCCAATGATCTGATCGTCACCGACGGCCACGCCGTTCAGGTCCACGGGACGAACCGCCTTGCAAACTTCGATTGTGGACACGCTGTCCAAACTCCCCTGCATCCGATTCAGGTTGTTTTCCAGTGACGTTGAGACGTCGAACTCCAAAAGCGCGGCAATTCCTTCAGGAATCGTCGACGCAGGCACGACGCCGAGGTTCTTGGACGTCAATGATACTGCCTGTTGGGCGGAAATGGTAATATTTGGATTGTTAGGCAGTATGAGAACGTCCGACGTTGGGGCGTCCTCCACAGCAGACAGTATCTGCCCAACGCTGGGATTCAGCGTATTCCCCCCCTGAATAATCTGCGAGACGCCGTACTCTCGGAACACAGATTCGAGGCCATCGCCCCAGACCACGGCGACAATGGACACCTCGCCACCCTCTTCGCCAGTCTGCTCCAACCTGCGCTGGCGAGAGTAATCGCGGCGTTGGTCATCCATGCTCTGAATATTGATCTGCTCAACGCTCCCAAGAGAGTTGGCGTACTTCATCACAGGCGTCGAGTCTGAGGCGTGGACGTGAACTCTCACAACTCTCGAATCGCCAATCACCACGGCAGAGTTGCCAATCTCGCCCAGCCTTGCCTTGATGTGCGCAAGATCCATGCCATGCCCCTCGACAACAAACTGGGTGCAGTAACCGTACTGCTCCGATTCAATCGATTCGAGGAAGCTATCTGAGAGTTCATTGCCAGGGTCATCGAGGCCTAAAGGCGCCGGCGGCTCAACCTCTCGACCCTCAGCCGTAAGCCCGGACGCGCACAGCCTCATGCCCTCCAGGATGATGTATAAGCCATAGCCGCCTGCATCCACGACTCCGGCCTCTCGCAAGATCATCAGCAAGCTGGGAGATCGAGCGACCGAGTCAAGAGCTGTGGCGCAAACCCCGTCCAACAGCGTGGCAAAACCATCAGCTTCGGAGTCACGGGCCTGCTCGCTGACTTCTCGGATTACGGTCAGGATCGTGCCTTCCCTCGGATGGCCGGTGGCTGCGTATGACGCAACGGCGGCTGGAGTGAACGCGGCGGCAAGGTCAGCGGGGCCGAATTTGTCCATGCCCTGAAAGTGGTCGGCGAATCCTCGGAACAACTGTGAGAGAATCACGCCACTGTTGCCTCTAGCAGCCCTCAGCGCGGTGTCCGACATCAGCCTGGCGACCACGCCGACAGATGTCGAATCGCTCCGCTTCGCCTGAGCCACGATCTCGCCCAGCGTGAGGAACATATTTACGCCCGTGTCTCCATCAGGGACAGGAAACACATTCAGCCTGTTGACTTCATTCACGTTGGGTTTTAATAGCTCCAACGCACTGGAGAACATGGCGGTCAGGTCCCGCCCGTCGGCAGGCGAGGTCATTTCACCGGACGACTGATTTTCCGTGGATGACGTTGTCGGATTATCGCTCATTATGTTATCTTTAGACGGCAGTTCGATGACAATTAGATACGGGGCATCGACCGTCTGGCCGAGTCAGACGATTCTACTGAACCTCGTTAATACAGTCAAAGGTAATTCAATGGCAAGATGCGAGATTTGCAACAAAGCGGGACAGTCCGGCAACAACGTGAGCCACTCCAAGCGCCACACCCGCACGCGATGGTTCGCCAACGTCCAGAAAACGACCATATACACCGATGGTGTGCCGCGCAAGCTCAACATCTGCACACGCTGCCTTCGCACACAGTATAAAGCGACCACTAAAAGCTAGTCACTCCGGCAGTCCCCTCAGAGCGCTTCTTTGAGAATCCTCCTCCTCGGCGTCAATCACAAAACCGTGCCCCTCGACGTGCGGGAGGCTGTCTCATTCTCCAAATCAAAGGTGATAGAAGCGCTCCCCGCGTTGCAGGGCATAGCTGGCGAGGCCGTGGTCCTCTCCACGTGCAACCGCACCGAAATTTACGTCACCGCCTCTGACGAAAAAAAAGTTTCCCCTCGAATCGAACGGTTCCTGTCAGATTTTCACGGCCAGCCCTCCGAAACTCTCTCGCCTCAACTGATCGAACCCCTGGTCGGTGACGCCGTGCGTCACCTGTTCAAAGTCGACAGCGGGCTGGACTCCCTGATTATCGGCGAGTCCGAAATCCTCGGACAGGTTCGCGAGTCGCTGACCATCGCATCCGAGACCGAATCCGTTCGTTCTCCCTTGCTGGGCCTGTTCCACTCAGCGGTCAGGACCGGGCGCAGAACTCGAGAGGAGACCGAGATCAGCCGAAACGCCATGTCCGTCAGTTCAGCGGGAGTCAGGTTAGCCAAGCGAATGCTGGGCGATCTGGAGGGGCGACGAGCGCTATTGATCGGGGCAGGCGAAGCAGGCGCCCTGGTGGCCCGGGCTTTGAGATTTGCCGGTGTTGGCGAGCTTCTAATCGCCAACCGGACGCGAGCAAGAAGCGAGAGTCTGGCCGAAGAACTCACTGGCGCCGTAGTCGAATTCGACGATATCGCGTCCAACTTAGAGAATGTGGACATTGCGATCCTGGCGACCGACGCCCCGGAGTTCATCCTCAGTTCACAGATGGTGTCCGAATCTCAGCGATACGCGCCCGCAGACCGAAAGCTGTTCATATTCGACTTGGCTTTGCCACGAGATGTTGAACCATCGGTGGCCCACATACCCAATGTCGAGTTGTTCAACATAGACGACCTTTCGTCTATCGCCGAAGATAACATGAACGACCGAAAACGGGCCGCGGTTGAAGCCGAGGCGATCGTCGAGGAAGAAGTCCAGCGGTTCATGCGATGGTGGGAATCTCTGGACGCTGAGCCGATGGTGCGCGAGTTGAGAATTCAGGCCGAGGACATCCGTCAACAGGAAATCGCGCAAGCGTTAAAACGCCTCGACAGTCTAGACGATGAACAGTGCGAAGTTTTGCAGGCGATGACCAGATCGTTAGTAAACCGAGTCCTTCACGACCCAACCAAGTTCCTCAAAAACGAGGCCGACACCAGCGAGCTTGATGCCGCCCGAATGCTTTTCCATCTGTACGGGCCTGAGAAATCCTGATGGCTCTAGAAACCCAGACGTCCGATTATCAAAGCTTCACCATTTCGGCGCTATATTATCGTTGGAACAACATGAACGCGTGCTACCATAATCTCACCGCGTTCACAGTCAAACAATCCGCTGCAAACACAGGCAAGGAGAACAGTCATGGCCGAATACAACAAAACTGAAGCTCTCGATTGGGCGCGGGAAAATCTGCGAGGCCAATGGACGACAATTATGACCCCCTTCACACCCGACGACGAACTGGATGAAGACGGCCTGCGAAGCAACATCCGTCACATCAGGTCTCTGGGAACCCACGGCGCAGGCTGCACATGGGGCATGGGAGAATTTTGGAGCCTCACCCGCGAGGAACGGACGAAAGTCTACGACATCGTGGCAGAGGAGGCCGAAGGCGACTGGCCCATCGGCGCTCATGTGACCCACACCTCTGCCAAGTCCATGCTCAACCTCGCAGACCACGCCGAGAACGTCGGATTCGACCTGCTAATCGTCGCCGCGCCCTACATGGTAACCAAGACAGAACAGCAGGTAATCGACTGGGTGAAGATGCTGGCTGACAACACCTCTCTTGGCATCATGTTCTACAACTCCCCGCAGTTCGGCATCGTCGTTGGCGCCCAGGGGCTTAGGAGCATCTGCGACATCCCAAACGTCGTGGGCGTAAAAGAAGCCAGCTTTAATCAGGAACTGTCTATCGAGGCCCATCAGCAAATCGGCCAGGACGCCATCATCAGCACCCCCGACGAGTGGATACTGTTCAAGGGCCAGGAGTTGGGATTCGAGCAGCAAGTGATGTTCGCCAACACATCCGACTGGCGATTCGACACCCCAGACCGTAACTATTACGTCCAGTTCATCGACCGGGCAATGCGCGGCGACCTTTCCAGCGACTTCTACGACACCCACGTCCGCCCCATCAAAGAGGTGTCGGACAAGTGGTGGCAGTACACGGTCAAGAAGTTCGGTGGCGCCCTCCCGGCATCTATGTGCAAGTCCTGGGGCGAAGTCATGGGCTTGGCGGGAGGCCACGTCCGCGCGCCGCTGGCCGACCTGGACGATGGCGAAAAATCCGATCTGGAGCGCGAGGTAACCTCCACGCTCGAACAAATTTACCAGCGGGCAGATCAGGCGTAGGCAGACCCAGACACGATTCTGACGGGATGCCTGCGCGGATTAACTTAAGCAGCAGACGTTCAGTTTTCGGCCTTTTGATTCGCCGCGCAGCTCCTGGAAATATGGGGAGGGGGGGTAGGTTCCGCCCCCATTTTGTTTCGCTCAAGTCTTACAAAGCGAGTTGGATCAACTCATGATCTCCCTAAAGGATAGTATCATGCGCAAATCCGACCGACGCCGCTCAGCCAATTCATGTCATCTCTAGAGTCATTCTTAGAAAAATATTGTATTAACTTGATGTTGCGGGGCGAATAACCCCATGCTACGATGAAGTCGAAGCCAGCGTTTAGCCGGAGTTATTATTGGATATCGTCACCGACTTAGCAACGATTATTGGACTCGCGAGAGATGTCATATTGCTATTGTTGTTAGCTGCCGCGCTCATCGCTGTGATCGTAATCGCCAGGAAGGTGATGGGGCTGATTAACGCGGTCAGAAACACGGCGGAGAAAGCCCAAGAAATGCTGGAAACCTTGTCCGAGAAGGTAGTCACGCCTGCCGCGTCCAATCCCAAAGCCTTCCGGGTATTAGGCAGCGTGCTGGGCTTCTTGGCGAGGCGTTTCCGACGATCAAGTGACTAAGCATGATTTATAGGAGGCTCAACGATGGGCAACAATGACAACGGCGGATCTTTCGCGCTGGGACTGCTCGTAGGAGGAATAATCGGGGCATTGATCGGCATGCTGCTCGCCCCAAAGCCAGGGTCTGAGACTCGGTCAGAAATCTGGGAACGCAGTGAAACATTGCGCTCCCGCGCCGACGAGGCCGCGGCCAGTTTGCGCGAGCGAGTCGGCCCTGCCGCAGACGGCGTGAGCAGTCGCTTCGGCCCCGCTGTTGAATCCGTTCTTGAGCGGGGCGGGGCGGTTGCAGGCACTGTTCGTGAAGCAGGCGCTTCGGCCATCGAAAATGTGAACGCCCGTCTTGGAAGAGGCCAGGAAGAGGCCGAGGTCGTGGAACCTGACGCCGACACGACGACGACCCAGTCCAGCAACGGCCAGGAGACCCCCTCCTAAAGACCCCTGGAATATACGGAGGTCAATCAGAGGGCGAACGCGTTCCCGTGCTGCCTTTCACAAATCCGAGAAACAAAAAAGCGTCCTGTCTAGTTCTCATGTGAGTTCGATAGGACGCTTTTGTTTTGCCTCTACATTACTAAGGCGATGAATTTACCGCCATCGGGTACGAACCAAGAATCTTGAACATCGACGAGCGAGAACGCATGCCTTCCAGCGCCGCCTGAACGTGATCGTCCTCCCGGTGTCCTTCAAGATCAATCAAAAACACGTACCTACCCAGACTTCGACGGTCCGGTCGTGACTCGATCTTCACCAGATTGATGTTCCGTTTAGCCAGCTCACCCAGCGTTTCGTAAAGTATCCCCGGCGCGTCGCTTTGGAAATCGAAGCAGAACGACGTTTTGTCGCGCCCTGTGCGTGGATGATCTTGCTCAGCGAGAACCACAAACCGAGTCTGGTTGTTGGGAACGTCCTGTATATTCGGGTCAAGAATTCGAGCGCCGAAAATCTCCGCGGCCCGCCTGCCGGAAATCGCGGCAGCGGGAACCGGGCTGTTTCGCATATCCTCCACCGCGCCGGCGGTGCTGAACGACGCCACATGCTCGGCTTCGGGAAGATTTTTCATCAGATACAGCCGACACTGGCCGAAGGGCTGAGGGTGAGAGTACACCGCCTTGATGTCCTCCATCCGCGTGTCGCCGTCGACGAGAAGATTGCAGTCGATAGGAACGACAAGCTCTCCGTTGATCTTGAGGTCGGAGTGGTGAATCAGGAGGTCCAGAGTGAACGTCACGGCGCCTTCCAAGCTATTTTCGATGGGCACCACCGCCTCGTCCGCCAATCCCTTGCTGACCGCCTCAACAACCGCGGGAATAGTCGAGCATGACACATACTCTGCTTCGCCGTCATGACCGACCGCGGCTTGTTCGCTGTACGTCCCGGGCGGTCCCAGGTATGCCAACCGTTTCGCCATCAAAATCCTCCGACGTCCTCAACCATCATCTCCGCGAGGTCTTCTTGAATTCGGTCGACCAGCAACTCGGTCACATTCACGGTCACGTCGATACCCAGACGGGCAAACAGTTCAACGTGTTCTGGAACATTCACGAGCGCGACAACCTTTTGGGCGCCAAATCGGTGCTTTGCCAATTGGCACGCGACCAGGTTTTCGTCGTCTCGCCTTGTGGTGGCAATCAGAAGGTCTGCCCTGCTCGCTCCTGCCCTGGCGAGTATGGTCGCCTCTGTGGCATCACCCATAACCACAACGCCGCCCAGTTCATCCTCGATGGCAGAGCATCGCTGGGGGTCATTGTCGATGATCGTGATCTCGTGATCTCCGGCCAACAGCCATCGGGCAATCGACGAGCCGACCCTGCCGGCTCCCACTATCAGAACGTACATTTCAGGTTAACCGTTGGTTGCATCAATAATCAGGTCCCGCACGAGGCTCGTTGGGCTGACGGTCGTCAGTTCTAAGCCTTCGTACATCTCCTTCATCACAAGGTCATTTAGGCGGCAGATCACCTTGGGAATGTGCAACACATGGTGAGCAATCTGGGCTGACAGTGCGTTAGCGGCGTCGTTGCCAGAAACCGCTATAAACACGCTGGCATCCTGAGCAAAAGCCCTTCGCAAGTCAGACTCCAGCGTCCCGTCCCCCAGGATCGGCTGTATGTCGCCATCCTCGATCAGCCCGGAAGGCAGGATATCGAAAGCGGACATCTCTGTGTCCAATATCAGCGCCAGATAACCCGCTTCCGAAAGAGCGACGGCAATATCTGCGCCGGTCCTACCACAGCCGACAATGACCACCCTCGCCGGTCCAAGCCCGGCGCCTGGAAACCTAGCGTTCATCGCCCGGGAGTCTCTGTTTTTTCGCGGCTTCAGCCAAGTCTTGTCTGCTCCAGTTCAGCCGGGTCTCTGGACACGATCACACGGCATGGGGCGTTCTTGAGTATGTATGGGATGGATTCGCCCAGGGAATACGATCCGAAAGGGCGCTTGTAAGAAGTTCCGACGACAATTGCGTCAACGCCCTTGTCCACCGCTTCCTGAACCACCGCAGTCCCGGCCTTTCGGGCCTGGACCAACTTAGCTTCCATCTGGCACTTGTAGTTTCTTGCCACGCTCTCCATGTCCTTCAAAACCTGTTCGCCCTTGGCGGCGGCAGGCGTCACCTCAGCATCCACAGGGAAACCGCGTTCAACCTCGATGACATAGAGAATATGGATCATGCTGCGGCTGGACTCCAACAAATCGCAGGCCAACCGCACCATCTCTTCGTCGCATGAATCCCCACTGACAGAAACGAGAACTGATGATACTTTCACACAGATACATCCAATTTGTTATCCACTGCGACCGACATCCACCGGGTCGTGTCAGGACGCAATAGCGGTTAATTCGAAAACCCAGCAGCGCTCTATACGGCGGCGCTAACCGGTGACACTTCATCAGCTACGGAGTCGAGCCGGTCGAGCATCTCATCACGACCGGCCAGAACCAGCCAATCCCCAGCCTGCAGTTGATCGTCTGTGTCCGGGTTCAGCGTGATGTCCTTGCCCCTGCGGATAGCCAGCACGACAAGACCGTACTTGTTCCGGGGACTGGAGAAACCAAGCTCTTTGAGACTCATGTTGACGAACCGAGGCGGAATCCTCAGCTTGCTGATTCCGAAGTTGGGCGTGATCTCCAGGTATTCTTCAACATTGGGATTGAACATGCTGTGAGCGAGACGATTTCCCATCTCTTCCTCAGCGTGAACAACCTTGTCAACGCCGATGCGCTCCAGTGTGTTGCCGTGCAGTTCGTTGTGCGCCCTGGACACCACGTACGGAACGCCCATCGTCTTCAGCAACACCGACGCCATGATCGACGACACCACGTCAGCCCCGATCGCGACCACTGCGGCGTCATAGTCTGGGATTCCAAGCTCTTTCAGCACTGGTTCATTGGTGCAGTCTCCGGTGAGCGCGTGGGTAGCCTGTCCCATAATGGCCTGCACCCTGTTCTCGTCGATGTCGATTGCCAGGACGTCGTGCCCCAGGTTGTACAGGGAACGGGCGACGCTGGAGCCGAACCTGCCCAGGCCCATCACAGCTATCTGTCTCTTCATGAATTAACACCTGACATGCCTTGAATATTTCCCATAATTACTAACCTATTGTAACGTGTTCTTCCGCGTACCGATACCGGCCAGTCTCTGAATTTTGGGCCAACGCTATCACGAGGGTGAACGGGCCGATCCTGCCTACAAACATCGCCACAACCAGAACAACGTGGCCCCACTCGGACAGGTCTGGGGTGATGCCGGTGGTGAGTCCCACTGTTGAGAACGCAGAAACGCTCTCGAATATCAGGCTCAAGAAATCGAAGGTTGTGTTCGACAACGTGAGAAATAGTATGACGAGGAGCAGCATCCCTAGAGAGATCGATCCGACCGTGAGCGCCCGCTTCACCTGTTCGTCGGGAATTTCCCGACCATAAGCCGAAGCATGGGCCCTTCCTCGTATGGTCGAAGCAACTGCCACCATCACCACCGCTAGAGTGTTGATTTTGATGCCGCCAGCCACTGACGCTGAAGCGCCACCCACGAACATCAACGCAGACATTATGAACCCTGTCCCCTGGTTGGCCTCAGCATAATCAATCGTCGAGAACCCGGCGGTGTAGTTCACAGCCTCGAACATTGAGGTGGTCAATTTTTGAGAGATAGGGAGCGCCCCCAGAGTGTCCGGATTGGAATATTCGAACAACAGGAACAGTCCCGCCCCTAGCAATAGCATTATAGGAATAAAGGTCAGAATCAGCTTGGTATTGAGTCCCAACAGCCTGAATCTGCGATGCTGGGCCACATCTATGATTACTCCATAGCTTATCGCGCCCAGAAAGATCAGCGCCGCTAGTACCCCGATCACAACGCCATCCGATTGGAACGCCTCCAACCCGGATTCCTCTTTAAAAGCGATGAAACCCGCGTTGTTAAAGCCTGAAATCGCGTGAAACGCCGCCTGCCAAATCGCTTCGCCCGGAGGATAGATAAACCAGAACCTGACCGCCAGCGCCACGAATCCCACGATCTGAATTCCGATGGCGATAAGCACAATGCCCACAGCCATGCGGACCAGGCCGCCCAGTTGGTTCGCGCCCAGGCTCTCTCGAATCAGCAACCGCTGCCTCAGCGTCACCCTCTGTCCCACCAACACCAACAGGAACGTTGCGAGAGTCATGAAACCTAGACCGCCGACAAATATGATGCCCATGAGCATAGCTTGACCCGCCGGCGTCCAGTATGTCGATGTCTCCTGGATAACCAGGCCTGTCACCGTCACGGCGGAAGTCGCGGTGAACAACGCATCCATAAAGGGAGTCATGCCGGTTCCGTGATGAGCGAACGGCAGCAAAAGCAATCCGGTGGAAATGGCGACCAGGATCGCGAATATCAGAACGATTATAAGAGGAGACGCGCCGGTGCGAGACTGCACCCTGCGCTGCTCCACAGTGACCCGGATTGGCCCCATCTCGTCTTGACGGGGGTGTCGGATCAATCTGTCCCCGGGTTTGGGTTTCCAGTTTTGTCGCAATTCCGTCCTCGTCTTCAAACGTCTGGCCCGCACTGCGGAAAGCGTCGTCCGGTTCTGTCGGTTGCGACTGCCAGCCCACGCTGAGGGTATTTTACGCGACTGAGATTTTAGGCGCAGCCATTATTGATGTCAACAGGCTGCCAATTAACGATTCCGCGTTACGCTTGAACATACATCATGTTTGTAATAGTTTGAGAATCTCTAGACCAGTGTATTGATGTTAGAGAAGAGAGGAGTGCAACGTCATGGGCATGCAACCTCCGCTTCGACCCAGACATCGGGGTTCTTTGAAAACCGTCTTGTTTGGGAACGTTATTGACCGTAATCTCCGAGGGCGCGCCCATAACTACATACCACAATGCGGACTCGCGTCACTATCTCTATTTCTGATACTGCTGGTGGAAGACGCCCTGATTGGGGTTGCCATCGTGTTCGCCGTGGCGTCCACTGCATTCACTATCTTGTTCACCCAAACAGCATCGCATCCACACCTCGGAGAGTCGTGGGTGGGCACACTGTTGCCGTGCTGTCTGGCGCAGCGATGGCCGCGATACTCCCGATTTTGTCTGTGGACAACACAGCGCCGGACACCAGGTTCGTTGTGGACATCGCAGCAGCCCTGTCTGTCGGATTAGGGGCATTGCTGATGGTTATCACCAACACCGAGCATCCTCCCGCCGCGGGCGCCGCCTTTGCGCTCGTGATCGATCCGTGGAGCTGGTCGGCGATTCTTTTCGTAATCTCCAGCGCAATAATCTTGTCGGTCGTCAGAATCATACTGCGCCCAAAACTGACAAACTTGCTTTGAACATCAGCCATGAAGCGCCAAAGGTTTATCCTCGTGACGAGCCGACGACGTTCGATAAAATCAGACCAGTCCTGCCAAGAATTGAGCCACATTCGATGGCATTGGAACGCAAGCCGGTCAACCGATTGGCAAACTGTTTGCTCGAAATCGACACAGAGGCATTGAAATTCGCGATTCGTTCGGGGACAACGTCACAGTGTCGAACGGAGCATGTGAGATGAGTTACGCCCCGCGATGACGAAATCAGCCAATTATTGTATCTGGCAGAACATCACCATAAACCTCGGAAGGCGTATTAAGACTGGCTGTGCCAACGAGGAGCTGTTCGTGGGAATGGTCGTTCGTGCGTTTTTGTGTGGAGGAGGGGGCCTGAAACCGCTTGTTAAGGCAGGTATTAATGGATAAGAAGTCCCTAACCTACTCGGCAGTCCTTTTGCTCGGTCTCGTTTTCGTTTCAGTGTTGCTGAACCGCGGCGTCATTCAGGCCGTGCATAGTAACAGCCACGTCGCCTTAACGACCGACCAGAGCATCTATGCGGAGGGTGGAGACATTGTCTTCACTGGCGAGATAGAGTTCTCGCTGAACGAACAGGTCGACATTAAACAAGTCAGGTTAAAGAACGTCTCTGGCCCTACGCCATTGGACGCAGCCTTGCCGTTGGCTCCAACTAGCGGCCAGTACGCAACCGTGCCAGTCGCCAGCGGGACTCTTATGGTCAAAGTTGATTTCTTGGGCATTACCCTCGGTTCCAGCGCCCCCGGAACAATCCCAGGGGCCACCCTCCAAGGCGGAAGCGATGGTCTCAAAAGCGTCACTAGCGCCTCAAAAATCGTTTACACCGCCAAATGGTCCCCGACCGCAGGCAACACCGACCCGACCCTCGGAGCATAGTGTGTCAAACTATTCGTTGAACTCAAGAACGGCACGAAGCTTGAAAGCTCCGGCGCCAACTACACGATCATCGCTGGCCCCGTGGTTTCGATCTCCGGTCCGGCATGGGTGAACGAGGCTTCAAGCACGGCGACATACATCATCAAAGTCACCTCGCCGTCCACTTCAACCACAGTAATCGTTGGCTACAAGACGGTTAACGGCACAGCAATCGCAGGCCAGGACTTCACAGGCGCGTCCACGACCGCGATCGTGACCACAGGAAATGCCACGACAACCATAACGATAGCAATCACAAACGATGCGATTGATGAATCTGACGAGAACTTCAGCGTGACGCTGACATCGACCGACTACGGCACGCTGGACACACGGCGAGGACGCTCGTCCCCAACACCCAGAATTGAGAATAGCCGCCAGACGCTGGCGAGAGTTTCCAGGTCGCGACGTGTTCCGTGCCGCCGTTCGTCACCCTGTGGCGCTCATGCCCGATGAAGAAATCCGCGCTGATTCCGACGGCGGCGTCGTTGGTGGCGGTGGCGTCCACCGTTTTACCCTATGCGGGCATTCGCAGCGGCATCGTTTCGACGCCCGAAATGGTCGTTGGCGGTCACGTGGCCGCCGTGAATCCAGACTCATCGCTGGCTGTGCCACAGCGCTCGCCGTGCGATTTGGAGCGCGGGTAAACGTCGTCATCCATACCCAGCGCCCTCCGACCACCTGAACTGCCCTAGCTTTGGTGAGCCACCCGTGGAGCTGGTCGGCAGTCGCGTTCAACATGATCTTTCACGTTCCCGGCGCACGCGGGGCGCTGCCCCTAATATCCGTGAGTCACGCGTGAGACCCAACCATCTGCCCGCTTCCACCGCAGCTTGCGCACCCCGTGACACCTCCAGTTTTCCAGACATTCAGTTCGCCATTTATCAATAGGCAGTGAAATCCCCAACGTGTTCAACGACAATACCTTCATGGTCGGCTGACTCGCACGACTTATCTTGAATCGATCTACCCACGCCGCGATCGGATCAGGGTGTGGGGGGAATGCGTGAAAAATTTCATTCAGGGGACTCATAACTGATTATTCGCATAACCAGAACATTGTCGTTAGACACTCTCCGCTTTGTAGACTGAAATGCATTGACAACCGCCCAATCCAAGATATATTATTTGTCACGTCTCCTGCGGGCCGGCACGTGGGCGGCCTACGCTATGTTGGTTTGTTAACCTCAGTGTTTTGCCGGGAACACAAATGACGGAGAAACAAGGGTACATGAGAAAGCATATCAAGTATCTAAAGCTCGCGGGTACGGTCTCTCTCCTCACCGCTCTCATAATTATCGGGGCTGTGCTGAACGTATCCAAGTCGCGGGCGTCAGTTGGCGCCGTGACTCTCACTGTTGACTCATCCGACGTCCCGTTGGGTGGCAGAGCTGTATTCACAGGGTCGATCCCGATAACCTCTTCAGCAACGGTGTTGACCTCCGTCACCATCAATCTGGCGCCGACCACGAGTCAGGCGACCGGGCTGCCGAACCTCACGATCACTGTGGACCCGACCTCAACCACCGGTGCTTCCGGGATTATTTATAAGAAGTTCGACTCGACGGGCTGTGTGACCGGGAACCATAATGCATCAGCATCAGTCGAAAGCTCGACTTTACCCGCATCATCCTATTATACCGTGGTATGCACCTCAAACGACG
>ENA-ORDI01000563-ORDI01000563.1-marine-metagenome-genome-assembly--contig:-NODE-563-length-24852-cov-3.158264_pt1 | contig 24852 bp, 32 predicted proteins | sample MGYA00248628_ERZ508525 | MGnify/ENA primary metagenome ERZ508525 (study PRJEB26195, sample SAMN05422138) | marine metagenome | isolation source: East of Porto Seguro, South Atlantic Ocean | place... | reverse complement strand
CTCAAAATATCACTAACATTTTTTATGGCATTCTTGGATTGGGGATTCTGATATATGCAATAAATCATATTTCAACATGAATATTCATTGGTCTATAGGGCATTAATTATACCACTTGAAAATTACAACTAATACTATTATTCCTAGCACTACGGGTAGAAAAAACCACGGAAGATTCCTAGGTTTCACAGAAGAAAATATAGAATATTTTGTAGTATCTGGTTTCATATCATTATTTAGCAAGAATAATCTTTAACATTTTCTAAACTCTTTTTATTTTCACTATAACCCAGTCTTTTAGCCTTAATCTTTCCTAGGAATTGTTCTCATGATTTGCAATATGTTAGGGTGTAATACTGAAGCTTATACTCAAGTCATGTTTTACCACTTTGAAGAGGGGAGTCGAAGTCCTTACTGTAAGCAAATCATGAGGTTTTGTGTTAATCATACTAAATTGATTTGCAGAGAGGGGAGTTTTGTCAGGGTTCAGGTGTTGAATTGAGAAAGATTAAGATTGGAGTCAAAGACAAAGACTATCTTGATTTTCTCTCGATTTGTATTTAAGAGGAACTCTCAGTGGAAGATAAACTCAAAAATATCATTCAATATCATTTGATTACTTATAGAAATAGAAAAAAAATGAGAAATGATAAATTACTTTGATTTTTGGTAAATACTTGGTCGATTATCTCTTTCAGTTTTTACAGAAAAGCAATCAGGGCACAAGCCTTGGTAATTATTTAGATCATTATTGCTTTTGTACCCATCAAAATAGTCATATTTCCACTGTGATGGTGAAGTAAAACACATGTTGCATTTACCATATTGTCTGTTTCTAATTTGCTCTTTCTGAATACTAGTCAAACCTCGTCTTTGAAAAATTTCTAATTTTATCTTCTTTGAACGGACACCAATAAAGATACCAACAATTCCAATTAAAGCAAATGAGATGATTCCAATAATTGTGGTTTGCTTATCATTAAGGATAATTTCATCTGTATTGATTGCTGCACCAGTTACCATTCCACCTGAACCATTTCCACTATTAGTTAGATTGTGTACTCCACCAATTAATTCAACTATAACATTGTCATTTAGACTGCCATAGTTTACCTTAATGATGTATGTTCCATCATATTTCCATAATCCTCCAGATGCATTGAAAGTTGTTTCAAAGGCTCCATCATCTGATACATTGATTTGATCAATTGTAACAATAGAGTTCATTGAATTTACAACAGTAATTGTAACTGGTACATTCCCTGGAATTACATTTGCTACTTGACCGCTAATTGTAATTGTATCATTATGACTGTATGTTGAGTTATCTGAACTTACTTCTAATGGTAAATCCGATTGAGCAAATGCTTCTACAACAAAGTATGAAAAACAACTTGCAACAAGTAATGATAAACCAAGAATAATCACTACTCTATCCGTTCTCCCCCGGGATTTTTCAGGGATTTTCCGTGATTTCTCATCAAACTTCATACAGGTGCCGTTTCTGTCAATAATTTATACCTATTGGTAATGAATGGTAATGATAGGTTACAAATGCCAATATTTATAAAATGAGGCTAAACACACTCCTCATGGATTCGTATAGAACTAGTATGCAGATTGTGTCAGATCTCCTAGTAGCTACTGAGCAATCAGGACTAGAGGGAATCAAAACAACACATCTTTTGACAAAAGCAAATCTCTCACATTCAAGATTAACAAAATTTATTGAAAATTTGACTGGTGCTGGTCTGATTAACAAAATTGAATTCGATGGAAAAAATACCTTTGTAATTACGCCAAAGGGCAAGCAATACTTGGAGTCATATGAAAAATTTTCTAATTTAGCTGGATCATTTGGATTAGAACTCTAAATTATCCTAGACTCGTTGTCTTCCTAAAAATGACCGAAATGGACTAGAAAATATAAGGAAAATTCCACTCTTCTTATGTTACAAACTCATGTAGTTAATGTACGAAAGTCCTAATTCGTGTTTATGGATTCGTTGCGACAGGATATAGAGTGTGTTTCAACGATGGTTTTTTTTCATATTATCAAGTATATTGATTATGTAACCATTGGTGAATAGTAATTTTTGGCATTATACATGGTGTTGTTATGCAGTTGAATGTTTCAAACTCATCTACTAATGGAACAAAAAATATCACTAATATGAAAATCGCAATTCCGATAATTATGGCTAGATATAGATACAAAATTACTAGTTTAGTCCTATGGCTTCAGCAAAGTAATAGCCTGCAAGAATAGTTCCAGCAGACCAAACACAAGAACCTGCAAATGTGTACATTACAAACTTTGGAATTTTCATTTTTAGCAATCCAGCTGGAACAGATATCATCTCCCTCATTACTGGAATCATTCTTCCCAGAAATACTGCCTTGTCACCATATTTTTCAAACCAAATCTCAACTCGTTCTAGTTTTTTTTCTGATACTTTGACATATTTTAGATAACGAATTAAAACCACTCGTCCAAGTTTTAGTGCTATAAAATAGATTGCAGAGGTTCCAATGGTTGCACCAATTGCGCCAAGAATGATCATAGGAATTACACCAATTAATGAAATCCCCTGTTGTGATGCCAAGAATCCTGCTGTTGGAAATATTGCTAGAGTAGGAATTGGTGGAATTATTGTCTCAATTAAGGCAGCTAAAAAGATCCCTTCATAGAGATGATCTCCTAAAAATTCTGTAACCCAAACCAAAAATGAATCAAAAGGTTCCATTTGCTTCTGGCAATAAGATCCCACTAAATTACCTTACGAGTGGGAATTCATTAATTATTGTAAATCAAGATTTGAGAATACTAATAAATAGTCAATAAAAATGCGAGTTACGTGGCAGAAACAAGTATAGTCGCATTTGGTCTAACAGTAGGAGTATTAATTGGACTAGGGTTTGTGTGTTTTGCACTTAGACGTATAGAATATGTAAAAAAACGTACAACCATGATTATGACAAAGTTACAATTGATTACTTACATGTTCATAATGATATAAAATAAAATTTTAGGCGTTTTCTAAACCAAAATAATTCCATCTAAATTAATAATCATAAAGATCCCAAAATCTACAATTGAGTTACAAGTTTCTAGATCATGCAACTGACGCAATAATTGAGGTTACAGCAAAAGACCTCAAAGAAGCATTCTCAGTCACAGCTGATGCGGTAATTAATCTAACACTTGATCAGGACAAAGTAGAAGAAAAAGATCAAAAAGAGTTTTCAGCACAAGGAAAGGACCTAAGTTATCTTCTATTTAGTTGGCTGGAAGAGATTACTTTTGTTCTGATTACTGAAGGATTTGCAATAAAGAGAATAGAGTTTGATATTGAGAAAGATGAGGGTTACAAAATAATTGCAAAGGCATATGGAGAGTCTCTTGATTTTCACAAACACAATTTCAAAGTGGAAATCAAGGCGCCAACATTTTATGATATGGAGATTAGGCAAGACAAAGGTGTTTTTATGAGATTTTTACTAGATTTGTGATTTTAGTAAATTATTCTTTACACTAAACAAGAAGAAGTTATACACATTTTTTAAAAATGAACTCTGAGAATTAATATTGTGCTAATGAAATTAGGATTATTTGCAATATTTTCACTATTTGTATTAATGATAGTACCAATTTATGCAGAGGTTACTACAATCACTTTAGAAAAAATTTTTTACATTGTTGATGAAGAGATCTCATTTTCTGGAACAGAAAATGAAGGAGATAAAATGGTCACGGTAATTGTAAAAGACCCTAATGGAAATCCAGAAGTGCTTAGTGATTTTTCAGATTCTGAAGGAAAATATGAGACAATTCCACAAAGTGTAAAAAATATTTTTTCAATAAATGGAATTTACAATGTAACAGCATTTGTTGATAAAATTGAAGAAGGTATCACTATGCAGTTAGAGTTTAATGGAGAGAAAGTTTTCAAGGTTCCTGACTTTGTGTTACAACTAAAATCAATTTCAGATTATTCAGTTGAAGTAGAAAAAACAATTACATTTACAGCTAGTCTTGAAGACAGTTCAGTTGGGGATGTAGTATTTAGTTTACGTAATCAACCTATAGGAGCTACAATTGATCCAAGTTCTGGGAAATTTGTTTGGACTATACCAGGAAAATATGGAAGTTTCCAAGATGTAGACTATAGTTTTGATATTGTTGTAAATAGTGAAGCCCAAGAAGACAGAGAAAATATCACAATTACTGTAAAGCAGGCATATGTTGAACCAGAAATACAGTCTGAAGTTGAACCAGAACAAACAACATCAGAACCAAAAGAATTAGAAATTCCAGCTCCATTTGTTGATGAAGCAAAGGAACCACAGAGTTATGTTGACAGATACATCAACGAGGCCAGTTACAAAAAGTGGTTTGATGATAATTATCCAGAATACTCCTCAATTTATGAGGCTGTAGGATTAGAAGAACCAATAATTGAAGAACCAGAGTTTGGTGAATGTGGTGAAGGAACAAAGCTAATTGATGGTAAATGTACAATTGTTGCAATATAAAATAAAGGTGGAGGTTGTCTAATTGCAACTGCAGCATATGGTTCTGAGATGGCACCACAAATTCAATTTCTCAGAGAGATTCGTGACAATCAGTTAATGAATACTGATTCTGGCATATCATTTATGACAGGTTTTAATCAATTCTATTATTCATTCTCACCAACAATTGCTGACATGCAAAGAGAAAATCCAATATTCAAAGAAGCAGTAAAGCTTTGGATAACCCCATTATTATCATCACTATCAGTAATGTCATATGCTGAATCTGAATCACAAGTTATAGGATATGGAATTGGTGTTATTTTGATGAATATTGGAATGTACTTTGTAGCACCAGCTATGTTGTTTTATGGAATTAGAAAAGTTAGACGAGCTAAGTTTTAATCACAATACTTGTCCATCATCATTATGGGAAAACTAGATAAATATCTTAGAATTTGTGGTGAGTGTGGTATTGTATATACTTCTGTTAGCTTTACAAAATACATTGATCAGTGTCCCATATGTAAATCAAAAAGATATGAGATAATTATTAGAAAGTCAGATAATGATTAATTTTTAAACATAGATTTTTTAGTAGAACCAATTTTTGAGATATGTTGTCTGAAGATCCAGAAATTGAAAAAATAAAGCAGAGAAAACTAGAAGAGATGCTCAAACAGCAGAGCCAGCCTAGAATTGAGCCTGGAATTGTAGATCTGAATGACTCTAATTTTGATCAAATAGTATCAGCTGAGAATCCAACATTAGTGGATTTTTGGGCAGAGTGGTGTGGTCCATGCAAAACAATGCATCCAGTTTTTGAGAGCCTGTCAAAAAACTATCCAAAAATTAAATTTGCAAGAGTCAATGTTGACAACAATCAAAACATTTCAATGAAATTTGCAGTTCAATCAATTCCTACATTTATCATGTTCAAGTCAGGACAGGTTGTAGATAAAATGATGGGAGCAGTTGGTGCACCTGGAATTCATATGATTTGTAAAAAGCATTCAAACTAGTAGGCGTATACTGGTTCTTTTTCTCGTTGAATCCTAACTATTTCATTTAGAACTTTTTGTTCTTCAGGATTTAGTTTATGCATGAATCTGTTGAGTAGTTGTTTTGCCTCATGTGATGGCGGAAATGTATAGAATACTTCTTCTTCAAAGATTTGTCTACCGATTGTTACATCTTGAACAGAACAAGCAACTTCATCTCCTGTTTTTGCAGTACTTACTGTCTTTTTATCAAGCTGAAGTTGGTGAATATTTCCAACCTTTCTTCCAGTCATATTCATAAATGGAATTTTATGCTTTAGGGTTCCTACATCTACACGAATTCCAAAGACCGCAGGATTATTATTTCGAAAAACCATTCCTTTGAGGAAAGTAAATTTTGCGACTGGAATTAATTCTGAAAAGATTGCATCATCTTCATTGGCAGTGTCTTCTTCAACCCATGCATTATAGTTGTCAATTAAACTATAGATTACTTTATCTTCAAATACTTTGATATGACTGTCTTCAGATTCTTCTTTTGCATCAGGTAGAACTTTTACATTAAATGACAAAACAACTCCAAGATGTCTATCTTTTTCTTTGATCGCTTTTGCCTCTATGACATCTCGTCTATTAACAGGACCAATGTCGGCTTTGGCAACAGGAACTTGTGAACGTCTAAGCATCTCAAGTATAGCTTCAAGTGAGCCTATAGTATCACATTTAACGATAATTCCATCAGTTTCAGTATCAATAAACATAGATTTCATCTCAGATTCGATGAGTTTAGTAAATTTTTCAATCTCTTCATCATTAGATGTAATATAGAGAGTACTGCCTGGAAGAACTCCTTCAAGATCAGGTGATGCGATTTTCAGCCCAGCTGCTGCATCTACTTGTGTAACTGGTTTGAATTTGTCCCGAGGATCTCGCATCTCATCAAGAGGTTTTGGCAAAAGCAACGCCTTCGGTTTTATAGCTATTACAGAATCTCTTTTAGCTACAACAATACTGTTTTCTTTTTTGATTATTCCATCAATTAGAATAATATTTGCTGTCTGTCCTAATCCAATCTCATCTTTTACCTCTAAGACAATGCCGCGTGGATCTTTTTCTTCTTGATTTAGTCTTTTTTGAAGATACTGTTGTGTAAGTCCTACTAAAACACTGAGCAGTTCTGGAATCCCAACTCCAGATCGTGCAGAAATTGGAACTATTGCAATCTCAGATTTAAAGTCCTTAACACGGTAAAATGCTTCTGATTTATATCCCAAAATGGAAAGAGTACCTACCACGTCGTAGATTTTTTGATCAAGATCAGTTTGTACTGATGCGTCTTGTTCTTTTAATACCTGCGAGATAAATGAAGATTCAGATTTTCTCCATCCAGAAATTTGATCACATTTGTTTAGTGCGACAACAAATGGAACTTTTCTGTTCTGTAAAATTTTCAAACTTTCATTTGTTTGTGGTTGAAATCCACGATTAACATCAACTACAAGAATTGCAATATCAGCTGCTGAACCTCCTCTTGAACGAAGGTTTGTAAAAACTTCGTGTCCGGGAGTATCAATAACTAAAAGTCCTGGAACCTTGTTTTCAGATTGTTCAAGTTTTTTGTATAAAATACCACATGTTTTTTTGATGGTCTCAGTTGGAAGAAAGCTAGCACCAATATGTTGGGTAATTCCACCTGCTTCTCTACCTTGAACTCCTGTACCACGAATTTTATCTAGAAGAGATGTTTTACCAGAGTCTACGTGACCAAGAACTGCCACTATGGGCTGACGAATTTGCAAAACAGATCACTCAAATGCTACCCTCGATTCATGATCAAAACTTTCTTGTGAATCTGATGCATGAATAATATTTTTACTAAATCCTAATCCAAAGTCTCCTCTAATGGAACCAGGTTCTGCTTCAAATGATTTAGTTGCACCAACCATAATTCTAGTAGTAGCAATTGCATTATTTCCTTCAATGATTGCTGCAACTACAGGTCCTGATGTGATATATGATATCAATTCACCAAAGAATGGTTTGTCTTTGTGAACATTATAGAATTTCTTTGCCCGTTCTTGAGTAAACGTAAACATCTTTAGTTTTAAAATTTTGAATCCTTTTCTCTCAAATCTTGAGACAACTTCACCAACTAGATTTCTATCTACTCCATCTGGCTTTACAATGAATAGGGTTTTTTCAGTCAATTTTACTTCTTTCTAATTCCGCCTTTAACGTGTTTCTTGGTCCACTTTAATTTTCTTGGATCACGTTTTAGAACTAGTGCATTTTTTTTACATTTAGAAGAACAAAACCATAAAACAGTTCCATCATTTTTAGCAAACATAGTGCCAGAACCTTTTGGAACAGGTCTATCACAGAAATTACAAGGTTTAGCTAAAAGACTCATCTAATCACCTATTTGATCTTCTTTGCTTCTCTTTCTGTTTCTCTTAGCATAAGAATCTCTCCTGTCCTAACAGAACCTTTGACATTTCTTGTAAGAATTCGTCCTTTATCATTTCCTGTAAGAACTTTAACTCTAACTTGAATTACTTCTCCAGCAATACCAGTTCGTCCAACAATTTGAATAATTTCAGATTGAACTACTTGATCAGTTGTAGAACTCATTGATCAGTCTTGCCACCTTTGATTTTAGAAATTGTTTCTATAATTTGATCTACGATGTGTTGTGCATCACCAGCATCCAAAATCGCTGCAGCCGCTGAAGTAATCTCAATGCCTAATGAATTACCTAATTCTTGTTTAGTTGGAACAAAGACAAATGGTGTATCCTGTTCCTCACATAGAATTGGAAGATGAGCAACTACCTCTGGTGGTTCAACATCTTCGGCTATAACGATTAGTTTGCTTGAACCACGTTCAATTGCCTTGGTAGCTTCATTGGTTCCTTTCTTAACTTTACCGGTTGAAGCAGCTACTCTAAGTGCCTCTAAAATTGGACTTACAAGGTCCGCTGGTGTCTCAAATTTAACGTAATAAGGTTTTGCCATACTTCGTCACCCTAAGGTTCATTCTCCATTCCATTCATCGATTCGTTTGGTATTAAAAGTGTTATCTGGAAATTATGGACTTTACTTTATTGAGATATTCAGACATCAAAATATCTAGTTTCTCTTGACTTTCAGCTTCGGCATAGACTCTAACAATTGGTTCGGTTCCGCTAGGTCTAATCATAACCCAATTTTTAGGATTAATTGTAATTTTGATACCGTCAGTTGTATCAGAGCTTGGAAATTCTTCTTTTAATGAAGAAATCAGTTTTGAAACATTTTCAGGAGAACATGAAACCTTGTCTTTTGTAGTAAAAGAAGGAGGTAAACTGGCAATCTCATCTGATAGGGATTTTCCTGTAGTCAAAAGGTCAAGCATTAATGCCAAAGTCATACAACCATCTCTGACTTGATTGTGCTTTCCATACATGTACCCACCATTTTCTTCAAATCCTATTAACGCATTAGTATGAATCATCTTTCTTGATACTTCAACGCTACCTATTTTGGTGCGAATAACTTTTGAATTAAATTTATCAGCTAAAACTTCAATATTAGAACCTGAATTCAAACAAGTAACAATTACAGAGTTTAAATTTTTCTTTAAGATATGCTGAGTAAGAACTAGTGCAGATTTATCACCAGTTAATATATTGCCCTTGTTGTCACAAAAAATACTTCGATCTCCATCTCCGTCAAATGCAATTCCAAAATCAGCATTGTTTTCTGTCACAGTCTGTGAAAGTTCTGAAAGATTTTGTGGTGTTGGTTCTGATCCACGTCCTGGAAATTTTCCATCAATATTCTGATTTACAAGAAGGGTTTCACATTGCATCATTTTACAAAAATCAGGTGCAGAAACTGCCTGTACACCATTTCCTAAATCCAAAACAACTTTGAAATTTTTTGATTCTATTAATTTAGAATCAATTTGAGATACAATTCCTTTTAGATATGTTTCAATTGCTCTTTCTTCTTTTCCTGTAGTACCCCAATTTTCTGTATTCTTAATCCAACTTTTTTGCAGATAGATATCTTCAACTACTAATTCATCTCCACGTGAAATCTCAACCCCATCTTTTGCAGTAGGTTTGATTCCATTGTATTGGGGAGGATTGTGAGAAGCAGTAATCATTATTCCACCAGAATATCCCAAAGTCTTTACTGCAAATTGAAGACATGGCGTTGGAACAATTCCTGCAACATTACAATCAATTCCTATTGAATTAAGAGCAGAACTTACAACTTTGGAAATTACTGGACTTGATTCTCTTCCATCAAAACCAATTAGTACTGTTCCCTTTTCAAAGTAAGTTCCAATAGCTAAAGTCATATCGTGAACAAATTCTAATGTCAAGTCTTCAGAAAATACTCCACGAATTCCATTTGTTCCAAAAAATTTTGCCATGATGTTATTCAATAATAGATAAATTTGTGTTTAATGGATGTCCGTTGCGGGAGTCGCCCAGCCTGGTCAAAGGCGTAGGGCTTAGGACCCTATCTCTTAGGAGTTCGTGGGTTCGAATCCCACCTCCCGCACCTTTTTGATTTCTGTGAATGATTAATAATGAGAAAATATCCTACAAAAAAAGTCATGAAAAAGACAGTAATTGGAATTACAGTAGTTGGAAAAGACAGAGAAGGAATTGTAGCTGCATTTACAAATTTTGCATTTTCAAAAAGTGGAAACATTGAGAAAGTAAACCAAAATGTAATCAAAGGTATTTTTGGAATGTATCTAGAAGTATCCTTTTCAAAAACAGTTGATGTAAAGAGATTCGATGCTGAAATACAAAGTTTAGCTAAAAAAGAAAAGATGGATGTAAGTACACATCATGAAACAAATTCGCAGAAAAATATTGCAGTATTTGTAACTAAAGAGACACTTTGCCTTAAAACAATTCTTGGTAATGCAAAATCACTCAAAGGAAAAATCTCAGTAGTAGTTAGTTCAGAAAGGACACTTGAGTCATTAGTAAAGAAGGCGAAGATTCCATTTGTTGTAATCCAAGAGAAGGATCAACAAAAAGCAGAAGAAAAAATTATTGAAATATGCAAAAAATATGAGATTGACTTGATTTCACTTGCAAGATACATGAGAATTCTTAGCCCTAACTTTGTTTGGAGATACCCAAATAGAATTATCAATATTCATCCAGCATTATTACCGGCATTCCCAGGAGCGCTGGCATATGCACAAGCTTATGAAAGAGGTACAAAAATTGTTGGGGTAACTGCTCATTATGTTACAGAAAACTTAGATCAAGGACCAATCATCTTCCAAGATTCGTTTAAAGTGGATCCAAATGATTCGTTAGAAAAAATTAAGGCAAAAGGACAAAGACTAGAAGCAGATACATTGCTTAAAGCAATGAAGATGCACCTAGAAAATAAACTTGAAGTTCGTTGGAGAAAGGTTCACATCAAATCCAAGTGAAATAAATGGTAGATATTCAAGCCCAATTTGATCTTAATCTTAGAAAATCAATTAAAAAGAAAAAACAAGTGGCAATAATTCCAATTGGTTCAATAGAACAACATGGTCCACATTTGCCCATATCAACTGATTCAGATATTGTAACTGAAGTAGCAAAAAGACTATCTGAAATGAAGGGGTATCTTCTTCTTCCAACACTTATCTATGGAGTTTCATTTGAGCATGCACCATTTTTTAATTTGAGCATTAGAGAATCAACACTACGTACTATTCTAACTGATTTGTGTTCATCACTTTTAATGAATAACATCAAGACAATTTTCATAATTAATGGACATCATGGAAATCTAAAATCAATCAAAAACATAGATGTAAAGCTCCAAAAAATTTCAAAAAACAAGCTCAAAGTGTTTCCATTATCATATTGGCATTTTATGAAAAGAGAATTTGATCATGCAGGATTTGTAGAGACATCAATAATGTTAGCAATTTCAAAAAATGTCAAAATAAAATTAGCAAAAAAAGGATTAATCACAGATGGGCTGACAAAACAAGAAATCAAAATACTTGGAAAACTAGCTAATCAATCATTTCCTAAAGCTACCAAAAACGGAATTTGGGGAGATCCTACAAAAGCAACAAAAAAGGATGGAAAGACAATTTTAGCTGAAATCATTAAAAATCTGGGAAAAAAGTGTCAAACTTGCCTTACTGAGAGAAGCTCATAGTTTCACCAATGAATGTTTAATATAATCCCTCAATATCAAAGCCAATAAGTGAAATAGATGTCCGTTGATATGGCAGTAAAAGTATTGGATGAGAGTATCAATCAAGTTGTATTGATAAAACTCAAAGGAAACAAGACAATTAGAGGTAATCTACTTGGTTTTGACCAACACATGAACCTGCTACTCGACTCTTCAGAGGAAATCCCCGCTGAAGGCGATACTAAAAGCCTTGGAACCATTGTAGTCAGAGGAGACAATGTAGTTATGATATCCCCTCCACCACCAGAAAATAGGTGATTTGAGATGGTAAAAGGCACAACTTCCATGGGTGGTTTTACAAAGAAAAAAGTTCACATCAGATGTAGAAGATGTGGTAAAAACTCGCTTCACAAACGTCACCACCAATGTGCAAGTTGTGGATTCCCAAAGGCCAAACGCAGAAAGTATTCCTGGATTAAATGGTATACATAGATGCAAGAAATTATTTTAATTCTTAGTTCATTAGCTGGTGTAGCTACAGTTGTTGCTGCACGAAAAATTCCAAGAGGTAAAAATCAATTGCTTAGTCTTGGTGCCAGTTCACACATTAAAAGCCAAATTAATTCCCTAAAAATTGAAAAAGATATTCTAACTAAAACAATTACAAGACTATACCAAACAGACTCTGAATTTTCTAAAATTCAAAAGGATAAGCTGTTACTGAGATATCAACACCAGTTAGGAATTGTTTTAGCTAAACTAGAAAAACTTGAGCAAGCAAGTCAACATCCAGATTTGGGTCCAATAGGTGATGGTTTGATCACTTTGATGGATCAAAAATTATCAAAACTAGATGATAGATTATATGAGATTTCATCAAAGATGGCAAGTACAAAAACTGAAACGCCAAAGACAAAAGAATCAGAAGTGAAAAATCACGAATCAAAACCATTCAACTTTGAGAAACCAAAAGAAACAAAGATGGAATCAATTTCAATTCCTAAAACAAGTTCAAGGCAATCAATTGAATTAACTACTTTGACAAATATTTCAAGAAAGGATGTAAAATTCCCATTATTGATTGATGTAGAATCAAAACAAGAGATTGTAAATCCAATGCAACAATCAAATGTAATTCAATCTGAAATAATTAAACCAAAAGAAGAGATTGTACAAGAAATTGTTCAACCAAGAGCAAAAGTTGAAGATAAAATAGAGATTATTCAGTCATTTACGCCAAAAGTAGAGCCAGTATTAGAAACCAAGCCTGATATTGACAAAGAAGTTGCAAAGATTACAGAACATAAAGCACTTCCAGAACCAGAATCAGAACAAAAACCTAGACCAATAACATTAGATGATGACTTTGATGATGATGCAGATGACTTGGATAAAATCAAAGAAAATATTATGAAAGTCATGTCAAAGCTTGATCAAGCAGAGGTAGAGTAGTTGTCCTATGATGATGCCATTTCGGCATTGTCAAATAATGCACTAAAATTTGTTAAAGATGATTATGTAATTGGACTAGGTAGTGGTAGAGCTGCTACTGTACTTGTAAAATCACTTGCAAAATTAATCAAACTAAAAAACTATAACATTAAAGGAATTCCGACTTCGCTACAAATCAAATTGGTTGCGGAAAAAGTAGGAATACCTCTAGTAGAAACTGATCAAGTAGATCACATTGATGTTGTATTTGATGGTGCAGATCAAATTAATTCTCAAAAATTTGTAATCAAAGGTGGAGGAGGTGCTTTACTACGAGAAAATATTTTGTTTAGTCTTGCAAAAAAAGTTGTAGTTATGGCAGACAAAACAAAGTTTGTAAAAAATTTCACAAGAAGTGTTCCAGTAGAAGTTCATCCACTTGCTAGAAATTCAGTAACAAAATCTATTAAAAAGTTAGGAGGAGAAATACAACTACGTTCACTAGATAGAGGATATCCATTTTTTACAGAAAATGGTAACATAATTTTAGATTGTGATTTTGGAACGATAAAGAATCCAAAAGCACTTACTCAAAAAATCAAACAAATAACTGGAGTTCTAGAATCAGGAATTTTTCTTAGAAAGCCAGATGTAATTTACAGAGCCAAAACGGGTGGCAAATTCGATATTCTATAAAATTTTTCTGAAAATCTACTTTTTGCCAAATTTTCCTAGTAGTGGGACAAAAATATAGTTCGATTGGTTTTTAATTTCAACTATTCCCTCAGAGGTCTTTTTTAACAAAACTAATGATTGAGAAGAGTCTCCCACAGGCGCAATTATGAGTCCATTCTCAGCTAGCTGTTCAAGCAATGGTAAAGGAATTTCTGTGCATGCTGCAGTAATTATGATTCTATCATAAGGTGATGATTGTGGAAAACCCAAACTGCCATCACCTAAAATTACGTGAGTGTTATCAAGTCTGAATTTTTCTAAATTTTCTCTTGCAAATTTTACTAGTTCCGAATGAATTTCAACAGAATAAATGGTTCCAGTTCTTACCAAGTAAGAAAGAATTGCAGTCTGCCAAGCAGAACCAGTACCAATCTCAAGAATTTTTTGCCCATCTTTAACATCTAGCCACTCAGTCATTCTTGACACAACTCCTGGTTGAGAAATGGTCTGATCTTTCATAATTGAGAGAGGTTCATTGTCATACGCTCTGTCTAGTTCAGATATAGGGACAAATTCATGTCTGGGAATGTTTCTAAATGCAGATTCAACGTTATCATCATTAAGGTATCTAGAATCTTTTAGAAAATTGATTAAATTGTTTAATCTCATCTGATATTTTTTTTCAATATTAATTATATTCAACTAGTATAGATAGTATTTTTTATGATTTAAACCCAATTTGTTGTTTTAAAAATTAGTTAATTTTTCGTTCAACTAGTTTACCATGACCAAGTTTTCCAATTATTTCAAAGTCATCAGCAACTATTTCTCCTCTAACAATTGTTTTAACAGGCCATCCTTTTAGATTTCTTCCTTCATACACAATATAGTCAGAAAAGCCTCCAAACAAATCAGATGTTACTTTTTTTTCTCTTTTCAAATCTATCATAGTTATATCTGCATCAGAATTCTTTTCTAATGTTCCTTTTTGTGGATACATTCCAAAAATTTTAGCAGCGTTTTGACTTGTAAATTGCACAAACTGCTCAAGCGTGATCCTGTTCTGATTTACACCATCATTTAGTAATATTGGAATGACGGTTCCAATTCCTGGAAATCCCGCCAATGCTCCCCAAACATCATCTCCTGCTAGTTTTAGTTTAAGTTGATTTGCAACATGATCTGTACCAATAGTATCAATTTGATTCTTTGAAAGAGCATTCCAGACTGCTTTGTTATCATTTTCTGTTCTTATTGGAGGCATGACTTTAGCGAGATATCCTTCTTGTTTATCATAAGATAATGAAAGATAGTGAGGACAGGTCTCAACAAAAATTTTTGTTCCAAGTTTTTTTTCTTCTTCAATTTGTGCTAGTGCTCGCTCTGAGCCAATGTGAGCAAAGTAGATCACACAATCATAATCTCTTCCATACTTTGAGACAGTCTTAATTGCTTTTGCCTCAAATTCTGGGGAACGACTATTAGACCAGGCAGATAATCCATCTTGGTTTTTTTCTTTGGCAGTTTTAATTCCACATCCACATGATTCATAGTCTTCGGCATGAACAAGTATTGGGCAACCAAGTGAAGCCGCAGTCTTTACAGTCTGTTCAACTATTTCATTAGTAACATTTACTTGAGATTCAACAAGTTTGGAGGAGTTTGGTGGTATGTCCATGTATACATGACCAACTTCCCCACCTAGATTCATGTAGATTTTGAAAGATGTGATTCCTTTTTCAACACAAATATTCATCTCGTTGATTTGTTGGGGAGTAAAAATAGATGCATGAATTGCATAATCAATATAATGACTGTGAGATGATGCGTCAAGCTGAGCTTGTAATGAGTTAGAAAATGGATCTTTTAATCGAAGCATTCTCATCATAGTAGTTATTCCACCAATTGCTGCAGCATGTGATTCAGTTTTTGCTGCTTCATTTATTGGAGAATATACACCATAGTGAACATGAGTATCAATTGGACCGGGAACAGAGATCAATCCATTGCCATTGATTTTGTTATCACAAGCTGGAGTATCATTTGTAAACCCAACAATTTTTCCCTCATCAATTAGAATATTTTTGTCAATCATTCCCTGGGGAAGTATAATGTGTGAATCAGTAATCACAGTATCATACGTCATCTGAAAATTTTATACTTGGCAGTCTATTATGCGTTGAGATAATTTATTCTTGCATTCCCATTATAATTACTTAATCATCAAAGTCTTCTTCATCCGTTGATCTTCTAGATGGCTTAATGGGAACAAAGAGTATTGCCTTGTGGCCTATCATGCTAATAGTATAGTAGTCTATAGCATAAAGACTAGGGAATTTTTTCTATGTTTTTGGATCCAAAACGGTATTTCCATGTTTTATGAACAAAAGAATACTGTGTTTTCGTGTTTATTGAGAAAATGAATAAAAATACAACTAAAAGAAGTGATTCACGGGCCGGTGGTTTAGGGGTATAATGCCTCGTTCGCAACGAGGATGTCGAGGGTTCGATTCCCTCCCGGTCCACCTTTCTAGAAACTAATATACATAAATAAAAAATTCAAACGTCATGGAAGTTTTTGATGGTAAAAAAGCTGCACAAGACTATATGTCAACACATACTTTGGCATTTTCAACTCCAGAATTAACTCTAATGAGATTTGCGTTTTGGTTGGGAGATTCAGTTCCAGATCCAAAAAATGAAGGAAAGGGAATTCCAAGAATGATGACATTTTTGACGGAACAAGATTTTGAACCCGTCATAATTGATGATGATGTATTCGTACCATCAGGTGCAATTGGTAGTACGGCATTTCTTGGAAACGCCTACAAAGAAGAAAAGAAAGACGGAAAGTTTTGTTCTGAATGTGGCGCAACTCTTTCAGCAACAGCAAAGTTCTGTCCTGAATGTGGTACAACACAAGAATAAGAAAATAATTTTTGAGTTTTAATTTTATGTTTTAGAACCACACTTTGTGCAAAACTTTGCATTTGGTCTTAGTTCTGCACCACATGAAGAACATCCATTTCCATTAGATGCTGTAACTGTTCTAGGTATCAAACGTGGATCTGGTGATGGTAAAGTTCCAGGGTCTCCAAATGTTTCTTGTGCAGAAACAATTCCAGGTGGACCTGCTCCCCCAACTGGATTTTCAGCAGTTCCTGCTCTTGGTGGCATTCCTGCTCCACCTGCCGTCATTCCGGGATTTCCCATTCCCGGCATCAACCCAGGAGACTGTGTATTTCCAGAACCAGCGCCCATTGCTTTTTTCATCTCAAATATTACTTTGATCGCTAAAAATTCTAATGCAGAATATGCTACGACATAATCACCTAGTTTTTGGAAGAATTCTTTGTCACTTAGTTGACCTTTCTTGTACATATTGTTAGTATCTAGAAATGTTTCATAGTATCCTTGAGATTCATCAAACAAACTTTCTAGTTTTTCATATAGCATGTTTAGTGTATCTACTTCACCAAATGACATGAACTCACTCAATTATTGGAATATTAATTACTTTAGGAACAAAAAGTGGAAAAACGTGTTCGGAATTTATGCCAGTGCTCTATCAATCATACTTTTGTATGATTCTTTAGAAGCAGCACCAACCTGCTGACTAATTAATTCGCCTTTGTTAAGGATGACTAAAGTTGGAATACTAAAGACATTGTATTTTGAGGCTAATTCATTAGCCTCATCAACATTAACCTTAACAAATTTCACTTTGCCTTCATAGTCTTTTGCTAATTCTTCGACTACGGGACTCACCATTCTACATGGACCACACCATTCAGCCCAAAAGTCTACAAATACAGGAATGTCAGAGTTCATCACATCGATTTCCCAAGACTTTGCATCTGAAACTTGTGTAACTGCCATTGTACTATTGTTTTATTACTCGTACCTAAAAACGTTCACCAGAATTAACACCATATTTTTTGTTGGAAAATTAATTTTGATACATACTTAAATGACGTTTTGATAAAAATCAGATATGAGTTCTGAACTTAGGCTTAAAAAATTAAGGGGTTCCGGAGGTTATGTTATGGCCCAAGTTACTGATGAACAACAAGTGAAAGGAAATCTTGGCGGTCCTGATCTGTTTTTAGCTCCAATTGGTAGATTAAATGTAGAAACAATTACTAAACATTTTTGCAATACTTGTGACAAAGAATTTGAGGGTCCTCCAAAAATAGAATTTGAGAATCCTAATGAAGAAGTTGCAGAAAATCTAATTCTTGCAGAAAAAGGACAATACATTTGTAATTCATGTAATTCTTCAATTGCAGAATATAGAGTATTCAAGAAACAAGACGAAGCAGGGGAAATTGGAAGTGCAAAACCAATTGAGGAAGTTCAAAGTACACCACAACAAGTTCAAAGTACACCACAACAAGTTCAAAGTACACCACAACAAGTTGAAGAGCCAACAACACAAACTCCACAGGAAACAGTTACAGTGCCAGGCCCAGCAACTTCAGTCACTTCAATTGAAGGAAGAGTAGTGTATGATGAAAATGCTAACAAGATTGGAATTGCAAAACAAGTAGGTATTGATTCTACACAGTCAATGGTTCTAGTATTAACTAAAAATGATGGTACTGAAGGTAGTATTTCATGGAATAATATAAAAAAGATTGGAGAAATAATTCTTCTAGGAAATCCAGAAGCTGCTTCTCAACCAGGAAAATGCTCTAATTGTGGATTTGGAAATAAAGAAGGATCTAAATTCTGTGAAGAGTGTGGAACCAAGCTCTAATAGCTAACAAATTTAATCAATGAATATAGGCGATGATATAATTGGCAAAAAGATCTTTCTCAAAAGGAGTTATCAAAGATATTGCTATCGTTGGAGTAGGGGTTTTAGTAATTTGGTTTGGCTTAACATTAGCATTTGGAACACAAAATCCATTTTATGTGGTTGCAAGTGGAAGTATGATTCCAGAATTAGAAATATACGATGTTTTGATAGTTCAAGGGCATGAACCTTTTGAAGATCTTGAGATAGGGGACATCATTGTATTTAATCGACCTTCAGACCATAACAGAGTAATTGTACATAGAGTAGTTTCAATAATTGATGATGATCCTAAAACACTTAGAACACAGGGAGATGCAAATCCAGCATCAATTCCTGGAACTGACTTTCCAATTACTGAAGAAGAGTATATAGGAAAAGTAGTATATACACTTCCACAAGTTGGATATATTACACAATTACTAAAACCACCAATAAACTATGTCATAATTGTAGTTGTCATAGGGATTATGGTTGTAAAACAGATTACAAAGAGGAAAAAGGAAAAAAAGATTACATTCTCAGATCAATTAGATTCAGAAAATCAAGACACAATTAAAGAATTATCAGATATTAATAAAATAGAAAAGGATTCTGAGTATTCTGAACATGTAGAAAAATCTGAGATTACAGAAGACAAAAAAATAGATTCAGATGAATCAACTAAAACAGATGAGAAAACACCTGAGAAAGATAAAGAAGAGTAAATTAAATCCGTTAAAATTCATGCAAACAGGTTCACATTATGCCTAGAAAAAAGCAATAGATCGTCCTGTTTGCTTGGTGACATTATTATGTAAAATTAACTAAAAAAGGATCCGGAGAAATCATCAGTTCCAAGAGTAAGATCACTTATTGACTAGCATAAAATAAAATTTTGAATTCAAATTTAGCGATCAGATCTTGTGAAAACTAAAAAATTATTTCAGAGTCTATAAAATAGATTCTTTTGTTTGGAATATTCTGTTAAAGTATCCAGAAGGTTCTGATGGTTCTTCAATATCATTTGTAATGCCAGCTAGCTTCTTTGCGAGATTCTTTTTGTAGCCAATCTGCATCTGTCTTTGCATCTGAATTCTTTGTGCTTGTGGGGAACCTGCACCGTGCATAGATTCTGTAAGATATCCCACAGAATTTCTTCCAAGTGTCATGTTTTCAATTAGTCTCAAGATTCTCATTCTGTTTTCAACATCAACGCCTTTTCTTCCTACAAGGAATCTTTTGAGTAATGGGCCAGCCACTGGATGTCTAAAGTCCTTTTCAGATGGAAGAGTTACTACCAGTCCACCTGCAATATCTTGTGCAAGTCTACTAATCTCATATGGGAATCGAGTAACGTTGTGTTTGCAAACTTGTGCAAGCATATCTTCATTTAGATATACACCTGATTTCAGCTTGTGTGCTAGGTGAGAAGATGCAATTCCTGCAGCAAAGATTGTTTCATTAAGATGAGTCATCTCAACAATTTTGTCTTTGATGTGTGATACGTTTGGCACTCCATTATAGTCAGCAATTGTTGCTGCAGCACCAATGAGTACATCACCAAGTCCTGTTTTGCATACATAACTACGTCTATGATAACAAGTAAAACGCTCTATTAGCATAGATGCATATTCATATTCTCCATGCATGAAGACTTTGTCCCATGGAATAAACACTCTTTCTAAGATCATCAAGGCTTCTTGCCCAGCATATTTTGCGTTACCATCATCAATGTCACCTTCTTCCATACTTCTAGTGTCACAAGACTGTCGACCATAGATGTAAGTAACTCCTTTTGCATCTGCTGGAATTACGCCAACAAATGCCCAGTCTTTATCATTTTCTGTTAGTCTAACTGTTGGCATCAAAATTATCCAATGCGAATTGATACAACCAGTTTGGTGTGCTTTGGCACCAGATACATAGATTCCTTTATCATTAGTCTCTACTACCCTAGTAAACATCTCTGGATCATCTTGTTCTGATGGCCCTTTACTTCTATCACCTTTAGGATCAGTCATTGCACCACCAATTACAAGATTTTCTTGTTGAATCATCTTTACAAAATCTAAGAATCTTTGATGATAGTTTGTTCCATGTTTTTCATCTATTTCAAAAGTTACAGAGTGTAAAGAATTCAATGCATCCATTCCAACACATCTCTGGAAACATGTTCCAGTGTTTTGTCCTAGTGTTCTTTGCATTTTATTCTGTAAAACTAAATCTTGTGCACTTTCTGCAATGTGTAAAAATCGGTTAACTTTCAATCCGGTAATTGATGAGTCAGCAGTAGCTAGAGATTCGTCACGTATTGCAAGATCATAAGTTTCTGCAACTGCATTAATTGATGGTCTGATCATTGGATGATCTACTGGTTCTTTTACTAATTCTCCAAATAGGTAAACTACGAGATCACGGCCTCTCAAACTTTGGATATAATCATCACCGGTTCTAATTGTCTTTAAGACATTAGCCATAAACAATATGGTCGTTTATGATGTATAAATATTCTAGATAGGTCAGAGCAGAAATTTAGGAATGAATTGTTCTCAGAGTCCTATTCTGACATCTAGAATGCGACAGCCATTTCCCTTCTCCATTACTAGCACAGGATTCATGTCTAATTCTTTGATCTCATTAAAATCAGAAACTAATTGAGATAATCTCTGAATGCATTCAGAGAGTTTTGATATGTCTGAAGGTTTTTCGCCTCTCACACCTTGAAGGATTTTTTGTGTCTTAATTGAGGCTATCATATCGTCTGCTTCTCTGTCAGTTACTGGTGCTAGCTTGAATGTAACATCTTTGAGAACTTCTACATAGATTCCTCCCATTCCAAGCATAATTACTGGACCAAATCCAGGCTCAAGTTTTGAACCAATGATTAGTTCTTTACCACCTTTTACCATCTCTACAATCAAGACACCTTTGATCTCAGCTTTCTTGTTGTAATTTTTAGCATTTTTTATAATTGTTTTAAATGCAGTTTTGAGCTCCGCATCATTTGTCAAGTTTACTTTAACACCACCTGCATCAGATTTGTGAATAATCTGAGGTGATGCAATTTTCATCACTACTGGATAGCCAATCTTCTTTGCAATTTTTACTGCTTCAGATTCTGTTGTAGCAAGCGCACTTGATGGTAGTGGTAAACCATATGCTTTGAGAATTTCTTGTCCTTCTTCTTCTAATAGATTTGGTCTCTTTTCTTTTTTAGCTTGATCAAAGATTTTCTTTACTTTTTCTTTGTTTACTTTGAATTTAGTGATTTTTCCAGTTGGAGTTTTAAGCCAGTTAGAAAATCTAATCATTGCTGCAAGAGTTCTGATTGCTCCCTCAGCATATGTGTAATATGGAACATTTCCTTTTGCCAAAATTTCTCTGTTGGTAATTCCTTCATCTAATCCCATCAAACTTGCAAGCATTGTCTTTTTGTATTTTTTTGACATCTCAACAATAACTTCTGCAAGTTTATCATAATCTAGAGTTCCAGAAGGAGTACACATTGTAATAACAGAACCAACTTTTGGATGTTTGAGTACACGGTCCAAAACATTACTAAATCTGTTAAAATCAGCATCACCTACAATATCAACAGGGTTTCGAGAGCTTCCCCAAGGTGGAATTACCTCGTCAATTTTTTTTCTAATACTTGTAATGTCTGCCATCTTGATTTTTGTCTTAGAGCATGCATCAGTAGAGATGATTGCAGGGCCACCTGCATTTGAAACAATTACAAGATCGCCATCTGATGGTAGTGGTTGTTTAGAAAATGCTGTTGCATAATCAAAGAGCTCTTCCATAGTATCAACTCTAATTGCACCAGATTGTTTGAGCACAGCATCATAGATTTCATCTGAGCCCATCAAGGCTCCAGTATGAGACATTGCAGCTTTTGCGCCTTCAGGACTACGTCCTGATTTCAAAACAAGAATTGGTTTTTTAAGATTTTTAGTAATATTTTTACAAACTTTAAGGAATTCTTGACCATCACCCATGTCTTCTAGATACATTACAATAACTTCGGTTTGTTTATGATTTGCAAGTATCTTTAGGATGTCAACTTCACTCATTGAAGCTTTGTTTCCAAGACTGATCACTGCAGAAAAACCAATTCCTTGAGCGCTAGCATCTTCAACCAATGCAGCACATATTGCACCGCTTTGAGATACAAGTGCAATTTTTCCAGATTTTGGTGTAATTTTAAGAAATGTAGAATTCATCATTGTCTTTGGATCAAGATTCATGACACCAAGACAGTTTGGTCCAATGATTTGGACTTTGTATTTTTTAGCTATATCCTTGAGTTCTTGTTCACGTTTTTTGCCTTCTTCATCAACTTCTTTGAAACCAGCTGTGATGATAATGACGCCTTTAATTTTTTTCTTGCCACACTCCTCTACCACTTGTGCAACCAATGTGTTTTTGATAACAATAACTGCAAGATCAATTGGTTTTGGAACATCTAAAACACTCTTGTATGCTTTTTTGTAAAAGACTGTATCTCTTGAAGAACTAATTGGATAAACAATTCCTGTAAAACCATTCATAATGTTTGAGGTTATAGTAGCTCCAACACTTCCTCTTTTGTCAGATGCGCCAATTACTGCAATTGATTTTGGTGATAAAAAGACAGACTCTGCCATGTAAGTTGGATCTAAGGATTTTATATAATAAAGTTATTCATAAAAATCTCTGATCTATGATTTTTTAGCTTCCCAGCATTTTTCCTGCTAGATTCTCTTTTCTAGGAATCCATACAATTGAAAGATTAGAAAATTTTCCCATAATACCCCACGCTTCTCGTGCCAGAATTCTAAGTTGTTCATTATTAATTGCAAATTCATGATTTAGTTGATTTACAGTATTTTTAGAATCACTGTAAATAGTAACTTGATCATTATAGTCAACAAACTTGTTTAATGCAGAGATTATTGCCAAGTATTCAGCTTGATTGTTAGTTAGCTCTGGTTTTTTTTCATAAAATGATTCTCCCGTTTCTTTTACAAAGTATCCATATCCACTACTAGGACCTCCAGAACCATCAACATAAACACTAATTTTCATCTTTATACAACTTCACTAACTTTACATTTAGATTTACTACAATCAAAAAAATCACTGCAGATATGCTTTGAGATATAATTGATGCCAGGTATGGATCATAGTCTATTGTTAGAAAATAGTACTGCAAACCCCATCTAACAATAGTATAAACAACTTCAGCGATTCCAAGAGAGGTAACTAATTTTATGAGATCATGTTTTAGTTTTACAGTATCTGTACCACCAGATTCAATACGATATTTTTTTCTATTATCAAAATAGTATAACACACCGAAAACTGAAAAGTAAACAGAATAATCTGCAATTGTGGTATATGTTGAGTTTAGATAGTCTTCTTGATCAGATAAAAGTTGGGCAATAGCTGCAGAAATAATTATTGATGTTAAAATTGCAATTATAATATTTTTATTAAGTTTAAGATAATCTTGTAACATAGTTTTAATTATTTTTTGTTACAATTAAACTAACGTCAGTCCAAAGTAATCTTTAGGAATATTATCAATCCTGCAAGTTCTGCAATTCCTACTCCTAACATATATGGGAAAATTTCATTAGAGAAAATCATCTCCATTGAGAAATAAGCTAGGCCACCAATGACATTATGTAAAAACAACATCACAGTAACAACAATCATACCTAATGGAAGCTGTGCTCGTGTCTTACCATACATTTTTCCAAAAATAGCAATCAGAATTCCAAGTATGCCCATATTTGCAATTGAAACAATAGACAAGACTAGTGAGGTAGATTCCATTTAGTGAAAAACACCTCTTGAGATTTTATGTACTTTTGTCCAATTTTCTTACAATTTCTTCAAATGCCTCCATATTTACTTTAAGAAAGGTGGAAATGAAAAATGAATGCCATATTTTTCTCCAACCTTAATGATCATGTTATTGACGTCGATTTAACCCCCAACCGTGGCGACTGCCTAGGTATTCGCGGCATCGCGCGTGAAGTGGGTGTATTAACCCAAGAAGACGTTAAGTTTGTTGAACCGAAAGCAATCGCTAGCGAAGTCAGCGATAAACTCGATGTTAAATTAAGTGCGCCGCAAGCGTGTCCGCGTTATTTAGGGCGTGTCATCAAAGGCATCAACCTTGAAGCGAAGACACCGCAATGGATGGTTCAACGCATCGAACGCTCAGGTGTTCGCTCTATTGATCCTGTGGTCGACGTGACGAATTATGTGTTACTAGAGATGGGCCACCCGATGCATGCGTTCG
>ENA-ORDI01000561-ORDI01000561.1-marine-metagenome-genome-assembly--contig:-NODE-561-length-24885-cov-3.107344_pt1 | contig 24885 bp, 19 predicted proteins | sample MGYA00248628_ERZ508525 | MGnify/ENA primary metagenome ERZ508525 (study PRJEB26195, sample SAMN05422138) | marine metagenome | isolation source: East of Porto Seguro, South Atlantic Ocean | place... | reverse complement strand
TTGTTCTTCGCGGCGGCGATGACGTCTTCCTTGGTCAGGCGACCGTCCTTGCCGGTGCCCTTGATCGTCGAGGGATCTACACCGTGTTCGAGCACCGCGCGGCGCACCGCGGGCGAGAGCGTCTGCGCAGCATCCGAGGAGGCGGCGGGGGCGGGCGCATCGGCGCGCTCCTGCTTGCCCTCGGCGCGTTCTTCCTGCGCACGGCCGGCCTCGGCGCCTTTGGCGGCGGGCGCGGCGCCTTCCTCGATCACGGCGATGACCGCCTCGACCTCGACGGTGTCGCCGACCGCGACCTTGAATTCCTTGATCACGCCCGCGACGGGCGAGGGCGCCTCGACGGCGACCTTGTCGGTCTCGAGGCTGATGATCGGCTCGTCTACCGCGACGGCATCGCCGACGTTCTTGAGCAATTCGCCGACGGTCGCTTCGGTGACCGATTCACCCAGCGTGGGAACTTTGACTTCGGTGGCCATAATCTCGCTTTCCCGGATTACTTGCAGTCACTGCGGACATTGGGCGCTTCGCCGTTCAGTCCGAGTGCGATATTGACGAGGGCTTCCTGCTGCACCTGGTGGCGGCTGGCGTAACCCGTGGCGGGCGAGGCAGCGACCTCGCGACCGGCGTAGCAGGGGCGCATGCCCGTCTTGCCCGCGGCCTCGGCGGCCTCTTCGATCAGGCGATCGACGAAGAACCACGCGCCGTTGTTCTTCGGCTCTTCCTGGCACCAGACGATCTGTTCCAGATTGGTCATTCGCTTGAGGCGCACGGCCAGCGGCTCGCCGGGGAAGGGATAGAGCTGTTCGATCCGGACGACCGAAACGTCTTCCAGCCCGGCTTCGTCGCGGCGCTGCATCAGGTCGTAGGCAACCTTGCCGCTGCACAGCACGAGCCGCTTGACCTTTTCGTCGGCGATCTCGGTCATGTCGGACTTGATCCGCATGAAATGCTGGTCGCCCATGAATTCGGCGGCAGTGGATTTCGCCAGCGGATGGCGCAGCAGGCTCTTGGGCGTCATGATCACCAGCGGCTTGCGGAACGAACGCCGCATCTGCCGCCGCAGCACGTGGAAATAGTTCGCCGGCGTGGTGATGTTGCAGACCTGGATGTTGTCGTTCGCGCACAGCTGCAGGAAGCGCTCGAGCCTGGCCGAGCTGTGCTCGGGGCCCTGGCCTTCGTAACCGTGCGGCAGCAGCAGCACGAGCCCGTTGGCACGCAACCACTTGACCTCGCCTGCGGCGATGAACTGGTCGATCATGATCTGCGCGCCATTGGCGAAATCGCCGAACTGCGCTTCCCACATCACCAGGCTTTTCGGGTCCGCCATTGCAAACCCGTATTCGAAGCCGAGCACGCCATATTCGGACAGCGGGCTGTCATAGACCTCGAACTTGCCGTGCGGCAGCGTGGTCAGCGGAATGTATTTGTGCTCGTCCTTCTGGTCGACCCACACCGCATGGCGCTGGCTGAAGGTACCGCGACCCGAATCCTGGCCCGAGAGGCGCACGCCGTAACCTTCGGTCACGAGGCTCCCGAAAGCGAGCGCCTCGGCAGTCGCCCAGTCGAAGCCTTCGCCCTTGGAGAACATGTCCTCCTTGGCCTTGATCACGCGGCCCAGCGTCTTGTGGATCGTCAGGTCGTCGGGCACCGTCGTCAGCGTCCGGCCGAGGCTGTCGAACAGCTTCTTCTCGATCGCTGTCTCGACGTTGCGGCGCGCGGTTTCCGGATCTGCCGGCTTGTTCATGCCCGCCCAGCGGCCACCGAACCAGTCGGCCTGGTCGGGCTTGTAATCCTTGGCCTCGGCGAATTCCTTCTCGAGGTGATCGGTGAATTCGGCGATCAGCCCGTCGGCGAAGCCCTTCTCGATGACGCCTTCTTCCTCGAGCCGCGCGGAATAGATTGCGCTGACCTTGGGATGCTGGCGGATCTCGTCATACATCAGCGGCTGGGTGAACTTGGGCTCGTCGCCCTCGTTGTGCCCGAAGCGGCGATAGCACCACATGTCGATCACGATGTCGCGGCCGAAGGTCTGGCGGTATTCGACGGCCAGCTTGCAGGCGAAGGTAACGGCTTCGGGATCGTCGCCGTTGACGTGCAGGATCGGCGCTTGGACGCCCTTGGCGACATCCGAGGGGTAGGGCGACGAACGCGCGAACTGCGGGCTCGTGGTGAAGCCGATCTGGTTGTTGATGACGAAGTGCAGGCAGCCGCCGGTGTTGTAGCCGCGCACGCCGGAGAAGCCGAGACATTCCCACACGATGCCCTGACCGGCAAAGGCCGCGTCGCCGTGAAGCAGGACGGGCAGGACCTGCTCGTGCTGCTTGAGATCGTCGCGGATCGCCTGCTGTGCGCGGCTCTTGCCGAGCACGACCGGGTTGACCGCTTCGAGGTGGCTGGGGTTGGGGACCAGCGACATATGCACGTTGATGCCGTCGAATTCGCGGTCGGTGCTGGTGCCGAGGTGGTATTTCACATCGCCCGAACCGCCGACGTCGTCGGGATTGGCGCTGCCGCCCGAAAATTCGTGGAAGATGACCTTGTACGGCTTGCCCATGACGTTGGCGAGCACGTTGAGGCGGCCGCGGTGGGCCATGCCGTAGATGATTTCGCGCACGCCCAGCTGGCCACCGTATTTGATGACCGCTTCGAGCGCGGGGATCATGCTTTCGCCGCCATCGAGGCCGAAGCGCTTCGTGCCGACGTATTTCTTGCCGAGGAACGCCTCGTACTGTTCGCCGCGGATCACTGCCGCGAGGATGGCTTTCTTGCCTTCCTCGGTGAACTGGATGGTGTCTTCGGGGGTCTCGAACTTGTCCTGCAGGAAACGGCGCTCTTCCGTATCCGTGATGTGCATGTATTCGAGGCCGACATTGCCGCAATAGGTTGCGCGCAGTGCGTCGTAGAGCTCGCTGACCTTGACCCATTCGAAGCCGAACACGCCGCCGACATAGACTTCGCGCGCTTCCTGCCCGTCGAAACCGTGCCATTCGAGCGTCAGGTCCTCGGGCACTTCACGATGCGACAGGCCGAGCGGGTCGAGATTGGCCGCAAGGTGGCCGCGCACGCGATACAGCCTGACGAGCAGCATGGCGCGGATCGAATCGTCCGCCGCCTGCTCGATCGCCTTGGGGTCGAGCTGCTTGCCGGCTTTCTCGGCCGCCTGCGCAACCGCCATGCGCATCTGCGTGGGGTCGAGCGCGGCGGTCAGGTCCGCGCCGCTGTCGACCACTTCCGCGAGCCACTTGGGATTGCCCCAGCTGGGGCCCTGCTGCGGTGCTTCCTGATCGCCCAGTTCGGGGAGGAAATCGTGACTTTCGTTACCCATTCGGGTCACCTTTTCACGCCGACCGGCTGTCGGCTCATAATGGCAATGCCTGAGCTACGCGGACGGTCCCGCTGCGCGAGACCGTCCGCGCCAGCGATCAGGCGTTTTCCTTCAGCATCGCGTCGAGCGTGGTGCCGAGTTCGCTCGGGCTCGGCGAGACGCGGATGCCCGCGGCTTCCATCGCCGCGATCTTGTCGTCTGCGCCGCCCTGGCCGCCCGAGACGATCGCGCCGGCGTGGCCCATGCGGCGGCCCGGAGGCGCCGTGCGGCCCGCGATGAAGCCGACCATGGGCTTCTTGCGACCCTTGGCAGCTTCCTGCTTGATGAATTCGGCGGCTTCTTCCTCGGCGCTACCGCCGATCTCGCCGATCATGATGATCGATTCGGTTTCCTCGTCGTCGAGGAACAGGTCGAGCACGTCGATGAAATTGGTGCCGTTGACCGGGTCGCCGCCGATGCCGACCGCGGTGGTCTGGCCAAGGCCGACCATGGTGGTCTGGTGGACGGCTTCATAGGTCAGCGTGCCCGAACGCGAGACCACGCCCACGCTGCCCTTTTTGAAGATCGAGCCGGGCATGATGCCGATCTTGCATTCGTCCGGCGTCAGCACGCCGGGGCAGTTCGGACCGATGAGGCGCGACTTCGAACCCTGCAGCGCGCGCTTGACGCGCACCATGTCGAGCACGGGGATGCCTTCGGTGATCGCCACGATCAGCTCGATTTCGGCATCGATCGCCTCAAGGATCGAATCCGCAGCGAAGGGCGGCGGAACGTAGATGCACGAAGCGGTCGCGCCGGTTTCGGCCTTGGCTTCGGCGACGGTGTCGAACACGGGCAGGTCGATATGCGTCGTGCCGCCCTTGCCGGGGGTAACGCCCGCGACCATCTGCGTGCCGTAGGCGAGCGCCTGCTGCGTATGGAACGTGCCGGTATCACCGGTCATGCCCTGCGTGATGACTTTCGTGTCTTTGTTGACGAGGATGCTCATTCGGCGCTCTCCTGGGGAAGTGAAGTAATTTCGAAACGGGCGAACGGGCGTTTCGCATCGCCCGCGGGATCGACGCGGACAGCCTTGTCCGCATCGTTCCAGAAATAGCTGTAGCCGTCCTGCCTCTCGGGCATGCCGATTTCCTGCGAGACCGCCTGCAACAGTGTGCCGTAATCGCCGGTGGACTCCAGATAGGCCTGCACGACGCAACTCTTGTCGCGTTCCTGCTCGGTCGCAACGACGATCCTCACGCGGTCACTCTCGGCCTCATAGACGCCATGCACGACCACGCCCGACCGGGCGCCGCGGCGCCTGGCGAGTTCCCAGCCCGCTGCGGGCAGCCGGTCGGGGTGAATCCGGTCGACTTCGGTGATCGCCTTGCAAGCGGCGATCGCATTGGCGACCTCGCCTGCCTGGCCGGGCACGTCCTGCGCGAGCGCCGGGGCGGCGAACGCGAGGACGGGCAGCAGGATCAGCTTGCGCATGAAGAGGTCAGGCCAGCGAGCCGTCGAGGCCCTTGCAGGCTTCGAGCAGTTCCTCGACCGCGTCGGTCGAGACCTTGAGGTTGGCCTTTTCCTCGTCGCTGAGTTCGATTTCGACCACTTCCTCGGTGCCGCCCGCGCCGATCACGGTGGGGACGCCGACATAAAGGCCGTCGAGGCCGTACTTGCCATCGACATAGCTCGCGCAGGGCAGGATGCGCTTCTGGTCGCCGAGATAGGCTTCAGCCATCGAAATCGCGCTGGTGGCGGGGGCGTAATAGGCCGAGCCGTTGCCGAGCAGGCCGACGATCTCGCCGCCACCCTTGCGCGTGCGATCGACGATCTCGTCGATGCGGCTTTCCGACACGCCCTTGATCTTGGCGTAATCGTTGACCGGGATGCCGTTGATCGTGGTGTAGCTGGTGACGGGGACCATGGTGTCGCCGTGGCCGCCGAGGACGAAGGCGTTGACGTCCTTGACCGAGCAGCCGAATTCCCACGCGAGGAAGGTGGCGAAGCGCGCACTGTCGAGCACGCCGGCCATGCCGACGACCTTGTTGTGCGGCAGGCCGCTGAATTCGCGCAGCGCCCAGACCATCGCGTCGAGCGGGTTGGTGATGCAGATCACGAAGGCGTCGGGGCAGTTGTTCTTGATGCCTTCGCCGACGGCCTTCATCACCTTGAGATTGATGCCGAGCAGGTCGTCGCGGCTCATGCCGGGCTTGCGCGGCACGCCTGCGGTGACGATCACAACGTCGGCGCCGGCGATGTCGGCATAGTCATTGGTTCCGGTGATCTTGGCGTCGAAGCCTTCGATCGGGCCGCACTGCGACAGGTCCAGCGCCTTGCCCTGCGGCATGCCTTCGGCGATGTCGAACAGGACGATGTCGCCCATTTCCTTCTTCGCCGCGAGGTGGGCGAGGGTGCCGCCGATCATGCCGGCGCCGATGAGGGCGATTTTCTTGCGTGCCATGGAAGCTGGGATCCTTGTTCCTGCCGTGCGGGACAGTGTTGATACCCGGACCGATAGCGGGCCATGCTTCACGTGTCCCGCAAAGGAGGCACGGCACCCGGTCGATTGCGAATGCGCCCTAGGCCCGCGCCGGGGCGATTGCAACCGCCAATGCTGTAAGGGTGAAAACTATGTATGCAGATGCTTCGCAATTGCGATAGTGTGGGGTTTTCAGGCATTTGCGTCCAGCTTGCGCTAGGCACGGCTGGTCGGTTTCTGGGCCAGCGGGCAGCGTATGGCCTGGGGGAATCGCCGGTCAGTGGATCAGCGGATCGTCGATCCCGAAGGCACGCTCGCACTGGCGCGCCATCCTGCCGTCGAGCGTGCGACAGATTTCGATCCACCAGCGCGAGGCCGGCACGTCGCCTTCGTCATAGGCGCGCTCGGCCTGCAGGCGCGCGACCTGCGCGGCGCGTAGCCCGTGTTCGGCAAAATGGCGCAAGGCCGCGCGCGTGGTCTGGTCGAACGGGTCTGTCGGCAGCCGCGCCGCATCGCCATTGTCGTTCGCGGCCCGTGCCAGCGCCTTGCGCGCAAGCGCGCGGGCGATCGGCGAATGGGCGGCGGAACGGGCGGCGGCGAAGTGGAGGGGCATGCGACGGGACCTCTTCAGGCTGCTGGGGCTTGGCTTTCCTAGCCGCGCCCCGCCTAAGCCTTGGTTCCGCGATATGGTTGTGCGATCGTAAAGGTCTGCGCGCGCGCTTCCCTTAGTCGGACTTGCCCGGCTCCGCGATCCAGCGACCCGAATTGGCATATTCCTCGCGCACGCGGCCCGATTGCGGCAGCTTTTCGCTGGCTTGCTGCGCTGAACCGGCCGGCGCGCCGACCGGAGGCTGAGGCGCGGAGCCGAGCCCGATCGTCGCATTGGCGGGCGGCGCGGGATCGACCGGGCCGGGTGTCGACGCTTCCGCCTGCGCGACGTTCGGTGCGGCCAACGGCTCGCTCCCCGCATAGGCATCGGTAAAGGCCCCTGCCGTGCCCGCCCCGCCGCGCCAGCGATAGAAGCGATGCGCGCCGATCGAGCGGATGAAATCGAGGCTCGCCGCCCAATAGGGGTTCACGTAATGCGTGTGGTAATGCGTCGCGAGACCGATCGGGCGATAGACCTCGCCCGCCAGCGCGGCGAGCGCGACCGATTGCGCCACCGCCCAGCCACGGCGCGAAGGCCTGCGACCAAGCGATCCGTCGCAGGTAAAGCTGAACTGGCACCCGGTGGTTCGTTCCGATCCCTGGAACACCACACCGCACACGCTGGCGGGGTAGGCGGGGTGCGCAACGCGATTGAGCACCACCTGTGCCACCGCCTGCTGCCCTGCATGGCTCTCGCTCGCGGCTTCGTAATAGACCGCCATCGACAGGCATTGCAGCGCGCGTGCCTTGTCGAGCCCGCTGCCCGTCTGGCGGAAGGCCTGCGCGGCGGCGCCCGCGCCATGGCTTTCGGCGAACTCGACGGTCTCGAGCGGGGTCTCGTCCGCGCGCAGCGCGTCGAGGTCCATCGCCAGGCGCGGCGCGTCCTCGAGATAGTAGAAGGCCGATCCGGGAAAGCTCTGCCCGGGTGTTTCGAACGGCATGGCGGTCAGCGCGACGCGTTCTTCCTCGATTCCCAGCGCGCTGCGGAAATCGCCCCATTCGCCTTGCGCCGCGACGGTCGGAAGCGCGATCGCGCCAGCCAGAAGCGCGCCTCGTCCGGCCATTTGTCGCCGACGGTTGCGCCGTTCCGCCTTGCGCCGCGCATAGGGCGAAAGCGTGCGGCGCGCGCCTGTACCATGCCATGCTGCGGATGCGGGGGTCGTCACCGGAAAATCCTGCCTCGTTCGTCGCCGATATAGGGCTGCATGGCGCGATGTGGTAGCGATGCGCCACGCGCCATCCCGCTGCGGGACGCCATATCTGGCCTTCTGTTAGCACGGAATTGCTTAACGAAGACCGTCTCTTGCGTATCGCGCAAACCAGCGTTAAGCGCCGCCGCGTGTCACGGGTTGGCCTGTTTGCGCAGGCCCGAAGAGGGAAGGAGGTGCGAACCCTCCGCTGCCCCCGCAACTGTGACCGGGGAGCGATCCCGCTTCATGCCACTGGGCCTCGTGCCCGGGAAGGCGGCGGGAAAGCGATGATCCGGGAGCCAGGAGACCTGCCCATGACCGTCGTTCGGCCGCGGGCGGGGTGTACCGATGGCAAACGCGGATGGAGCGATCCTGCTCTCTCCCGTCATGGACGGCAATTCGTTCATGATAGGAGGTTACGTGTACAAATATCTGTTTTTCCTGACGGCTTCGGCAATTCCCGCGGCTGCGCTCGCGCAAAGCCCGAGCGAGCAAGCGCTGGCGGAGATCGTCGAGCGACAGGACGCCGAAGCGTCCGATGCGCCGATATCGGCAACCGCTGCGGCGGTCCCGCCGCGCGCGCCTTCGGTGATCACGGTGACTGCGAACGGGCTTGGCACCGACCTGCGCAACACCGGTCAGTCGGTGACCGTGATCGAGCGCGCTGAGATCGAGGCGGTGCAGGGTGCCGATCCGGCGCGTGCGCTGAACCGAGTTCCCGGCCTTTCGCTGTCGCGCAGCGGCGGTGTCGGCCGCGTCACCAGCGTCAATCTGCGCGGCGCGAGTTCGGACCAGTTGCTGGTGCTGATCGACGGCGTACGCGTCGCCGACCAGGCGAGCCCGGCAGGCGGCTTCGATTTCGGCAATCTGCTGCTGGGCACCGCGGGCAAGATCGACGTTCTGCGCGGCTCGAACAGCACGATCTGGGGCTCCGAAGCCGTTGGCGGCGTAATCGACGTATCGACCCGGACCGAGCGCGGGATGAGCGGCAGCGTCGAATTCGGTGCGCGCGATACGCTGTTCGCCAGCGCCGCGGCGGGGGCGGGCAATGACTCGGTTTTCTTCGGGCTCACCGGTTCGTGGTACGAGACCGACGGTTTCTCTGCTGCCGCCTCGGGCGCCGAAGCCGATGGTGCGCAGCAATTCGCGCTCGGCACCACCGCCTTCGTCAATCTGACCCCCAGCCTCGAGCTGTTCGCGCATGGCAATTTCGCCGAGGGCGAAGTCGAGATCGACGGCTTTCCCGCCCCGACCTTCGTGCTCGCCGATACCGACGATACGCAGAAGACCACCCGCTATTGGGGCGATGTCGGCTTGGCCTATTACGGCAATGACCTGACCTTGCGTGCGGCCTACAGCCGTTCGGACACCGAGCGCGTCAACCGCAATGGCGCGGGGAACGAAACCTTCGCCAGCGATGGCGCATCGCAGCGGCTTTCGCTGCGCGGTGAATACCGCGTGCTGGGCGGGCTGTCGCTGGCCTTCGGCGGCGACCACGAATGGACCGAGTTCGAGACGAGCTTCGATACCGCGGCCGAAACCGAGATCAGCGGCGCCTATGCGCAGCTTGGCTGGGTGATGGGCCGATTGGCCGCGCATGCCGGTGCGCGCGTCGACGATCACGAGCAGTTCGGCACGCATGTCAGCTTCGGCGGCGATGTCAGCTATGGCTTCGGTCGCGACTGGCGTGTGCGCGCTAGCGTGGGCGAAGGGTTCAAGGCGCCGACGCTCTACCAATTGCTGTCTTTCTACGGGAATACGGCGCTCGAACCCGAGGAAAGCACCAGTTACGATCTCGGGATCGAGAAGGGCCAGCGCGGCGCGGGCCTGCATCTGGCGCTCACGGGCTTCCGCCGCGACAGCGACAATCTGATCGGCTTCGGCTTTACCGCCGATCGGCCCTTCGGCGTCTATCTCAACACGGCGCGCGCACGGGCACAGGGTATCGAGGCCGAGGCGGGTTTCGATCTCGCACGTGGCCTGCGGATCGCCGGGATCTATTCCTATGTCGATGCCGAGGATCGCAGCAGCGGGCTCGAACTGGCGCGCCGGCCCGACCATTTCGGGACGATCTACGCCGATTGGGCCAGCGATTTCGGGCTCGGCCTGGGGGCTGACCTGCGGATCGTCGGCCCCAGCTGGGACAATGCGGCAAACACCAACCGCCTGGATGGTTACGAACTGCTCGACCTGCGCGCGTCCTTCGGCATCGGTGACAATCTCGAACTGTTCGGCCGGGTCGAAAACGTGTTCGATACCGATTACCAGACGGTGGCTGGCTACGGCACGGCCGGGCGCAGCGTGTTCGGCGGGATCAGGGCGACGATGTGAAAGCGCTGATTGCTGCACCGGTCCTGCTGCTCTCCGCGTGTGCGGGGGGCGGGGCCGGTGCGCCAGCCGGTACCGAGCGACCGACCATCGTCAGCCTGAATCCCTGCACCGATGCCATTCTCGCCGAGGTGGCCGGCCCCGGTCAGCTGCTGGCGATCTCGCATTACAGCAAGCAGGAAAGCGCCAGTTCGATGGAACCGGCGACGGCGGCGCGCTTCGCCGCCACCGGCGGAACGGTGGAGGAAGTGCTGGCGCTCGATCCGGACGTGGTGGTCGCGGGCAGCTTCATCGCTCCCGCGACGCGCGCGGCGCTTGAGGATCTGGGCCTCCGCGTCGTGACCTTCGGCATAGCCGGCGACGTTGCAGCGAGTCTCGCGCAGATCCGCGAACTCGCCGCGCTGGCGCGCGATCCGGCGGCGGGCGAAGCGCTGATCGCGCGGATCGATGCGGCTTTGGCGCAAGCGGCGCCCGACGGAGAAGAGCCCATAGAAGCGCTGCTGTGGCAGCCGGGTGGCATCGTCGCGGGCGAACAGGCGCTGGTCAGCGATCTGCTGGCGCGGACGGGCTTCGCCAACGGCGCCAGTGCGCGCGGACTGTCGCAGGCGGATTACGTTGCGCTCGAAGACGTGGTCGCCGCACCGCCGGACGTGCTGCTCGTGGCGGGAAGCGCGGCCGGGCAGACGCATCCCGTGCTCGACCGCCTGCCCGACATGCACCGCGCCCGGTTCGACACCGGCCTGCTCTATTGTGGCGGCCCCACCATCATCCGTGCGGCGGACCGGCTGGCAGCCATTCGCGGGGGCGCTTCATGAATCGCGCCACTGCCGTTTTCGCAGGCCTGCTGGTGATCGCGCTGCCGCTGTCGCTGCTGGCCGGGCGGGTCTGGCTCGATCCTGCTGCGACGCCCAACGCCGCGCTGATCCTTGCCGAGCTGCGATTACCGCGTGCGCTGCTGGCGATCGTGGTCGGGGCCGGACTGGGCGCAAGCGGTGCGGCGATGCAAGGCTATCTGCGTAATCCGCTGGCCGATCCGGGGCTGTTCGGCATTGCGCCGGGGGCGGCGCTGGGCGCGGTCGCCGCGCTGTGGTTCGGCTATGCCACAGCGCCGTGGCTGCTGCCCGCCTTCGCGCTGCTCGGCGCAGCGGGGGCGATGGCATTGCTCGCCGCGATCGCGGGGCGGACGGGCGGCATAGCGCTGTTCACGCTGGCGGGACTGATGGTTGCGAGCCTCGCCGGGGCGCTCACCGCGCTGGCAATCAGCATGGCACCCAACGCTTTCGCGATGAGCGAGATCGTGCTGTGGCTCAACGGTGCGCTGACCGACCGGAGCTGGCGCGAGGTGTCGCTGGCGACGCCGTTGGTCGCCGGGGGCGTGCTGCTGCTGTGGCGTGCCGGGCGCGCGCTCGACGCTTTGACGCTGGGCGAGGCGGTCGCCCGCTCGCTTGGCGTCAACACGAGCCGGCTGCTGTGGCTGCTGATCGCGGGCGTCGGGCTGACCGTCGGCGCCAGCGTGGCGGTGGCGGGCATCATCGGCTTCGTCGGGCTGATCGTCCCGCACCTGGTGCGCCCGCTGACCGACCGGCGCCCGTCGCAGGTCATCGTGCCGAGCGCGCTCGCGGGCGCGCTGCTGGTGCTTGTGGCGGACAGCGCGGTGCGCGTGTTGCCGCTGGTCACCGAATTGCGGCTGGGCATCACGCTGAGCCTGCTTGGCGCGCCGTTCTTCCTGTGGCTGCTGCTGCGCATGCGCCGGGGGCTCGCATGACTCTCGCAGCGGACCGGATTGCGCTCGGACAGCGGCTGGCGGACGTCTCGCTCGCGCTCGAACCGGGCACCATTACTGCGATCTGCGGGCCCAATGGTGCGGGCAAATCGAGCCTTCTCGAAGCGCTCGCGGGCTTGCTCGAGATGGATCGCGGAACAGTCGCGCTCGACGGCGCCGACCTCCGCGACATGCCCGCGCGCGATCGTGCACGGCTTGTCGGATATCTCCCGCAAGCGCATGAAATCGCATGGGATGTACCTGTGCGCAGCCTCGTCGAACTGGGGCGGATGCCGCATGGCGACCGGCGCGCCGGGCCCGTCGATGCCGCGCTCGAGGCGCTCGACATTGCCGATCTGGCCGAGCGCCGCGCGCAATCGCTTTCGGGCGGGGAGACCGCGCGCGTGCTGCTGGCGCGGGTGCTCGCGGGCGAGCCGCGATGGATCCTCGCCGACGAACCGCTCGCCGCGCTCGATATCGCGCACCAGCTTGCGCTGCTGCGGCATTTGCGGCGCGCGGCCGATCGCGGGGCGGGCGTGGTGCTGGTGCTGCACGATCTGGCGCATGCGATGAACCATGCCGATCGCGTGGTGGTGCTCGACCGCGGCACGCTCGCCGCCGACGGCGCATGCGAAGACGCGCTCGACCAACGGGTGGTCGAGCGCGTCTGGAAAGTCCCGGTCCGGTGGATCGGCGAACCGAACCACCGGGCCCTGGTCAGCGGTTGATCAATTGGTCGTGCGCGGCGGCAGCGGACCGTCCGAGACCTCGCTGTCCGCCTGCTCGTCACCCGCGACGAGGCCGCGCGCTTCGAGCATCGGGGTCACGTCGGGTGCGCGACCGGCGAAGTTCTCGAACATCTTGAAATAGTCCATCGTACCGCCCTGGCTGAGCACGGTGGCGCGATAGTGATCGCCGTTCTCGCGCGTCAGCCCGCCGTTCTCGCGGAACCACTTGCGGCTGTCGCGATCGAGCATTTCGGTCCACAGATAGCTGTAATAGCCCGCGGAATACCCCGAGGGCGAGCTGAAGATGTGGTTGAAATAGGTGCTGCGATAGCGCGGCGGGACGAGATCGATCTCCAGCCCGAGCTCCTCGAGCGAACGGCGTTCGAAGGCATCGACCTTCTCCGGCGTATCGATCGCGGCGGCTTCTTCCGGCGACAGCGCGCTCCACTTCATGTCGAGCAGCGCGGCTTCGACGACTTCACCGAAATCGTAGCCCTGGTTGAACTTCGCCGCGGCTTCGATCTTGGCGATCATCTCGTCGGGAATGGTCTCGCCGGTCTCGTAATGCTTGGCGTAGTTCGACAACACGCTCGGCCAGGTCGCCCACATCTCGTGGACCTGGCTCGGATATTCGACGAAGTCGCGCGCGGTCGCGGTGCCCGACAGGCTCTCGTACTTCTGGTTGGCGAAGAAGCCGTGCAGCGCGTGGCCGAATTCGTGGAAGGTGGTGTTGACCCAGTCGAAGCTGACCAGCTGCACCTCGCCCTCGGGCGCCTTGGGGATGTTGAGCACGTTGTAGATCACCGGGCTGGTGCCCCACAGATCGCTCTGGTCGACGAAATTGCTCATCCATGCACCGCCGCGCTTCGAGGGGCGCTGGAACGGGTCGAAATAGAACAGGCCCAGTTCGCTGCCGTCGCGATCGAACACGGTGTAGGTCCACACGTCGGGGTGATAGACCGGCAGGTCGGTGCGGCGCTCGAAGGTCAGCCCGTATAGCTCCTCGGCCATGTGGAACACGCCGTCCTCGAGCACCTTGTCGAGCACGAAATATTCCATCACCGCGTCTTCATCCAGATCGTAGCGCTCGGCCTTGATCTTGTTGGCGTAGCGGTACCAGTCCCACGGTTTCACTTCGAAATCGCCACCATCGGCCGCGATCGCCTCGTTGAGCATGGCGGCCTCGCGCCGCTGCGTTGCGGCGAGGGCGGGGACCATCTGTTCCATGAAACCGAGCGCGGTTTCGGGCTTCTCGGCCATGCGGTCCCACATCGCGTAGCTCGCCCAGTCGGGTTCGCCGAACAGCGCGGCCTTCTGCGCACGCAGCGTGGCGATCTTGGCGATCAGCATGCGGGTGTCGACATCCATCCGGCCGTCGGCACGATGATAGCTCGCCATGAACAGCTTTTCGCGCGCAGCGCGGTTTTCCATGGTCGGCAGCAGCGGCTGCTGCGTGGTGTTCTGCAGCGCGATGGCGAACTTGCCCGGCTGGCCGTTCTCGGCAGCGAGATCCGCGGCCGACTGGATGTCGTTTTCCGACAGGCCGGCAAGATCGCTGCGGCTGTCGAAGAACACGGGCGTGTCGTTCATCGCCGCGCGCGCGGCCTGCGAGAACTCGGTCGTCAGCGTCGAGAGTTCCGAATTGATCGCCTTGACGCGTTCGCGCTCGGCCTCGGTCAGCAGCGCGCCTGCATGGACCATGCCTTCATAGGTGTCCTCGAGCAGCTTGGCGTCTTCGCGCGTCATGCTCATCGCGGCGCGGTTGTCGTAGACAGCCTTCACCCGTGCGAACAGTTCGGGGTTGAGCGTGATCGAGTCGCCATGTGCGGTCAGCTTGGGGCTGATCTCGGTGTTGATCTCGTCGAGCCGGTCGGTGGTGTTCGAACCGGTCAGCGCGAAGAAGACGCGTGCCACGCGGCCGAGCATGCGGCCCGATTTCTCGAGCGCGACGATGGTGTTTTCGAAGGTCGGAGCGGCCGGATTGTCGATGATCGCCTGGATCTCGGCCTGCTGGATCGCCATGCCCTGTTCGAAGGCGGGCATGTAATCGTCTTCCGAAATGGCCGAGAAATCGGGCGTCTTGAACGGCAGGCTGCTGTCGGCGGCGAAATAGCCGGTGCCCTGCGGCATCGCGGTCGCGGCGGTGTTCGCTTCTGCCATGGTGTCGAGGTCTTCCCCATATGCGGCGGAGCATCCGGCGAGCAATGCGGCGGATGCGACGGTGGCCATGATCTGGGCCTTCATTCTGTTCCCCTCAGGATTGAGCGCGGCCGACGGACGCCGGGCGCGAAGGTTGCAAGACTGTCAGCGCGCTTGGACCGCATCACGCGCGCGCGCAAGCATGCGCACGTCGCCGGTCGGCGCTCTTCCTACATTAGTCGAACGGTACGCGTTCGCCGCGGTTCCGCTCGGCTCCATCGCGCGCCGCGTCGAGCGCTTCGTCGAGCGCCTGTCGGTTGACCGTCATCAACCGTGGCTTGCCGCCTTGCCGGTCGACCACTAGCCACAGGGCGCCGAGATCGAAAAAGCCGCCCTGATCGCTCGCCACGCTCATTCGCGACAGGTCCAGCCGCTGCAACCGCGCGATCATGTAGGCATCGAAGATCTCATCGAAGACCGCCTCCACTTCCGCGCGGCTTTCGAGTTCGCGGCGCGTGCCTGTCGCATCGATATAGAGAAGGGGAAGGCCGACCTGATCGAGGATCCGGGCCTTGTTCCCGCTGCGGGCCGCTTCGCGTAGGGTGGCAATGACCGCCTCGAACCGGCTGGCGCTGGTCCCCGTGGCGCAGGATATCGCGCCGCCGTCGACAAAGTCATGCCTGCGATCGAATTCGACCTCGCGCTCGCGCTGGTTCGACCACACCAGCAACAGGCAATCTTCCGGGTCGGAGTTCGCTTCGCGCAGCATATTCGTCTGCGCCTCGACTTCGCGCGGGTTTTCCGGCGTGCAGGCGCCGAGCATTGCCGTGCTCAGTGCGGTGAGGAAGAGGGCGGTCCGGCAGCTCATGATTGTTCGAGCGGATAGCGCATAACCGGTTCGTAGAGCGAACCTTCGGGATGCAAATGGCTTTCATACAGCAGATAGTCCTCGACTATCCACGGGCCCAGGCGCAGTGCGGCGGTCTGTGACAGGAACGGCGCGAGCGGCCCGGCGGCGCGATTGATGCGCGCCAGCGTGATATGCGGATGGTATTTGCGATGATCGGGTTCGATACCGCAGACTTCGCAGATGCGCTCGATCCGCTGGCGAAGCCGTGCAAGTCCGGCATCGGGCGCAATCCCGGCCCATAGCGTGTGCACACGGCCCTTGCGTTCGAACACGCCGGTACCCTCGATCGTCAGCGCAAACCTTTCCCCTTGCGCGGCGCGTAATCGCTCCGCCAGTTCGTCGGCCAGATGCGTATCGACCTCGCCAATGTACCGCAGCGTCAGGTGCAACTGGTCCTCATCCTGCCAGCGCGCCGCCTCGACCCCTTCCATGAGATCGATCAGCGCGTCGCGAATGGCGGCGGGAGGGCGAATGCCGACGAACAGGCGGTGGGTCATGGCAAGGCTAATCGATCAGTCGACACGGCATTGTAAACCCGCGTCGGTATGTTGGTCAGGCGGGAGTGTCGTTCGCTGCCGTCCGCGGGTCGGCATAGGCTGCGTCGAGGAAAATCTGCGCGCGCCGTTCGCTGCGATATTCAAGCCCCTTGGCAAAACGCCCACCTGCATGCGTGTAGTTGAGCTCGGCCGCGATACCTTCGTAATCGCCCCGGTCGATCGCCGCGTTGAGCCGCGGACTCTCGCTGGGCGAGACATTGCCGATGCCGACATTGTAAACCAGATCGAGCAAAGCATCGAATTCGTGCTGGTGCAGCGGCAGGTCGCCGACGAGTTCGCGCACGCCGCTTTCGGCCTCGGCGAGGTCGGCATCGAGAAAATCGAGTACCCGGCGTTCGCTGATCCTATCGCCCACCCGCAGCCGGTCTTCGGGTTCGACCAGATGACCGACACCCACGGTCGGATAACCCGCGACATCCCGATAGACGGTATAGCGCACGCCTTCTTCCTCGATCAGCGCCTGTTTGAAAGTGTCGCTGGCAAAGAGCAGTTGGGCCGGTCGGCGTTCGCCTTCGACGTATTCGACGACCTGCTCGGCGGCGGTGGGTTCGACGAAGGCCTTGCGCATCTTCGGCGGGCCGGTGAAGGCCGTAAGCCCCAGCGCACCGGCGCCCAGCATCAGCGTGGCGCGCTTGCGGGTCGATATCTTCGGCCGCACGTCGAAAGCGCGGGCTGCGGCCTTGCGCGCACGGCGCAATTCGCGCCGATGCTGTCGTTCGCGGCGCAAGCGTTTGAGAAAGTTCTGCGGTTTCTCGCCCCGCTTTCCGCGCAGCGTCGTGTGCGACCAGTCCACCTCGTCGAGCGGACGATTGAGTTCGTCCAGCAGCGCCTTGAGCGCATCGTCCGAGCCGGGCGTTTCGGACCGGATCGCGCTATTCCTTGGTCCCTCTGGTTTCTTTTCTGCGGTGCCCATGTCCATCGGCATGCCACCTTCCATATTGCTATCAGCGTGAGACGCCGCGGCTGCGACCGGCGCATGCGTTATCACGCGCCTGCCGCGGTGTCGGTCTTGTCTGAAGAACGGTTGGCGGGGGGCGATCGGTCCCCGGTTCGTCGCTGCCCAGCAACGACCGGGCCTTGAGGGCGAAGCGATCAGACCGCGCGGCGAACCTGGTTGCGGCCGCTGTCCTTGGCGGCGTAACAGGCCTCGTCCGACCGCAGCAAGGCATCGTCCAGCGGTTCGCTGAAACGCCACGCCGCAACCCCGATCGAAGCCGACACGTTCAGTCCGTCATGATCGGCGAATTGCTTGCCAATCGCGGCAAGGCTCTCGCGCAGCGCCTCGGCCGCGTCGGAAACCTGCGTCTCGGTGAGTCCGCGGGTGAGGACGAGGAATTCCTCGCCGCCCAACCGGAATCCCTGGTGGTCGCCCGAACCGCTCAGCCGTGAACACCACTCGCGAATGGTATCGGCAGCCGCGATCAGCACGTGATCGCCGACCCCGTGCCCGAATGTGTCGTTGATCGCCTTGAACCGGTCGAGATCGATCGTCAGCAAGTGGCGCGATAGCGGACTGCGTTCGATCCGCGTTTCCTCGAACAGCTTGCGGCGGTTGTAGAGCCCCGTGAGCGGATCGCGCCAGCTCAGGAATTCGGCATGCGCCAGCGCATCGGCGAGATCCTCGGACAATTGCCGGTTCTCGACCAGCATCTGCGCTGCGCTGCGAATATGCAGCCCGGTGTTGGCGCTGTAGATGCGGATGCCGACCACGATCAGCGCAAGGATGCCGAGCAGGGCAGGGTGTTGCATGTTCGGATGGACGACGAAGAAGGCGATCGTGGTCAGCCAGAAGCATGCCAGCATGCCGTCGCGCGCCTGCGGCAGCCCGGCAAGCGTCACGGCAACCAGCGTTGCGGTAACGATCACGACGCCGCGGATCAGATTGATCGCGACCACCGACGCCTCGGGCGGGGGCGGCCACAGCATCAGCCCCAGCGTTATGCCGGTAAGGCACATGGCAAAAGTCATCACGCGCCGCGCCCCTTTGGCTGGCTGGCGCGTGCGGATGAGGTATTCCAGCCTGCTCACGGCCATGCGCGTGTAGATATAGGACGCGAGCCGCAGTGCCAGCAGCAGCGTCATCGGCAGGAGGTTGGGCATCATTGCCACGCCCACCGCCAGCATGCCGAGACCGATCACGCTGGCGGGCAGCGAACGCCGCTCGCGGTCGAGCATGGCAATGACCGCCTCGCGCTCGACCTCGGCCTTGTCGACCGAGACACGCGTGAACGCGCCCGCTGCAGCGCTTTCGAGGCGATCGTCCATGAACATTTACGCGACCCGGAATCCCCTGTGGATTGACCCGCGGGCCTAGCCGCAATTCCTTAACGATTTGCCGCGCGCCGTTCACGATAATTGCTGGAATGCAGTGCACGATTGCCGGTCCGCGCGCGGGCATATGATCGACACCGGTTACCCGTTGCGGATGCGGTCGCGGCTCGCCCACTGCTTCCCGGCCCGTTGCAAATTCCTCGCGCAAACCCACATCAACGGCACTTTCGCACCAGCCCGTGCGTTCGGCCCTTACCCGCCCTTGACCCAAGCGAACAATTCGGGAACACGATTCCTCCATGGCACTTACCCAGATCTCCGTCCGCGGCGCGCGCGAGCATAATCTCAAGGGCGTCGACATCGACCTGCCGCGCGACAGCCTGATCGTGATCACCGGCCTCAGCGGTTCGGGCAAGTCGAGCCTTGCCTTCGACACGATCTATGCCGAAGGACAGCGCCGCTATGTCGAGAGCCTGTCGGCTTATGCGCGCCAGTTCCTCGAGATGATGCAGAAGCCCGATGTCGAGCATATCGACGGGCTCTCGCCGGCGATCTCGATCGAGCAGAAGACCACCAGCCGCAACCCGCGCAGTACCGTGGCGACGGTGACCGAGATCTACGATTACATGCGCCTGCTGTGGGCGCGTGTCGGCGTGCCCTATTCGCCCGCCACCGGGCTGCCGATCGAGGCGCAGACCGTCTCCAACATGGTCGACCGGGTGATGGACCTGCCCGAGGGCACGCGGCTCTACCTGCTCGCGCCGGTGGTGCGCGGGCGCAAGGGCGAATACCGCAAGGAACTGGCCGAATGGCAGAAGGCGGGCTTCACCCGCGTGCGGATCGATGGCGAGCTTTACGCGATCGAGGACGCGCCCGCGCTCGACAAGAAGTTCAAGCACGACATCGAGGTGGTGGTCGACCGGCTGGCGGTGAAGGAAGGGCTCGAAACCCGCCTCGCCGACAGTTTCGAGACCGCGCTCAAGCTGGCCGATGGCCTCGCCTATGTCGATCTCGCCGATGGCGCGGTGCCGGGGCGCGAGGGCGAGGGGGCCACTGCCGGCGGCGCGATGAAGGGCGCCGGCATCCCCGCCAACCGCATCGTCTTCTCCGAGAAATTCTCCTGCCCGGTCAGCGGTTTCACGCTCGAGGAGGTCGAACCGCGGCTGTTCTCCTTCAACGCGCCGCAGGGTGCCTGCCCGACCTGCGACGGCATCGGCGAGAAACAGCTGTTCGACCCGCGGCTGGTGGTCCCCAACGAAGCGCTCAGCCTCAAGAAGGGCGCGGTGGTGCCCTGGGCCAAGAGCAATCCGCCGTCGCCCTATTACATGCAGGTGCTCGCCTCCCTCGCGAAGGAATACGAGTTCGACCTGACCACCCCGTGGCAGGAGTTCGACGCCGAGATCCGCGACATCATCCTCCACGGCACAAAAGGCCGCGCGATCCCGCTGACCTTCAAGGACGGGCGCAAGAGCTACACCGTCAAGAAGCCGTTCGAGGGCGTGATCGGCAATCTCAACCGCCGCATGCTCCAGACCGAGAGCGCGTGGATGCGCGAGGAGCTGGCCAAGTTCCAGACCGCGCAGCCGTGCGAGACCTGCGGCGGCAAGCGGCTCAACCCCAAGGCGCTCAGCGTCAAGATCCCCGGCCCCGCGGGCCCGACCGACATCGCCACCCCCACGCAGATGAGCGTCGCCGATGCCAAGGCGTGGTTCCTCGGGCTCGACGGGCATCTGACCGACCAGCAGGCGCAGATCGCCAAGGCCATCCTCAAGGAAATCAACGAGCGGCTGGGCTTCCTCGACAATGTCGGGCTCGACTATCTCAACCTCGACCGCACTTCAGGTACGCTGAGCGGGGGCGAGAGCCAGCGCATCCGCCTCGCCTCGCAGATCGGCAGCGGGCTGTCGGGCGTGCTCTACGTGCTCGACGAACCCAGCATCGGCCTCCACCAGCGCGACAACGACCGGCTGCTCGAAACGCTGAAGCGCCTGCGCGACCTCGGCAATACGGTGATCGTGGTCGAGCATGACGAGGACGCGATCCGCGCCGCCGATTACGTGGTCGATCTCGGCCCCGGCGCGGGCGTCCACGGGGGCGAGGTGGTCGCCGAAGGCACGCTCAAGCAGGTGCTCAGGAACAAGAAATCGCTCACCGCCGCCTATCTCACCGGGCGCCGCGAAATCGCGGTCCCCGCCACCCGGCGCAAGGGCAACGGCCACCAGCTCACCGTTCACGGCGCGCGCGCGAACAATCTGCAAAACGTCACCGCCAGCCTGCCGCTGGGCACCTTCACCTGCGTCACCGGCGTCTCGGGCTCGGGCAAGTCCAGCTTCACCATCGACACGCTCTACGCCTCCGCCGCGCGCGAGCTCAACGGCGCGCGCATCGTCGCGGGCGCGCACGACAAGGTCACCGGGCTCGAATATTGCGACAAGGTGATCGAGATCGACCAGTCGCCCATCGGCCGCACCCCGCGCTCCAACCCCGCCACCTACACCGGCGCCTTCACCCAGATCCGCGACTGGTTCGCGGGCCTCCCCGAAAGCCAGGCGCGCGGCTACAAGCCGGGGCGCTTCAGCTTCAACGTCAAGGGCGGCCGCTGCGAGGCGTGCCAGGGCGACGGCCTCATCAAGATCGAGATGCACTTCCTGCCCGACGTCTACGTCACCTGCGAACAATGCGGCGGCAAGCGCTACAACCGCGAAACGCTCGAGGTGAAGTTCAAGGGCCACTCGATCGCCGACGTGCTCGACATGACGATCGAGGATGCGGAAAGCTTCTTCAAGGCGGTCCCCCCGATCCGCGACAAGATGGCGATGCTGAACGAGGTGGGGCTGGGCTATATCAAGGTCGGCCAGCAGGCCACGACGCTTTCGGGCGGCGAGGCGCAGCGGGTAAAGCTGGCCAAGGAGCTGAGCAAGCGCAGCACCGGGCAGACGCTCTATATCCTCGACGAGCCGACCACCGGGCTTCACTTCGAGGATGTGCGCAAGCTGCTGGAAGTGCTCCACCGGCTGGTCGACCAGGGGAACTCCGTGGTGGTGATTGAGCACAACCTCGATGTGATCAAGACCGCCGACTGGGTGCTGGACCTTGGGCCGGATGGCGGGGTGCGCGGCGGGGAGATTGTGGCGGAGGGGACGCCGGAGGAGGTCGCTGCGGTGAGCGGGAGTTATACTGGGGCGTATCTCAAGTCGATGTTGGAGCGGCAGGCCGAACCTGCAGAGCGGTAATGGTCAAATAACTAGGTAGCTACTGGGATACGCAAACTGGAGCGAGTTCACGAGCGTCCGAGGGACAAACGTTGCCTAATTGTATCAATCAGCAATTACTCAGAAATTTCTCGACAAACGAAAAATTATTATGATTTCTGTGCTCATTGTGCCCAGACAGAACTGAAAAATGCAAAACTGAGAGGCACTCTTCGTAAGATTTTCCGGTAAAAACTGATAGTATCAATGCTGCATCCTTTCCGCGAACGCAGAATCTATAATCTAAATTTGAGCGATCTTCGAAAACTGTGTAAATATTTTTGAAATATTCACGATCAGAAAATTCTGAACTCGACTCTTCGAAAGCGATATTGACGAGTTTTTCAAAATTAAAAACTATTGAGCCTTTCTTTTTTTTAAATATCCGGTCTCTAAAGTTTATAATAGAGCTTGAAAGGGGGAGTCCTGCGCCAATATTTTCATTTGCTGCATGCAATATCCCGAGTCTCTGCCCAATTTCAGAAATGCAATTTGCGCAACTACCTGAACTCTCGTCAGATTTTCCTAAGGCAACTACAATTATTTTTATGGAATCATGGGATAAACCATAGGATTCAAGGTCTCGAAAGTCAGTTAAAAGTACTGGCTGATCGTGTTCATTCCCTAAGATGTAGTCGTTATCTGCGTCAATAAAGATGCAGACTCTGTCTTCAATATCGGTCTCCCTAAGGATCTGTGCGAGATAGAGAGCCTTACCACGATGTCCCCCTGGCTGCGTCGGAATGTCTATCCGCTCTATGGGGATGACAATGCTCTCACCCCTCTCTTCATCCGGTACGAACAAGGCCCAGCACCGAGTATCGCGGATGCCCTCGACCACAAGAACGGAGACTTCTCTATCTTGTACGCGTATCCAATAAAGGAATTCGCTCAGTGTATAGTCAGCCATCTTTAATCAATCGGCGATAGGGACTGTACGGCATACGCGTGGTTTGCCGAAATTGCAGTAGAGTGAGTGGCGAAGAAAAAAAGTGGTGCTGCTCCCGATGCACATTTTGTGAGAGCGGCGACTAACTTTCGCTGCCAGCTAACATGTAAAGATAGTTCCGGCTCATCGATCGCTAAAACGGTCCCCCTTCTCTGGCAAAGGAGCGCGGAAACCATCATGTACAAAAAGTGATATTCACCGGAACTTAAATCTCGCTCGTTAAGATGTCCGGTGCTGGAGGAAATATCAAGACCGTTATTTCGAGAGACACGGACAATCTTCCCTACAAAAAACTCGTCCATGATTGCCTCAAAATTTCTTATGCGATCCTCCAAAAGCGACAGCTGGGCCTGCTGTCGCTCGTTTATCTCGACATAACTCTGGAGTATCTGTAGCGCCTGCGTTGATAGTTCTTCTCCAGATGCCCCTACGAAGGATCTGAGTGCTAAAAGCTCGCTATCATCTGTGTTGAGGCCAAACTTCGACAGTCGTTCATTATTTGAACTAATAGTGGAAATTCTGTTTATGAGCTCATCGGTTTTTGGCTCATTCACTGGGGACTGGAGTCTTGAAATTATACTCGGGAGAAGGTTGAGGTGCGATGTCTCAAAAAATTTTTTATGATTTACTTGCGCTTCCCGCAAGAAGTCCATCACCCGTTCCGCAAGTTGGGGTGGAGAGCTTCTCCATTTTTGCCCGTAGCGACCAGCCTGAGCTACTGATATGATGCGCTCGTGTTCTTCGTCATGAGATTGCATTAGCTGAAGGCTGCGCTCAATTGTTATAAGCTCAAAATCAATAACGTTTAAAAAGGGTCGGGATGCTGACCTGAACTCATCGATTGCATGGTCCTGATGTGCCGTGTACTCGCTGGACCCCTTTTCTTTATGTAATTCTGCGGTTATGCCATCGAATGTAACTATTAAGGGAAAGTCCTCATTTCCCGTCCTTTCTATATGAATGGCTTTGTTGTTTGTAAGCGTCAATTTAGCACTTGCAAATGGAACTCGCCTAAACGGGTCGAAATCAAGGCTGTTTATGATTCCAGCGATCATCTGTAGGATTGTTGTTTTTCCGGTCCCATTCTGGCCTTCTAATATCAGCATCTCTGGTTGTGCTGGATTTGATCCAGCACGCGGAAAAACTATATTGTGATTGAGGTACCCAAACAAGTTCTCTATCTCAAACGAACGTATCTGAATGGTCTCGTCATCAACACGACGTAGCTTTTCACCTACTTTTATCTGCGCCATTGTTGGTCCTCCAGCTTTGCTTTGCGCTTGAAAAGTCGCTATGTAAAGATGCTCTGGAGGTTGCGTTGAGCTGACTGTCCTACACCCCTCTCCCCCACTAGCCCCCACCGTCCGCAAGCCACGAACCCGAGAGGCACCCATGTCCAAACCCTCCCCGCAGCATCCCGACCTTATGGGCGGGCCGCCGCTCTCGGCGCGTGTCGCGTATGAGGGATGGCAGCGCCACGTCGACGCGGGCCGGATCGGGAAGCGGCCTTCGACCACGCCTGCGCAGCTGCTGCGCATCATGCACAACGAGGAAGTGCTGCTCGGGCGTGCGGTCTCGGTGACCGTGCATGTGCGGGAGGAATTGCGGGGGCGGTAGGTTTCGCTGCATTCTCTTAATCGTCGGCCCGGACTTGATCCGGGCCAAGGCTTTGTTTCCCTGCTTGGCTGGTTGGGGCTCAACAGCGGTTCAATCGGGGCGGCCTTGGCGCTCTTGGCCAGGTGAGGTGAAGAAGAAGCACTGGCCCGGATCCCCCGCCTACGCGGGGGCAGGCAAGTCCGGGCCGACGATAGGGGGCGAGGGGGGAGGGCGACTACGCCCGCGCGATCTCGCGCCCTCGCACAAAACCTGTCCTACACGTGGTTTCGCCTATAGATGATCCGGTCCGTCTCACCCCGCGCGCGCCGTCTGGGCCGCGCCAGCTTACGGACCGATGCTCCATGCCCGATCTCTCCGACACCGCCAATACGCCCGAAACCCGCCTCGCGCTCGCGCCGCAGGACGAGGCGGCTCTGCCCGCGATCCCCGAACAGTTCAGCCGCGAGGCGCAGGCCGATTTCCTCGATGCGCTGGCGCAGGGCGGCAATGTGCGTGCGGCGTGCGCGGCGGCGGGTATCTCCCGCTCGACCGCGTACCGCATGCGGCGGGCGTGCGGGCGGTTCGAGCAATTGTGGGATGCCGCGCTGCTGGTCGCGCGCACGCAGGTCGAGGCGGTGCTGGCGGACCGCGCGCTCAACGGGGTGGAGGAGACGATTTTTTACCACGGGGAGGCGGTGGCGACGCGCCGCCGCTACGACGCGCGGCTGCTGCTCGCGCATCTCGCGCGGCTCGACCGGCTGACGCAGAACCCG
>ENA-ORDI01000560-ORDI01000560.1-marine-metagenome-genome-assembly--contig:-NODE-560-length-24898-cov-2.663269_pt1 | contig 24898 bp, 28 predicted proteins | sample MGYA00248628_ERZ508525 | MGnify/ENA primary metagenome ERZ508525 (study PRJEB26195, sample SAMN05422138) | marine metagenome | isolation source: East of Porto Seguro, South Atlantic Ocean | place... | reverse complement strand
TTTTCTAAAAATTAAATTAATAAATTTTCAACTAAAAAATTTTAAAAATAATGAAAAGAAGAAAGGAAGTTTTGGACTTTGTAAAAAATTAAGTTTTTCTAAAAATTAAATTAATAAATTTTCAACTAAAAAATTTTAAAAATAATGAAAAGAAGAAAGGAAGTTTACCAGTATTTACCGTTGTCTGGAATCAGACCAATACCTTCTCTTTCAAAGTGTCTGTCTAATTCGTCAACCCATCTCTCACGATTGTCTTTGTAAGCCCATCCGTGTACACGTAACCAAAATGAGATCATTCCAAGAAGGAATACTGTAAACATAATGGTTCCGAAGATGTAAATCATTACATCATAGAATAATGGATCATAGTTTGGTCCTAGTTGTCCTGTTATAGATGACAGGATGTTTAGGAAAATACCTACGATAGGAATCATGATATTTTGGCTCTATTTGTGCGATATATACATTTCTTTTATTTTCAGAAAGAACGAGATCAGTATTCACTAATGATATCTAATAAAATAAGAGAAAAATGAAGAATTTTTATCCTCTGCCCATTGCTGCGTATTTACCTTGTCTAGATCTTAAGAACAAAGCTCCTGCAGTTCCACCAAAGATTGCAGCTGATATAGCAGCAGCTCCAAATACACCATCTGCATCCAAAATTGGAGTTCCTGAACCAGCTTCTGGGTTTGCTTCAACAGATTCAATTCTTCGACGTTGAAGTTCTAGTGCTTCTTCTAGTGTGTATTTGCCAGTTTCACCTTGTGAACCAACATTGCCCATGTATTGTGCAAATGCTACTGTGTTATCTGCATAATAGCCCATGGTAAATACAGCAATTAACATTGCTGCGAAAAGTACTTTTGTATTCATATCGTTTTACCTGTTCGTTTTGAAGTCAAGTACATATTTAACTTTTATTCTGGACTTCAAATTTTGATATAATGTACGAGATCAGTATAAGTAACGTTTAATTTTGTTCTTAAATCAGCCGAATCATGGGACGAATGCACACACATAGACATGGAAAATCACATTCTATTAGACCAGCAATATTGCATGTACCTTCTTGGATAACACTAAGTCCCAAGGAAATTGAAGAGTTAGTGGTAAAATACACTAAAGATGGATTTACTCCTAGTCAAATCGGAAATAAATTAAGAGATCAACATGCAATTCCTCTAATAAAACCAATTACCAAAAAAGGCATTGGTGAGATTTTAGAAGAAAATGGTTTGAAAACAGAAATGCCTGAAGATCTTGAAAATATTGTAAACAAAGCAGTAGGTCTTCAAAAACATCTTAAAGTAAACAGAGGGGACTATAGAAATGTACGATCTTTGGAATTACTTGAAGCCAAAGTTCACAGACTATCTGTTTACTACAAAAGGATTGGAAGAATTCCAAAAACCTGGAAGTATAAAGCCGTGGTTGCTCAACTAGAGTAATGACAAAATCGCTTGATGAGTCACTTTCATTTTTCAAAGATAAAATTTCAGATTGCATAAAGTCTAAAAAATCAATTTTTGTCACAACTCATATTGATTGTGATGGACTTACATCTGGTAGTATCATTACAAAAGCTCTAATCAGAGCTGGTGCCAAATGCACTGTTAGAACATCAAAAGAATTTAGTAAAAAGGTAGTAGAGTCTTTCAAGACAGATTCTCGAGATTTTCACGTAGTAACAGACCTAGGAGGAGGTTTTGCAAAGGATCTAAATGAAACCTTAGGTGACAACTGGATTATTTTAGACCATCACCAGATTCCAGAAGAAGAGTTGGATAATCAAAATGTCATCAATGCTTGGAGATATGGAATTGATGGAGGGGTTGAGATTTGTGCAGGTGGAATGGCATATCTTGCGTCAATGGCACTTGATGAAAAAAATTCAGATTTGTCTGCTATCGCAGTTGTTTCAGCATTAGGAGATAGACAAGACCAGGGAGAAAGAAAGTCATTTACAGGTAAGAATTTTGAGATTGCTAATACTGCCAAAGATCTGGGTTTGGTAGATATTGATTTGGATTTATTATTAGTTGGAAGAGAAACTAGACCACTTCCTGATGCCCTAGCATTTACTTCACAACCATTTATCGAAGGTTTAACATGGAACAGAGATGCATGTCTTGCTCTTCTAAATTCATCAGGAATTCAGTTAAAGGATGGAGGAAGATGGAGAGTTCCAGCAGAACTAAATGAGGAAGAAAAAAGGCTAGTAATTGAATCAATTACTAAATTTACCTCGGGAAAAAACGCTACTGAAATCATGTCAGAATTAATTGGATATACGTACACATTTCCAAGAGAAGACAAGAGAAGTTTCTTGCGAGATGGGAGAGAGTTTTCAACTATGCTAAACTCATGTGGTAGAATTAATCATTCTGGTGTTGGAATGGCGATTTGTATGGGAGATAGGAATAAGATTCTAAGAGAGGGAGAAACCATTCTGACGGAGTATAGAAAGAAGATTAGAGAATACATGAATGTTTTATCAAATGAAAGATGGAGAATTTCAGAAAGTGAAACTTGTGTTATGGTAAATGGTGAAGACATAGTACCAGAGACAATGACTGGAACTATTTCATCATTAATTGCAGGATCGCCAAAAAATGCTGGAAAAATTGTAATTTTGAGAACGAAAGGAGAAGAAAACACAATAAAGTTTTCATCAAGAAAATCCTTTAGTTGTAAATCTGACATCAATCTTAGTGAACTAATGAGAACAGGTGCTGAGAAATTTGATGGTATTGGAGGCGGTCATGATGCAGCAGCAGGAGCAAAAATAACTAAAGACAAATTAGATGAATTTCTTAATTATTTAGAAGTAAATGTCATTAAAGTGTCAAGTACAGATAGTTCTGAATAATATATCAAAAGAAAAGGCAGAAACTGTCAAAAATGCACTAGAACCTGATAATGTAAATTTTCCAGAAGGATTGAGTCTTTATGTTGAAAATATTGATAACAAACTAGTTTTTAATTTTGAAAGTAAGGATAACATGAAACAACTTATTGCTACTGTTGATGAAGTATTAGAACATGTCCAAGTTGCATTAAAGGTGATTGAATAATGTTAGATCCTAAATTAATCAAAGAAAAACCACAGATTATTCGAGACATGCTCAAAGCAAGGTCTGTAGATTTTGATTTAGATGCATTAATAGAATTTGATCAAAAAAGGCGTGAATTTATAATTAAAACAGATGAATTAAGAAAAAAGAAAAACCAAGTCTCCTTAGAAATTTCGCAAAAAAAGAAGGCTGGTGAAGATACATCATCAATTTTAGATGATATGAAAAATGTCTCAGTTGAACTTTCAAAACTAGAATCAGAACAAGAAACTATTGAAAACAAGTATTCTAGATTAGCATTGACAATTCCAAACCTTGTTCATGAATCAGTTCCGGTTGGGGTAGATGAAAATGCTAACAAAGAAATAAGAAAATGGGGAAATATTCCAAATTTCAATTTTAAAATAAATGATCATATTGATATTTCTGAAAATTTAGATTTAGTAGACTTGGAAAGAGCTGCTAAGGTTGCAGGAGCCAGATTCTATTATCTAAAAAATGATCTAGTAAGGTTAAATCAATCACTAATTCACTATGCACTAGATTTTCTGGCAAAAAAAGAATATTCTCTCATTCAACCACCATACATGATTAATCGAGAATCAATGGAGGGAGCTATAATTGCTGATGACTTTGAGGATGTCATCTACAAGGTTGAAGAAGAAGATCTGTACATGATTGGAACATCTGAACATGCTATGGCAGCAATGCACTCAAAAGAAATCATTGAGGGAAAAGATTTGCCTATAAGATATGCTGGTGTTAGCCCATGTTTTAGAAAAGAGGCGGGTGCACATGGAAGAGATCAAAAAGGAATTTTCAGGGTGCATCAATTTGACAAAGTTGAGCAGTTTGTATTTTCAAGACCAGAAGATTCATGGGATGAGCATGAAAAAATGTTAGCAGTTACCGAAGAATTTTATCAGAAATTGGAAATTCCTCACAAAGTAATGTTACTATCAACTGGAGACATGGGAAAAGTTTCAGCAAAGACTTATGATATTGAAGCATGGATGGCAGGACAAAATGCCTATAGAGAAATTGTTTCTTGCTCAAATTGTTTGGACTATCAAGCAAGAAGATTGAAGATCAGATTTAGAGATAAAACAAATGAAGATACACAATATGTACACACGCTTAACAGTACACTTGTTGCCACAACCAGAGTTTTGGTTTCAATAATGGAAAACAATCAAACAAAGGATGGGCATTTTACAATTCCCAAGGTTTTACAGAGTTACATGGGAAATCAGAAAGAGATCTAGTAACATACCCTTATATTTTGGATTTAAAGGTCGGTAATAATTGGCACGTAGAAAAGGTCGAACAAAAGACAAGTGGAGAGAAAAACGCTGGATTACGATACATGCACCAGAATCATTTAATGTTGTCCCAATTGCGTATGTTCCAATTACAGATGATGAAAATGCAATAGGTAGGGTTTTAGAAGTAACACTTTATGATATTCTAAAAGGGGATCCTTCACAACACCAATACAAAATGTATTTTCAGATTGACAAGATTAATGGTGATAAAGCATCAACAATTTTCAAGAGATTTGAATATTCAAAAGAATTTTTGCGTAGTTTAGTTAGACGTGGATCATCAAAAATTAATTTTATTATTGATATCAAAACAAAAGACGGATACATCTTTAGAGTCAAAGTAATTGCTCTAACCCATAGACAGCTAAATACATCTAGAAAACATGCTCTTAGGTTAATTATAAAAGACGTAATTAACAACACAGTTCCACAAATGACAGTTGAGCAATTTGTCCAAGCTACTTGTTATAGTAAGATAAATTCAGATATTATGGCAGCAATCAAGAAAATTATTAGAGTTAGACATGTAGGTCTTGAGAAAGTAAAACTCATTAGAACTGCAGACAAAGAAACAATATTACTTAAAGCATAACCAACTAGAATTATTATTTTACAATTATGATTGATAAGATTCAAGTAACAATTGATGTAATTATTCATGCAACTGAAGATATTTCAAAAATATACCAATCTTTTAAAGAATTGTTAAACCTAAAAGAAGAAAATTTTACAATTCATGAGACCACAGGACACTTTGATAATCAAATAATTATACTAAATGCAAAAATGGTAAAAAAAGAGGCTCAAAATTTTATGAAAAAACTTTTGGGATTGTTATCTATTGAACAAATTAATCAATTAATTGAAGAAATTGAAGAAAGAACAGTGGATTCTAGATTTCATATGAGATTAGACAAGCAAGAACTAGTCAAAGGAAATCTTGCATTTCTAGAAAAAGACACAATAAAAATAAAAATTTACACTCCCATTTACAACAAAAAAAATACTGTCAAAATATTCACAGAAATTTTTGAAATTGCCAAGTAGATTAAATAAGAATAACAGAATTATTTAATTTGGGAATGAGGAAATAACAGCCGCTCCAGTCTGAGCGAAAGCCTTGAAGACGCCGCGACGAACCGACCCCATTTTTGAATCGATTATGTGAATTTATTGTAAGAATTTCGTCCAGCATATCAGGTATTATTTTAAATACGGATAGACAAATTTCATTATCGTGGCAGATTATGATGTTATAGTTGCTGGTGGAGGCCTTGCAGGTACAATTACGGCACAGTCTATTTCTCATTATTCTAATCAAAACCTAAAGATTTTGGTTGTTGATAGAAATTCAGAATTTTTGCCAGGAAGAAAATCATTGGCTGGTTGGGTATGTGGAGATGCATGTTCCAAAGAGGCTGTAGATTTCATGTCAAACAAAATTAAAGTTGAATGGACCAGACCAGAAATTGAACATGATGTAAAAGGTGTGATGGCATTTTCTCCAGACAGAGAAACGTCAATTCCATTTGATGGAGAGGGTTACATGTTAAACCGCCAAAAGCTTCCTGAAATTCAAAATGAAAGATGTAAGAAAATGGGAATTGAGTTTGAATATGAAATTAACCTCACTAACCTAATTTATGATGGTCAACAAGTAATAGGTATTCAAGGAATAGATAACAAAACAAAACAACCATTTAAGAAAACATCGAAAATTGTAGTTGATGCAACTGGAGTTACATCTACACTTAGAAATGGACTTCAAAACTCAACAAAAATAGAGAAAAGAATCAACAGACGAGATTTGGAATCTACAGGTAGATACATTATGTATTTTGATCAAGGACAAAAAGATCTTACAGAATTTGATCCTGATTATTGTATAATTCATTTAGATCAAGATATTGCACCTGGCGGATATGGATGGGTGTTTCCTAAAGCAGATAACAAAGTTAACATTGGTTTAGGAGTTGAAAAATCATTTTTAGATAAAAGAAATAAAAGATTGGGTAAAAAAGACAATGTAGCATCATTAATGAAAGAATATCTTGAAAGAAACAAAGCAATCAAAAATTCAAGATTATCAGAAGATCCCGAGGACATTAACAATAATTCTGGAGTTTTCCAAGTTTCAGTTAGAAGACAAAATGATTGTATGGTGTCTGGAGGATTCATGTTAGTTGGAGATTCTGCATGGATGCCAAAAGCAATTGATGCAGGTGGAATAGGACCTGCATTAATTGCAGGAGCAATTATTGGAAACAACGTAGTCCAAGCAATAGAAGGAAATGATGTTTCAGAAGCAAGTCTTTGGCAATACAATCTTGACTTTATCAAAGAATATGGATACAAAACTGCAGGTCTTGAACTTTTTAGAGCATTAATACAGCAAATGACTAATGAACAAATCAGTTATGGAATGAAACACTTTTTGGGAAATCTTGATGTTGAATCAATTAGCAAAGGTGAACATCCAGACTTTTCGGGATTAGGAAAGTTTGGAATGATCATTAGAGGTGTGATGAATAAGACAGTTGCAAAATCATTAAAGTACACATCAGAACAAAACCAATGGTTAGTGGAACATTACTACAATTATCCAAAAGATCCTTCAGGTTTTGACGAATGGAATAAAACATTACATCAAAGACTTGGTGAAGCATTAACAAAAGTAGAAGCATTTGGAAATTAGATCTAATATTAAATATTGTTTAAATCAATGAAAACATACTTTGGAAATACAATATCTAGATTGGAATAATTCAAATCAAATTCTGAATAAGGCATATGAAGCAGGTCTTTTTGTGCTCATTATAGGACCAAAAGGAACTGGAAAGACATCTTTGGTTAGAGATTTTGCAAAAAATAAGAGTATGAATCTAGAATCCATTAATTTTAGCCTCAGAACTAGAGAGAGCCACCTTGTTGGCACAAAAACGCTGACAGATGGAACTGTGAGTTTTGATGAAGGGATTTTGGTAAAATCAATGAAAGAGGGAAACATGCTTTACCTAGATGAAATTAATTCAGCTGAAGCAGATGTTTTACTTAGACTTGATGAAGCGTTAGATGATAGAAGACAAATTGTATTGAAAGAATCAACAGGAGAAGTAATCAAAGCAAAAGAAAATTGGTTTGTAGTTGCAACTATAAATCCATTATCACATAGTGGAACAAAGGAACTCCCACCACAGATACTAAGTAGATTTCCAGTACGAATTAGATTAGAATATCCACCAGAGAATATAGAATTAGAAATTATAAAAAAATATGTTTCTGGAGAACACGAATCAGAAATTATTCAAGCAATTAAACTAGCAAATATATTAAGACAAGCTGCTGCTGTTGAAGAATTATTTTATTCTCCTAGCTTAAGAGAAACTATTGCATTTGGAAAATTATTGGATAAAGGAATGTCTTCAAAGGAAATAGCAAATTTTGTTTTTGGAAATGTATACACACAATGGGGAAACATAGAATACCAAAAAGTAAGTGACATCATTACTTCAATGTTTGGTAATTAAATGCAAGCAATTCAACTTCAAAATGAATCTATTGTAGAGATTGCTACCTTTCTTGTAAGAAGATGGTCTGAAGAAGAGGGAATGATTGTAGAAATCTCAGACAAGATGGAAACAAAAACAAGCCTTAATGAAAAAAAAGTAATCATGGCACCACTTGAAAAAAGAATTGGGAACGATTTTCAAAAATATCGTCAATTCAGAACATCGCTGTGGTACGAAGCTATGAGAGTTAAATTTTGTAAAAAAATTCTCAGCAATGATCATGCATTTGGATTTATTCTCAATACAATGGAAACACAAAAAGTTGAACAATTAGGTAGGAAAATTTGGAAGGGAATGGATGATGAAATTATCTTCAATTATGCCTATATGCTTGTAGCAAGACCCCAACTAAACACAGTTTATGGAAGAGCAAGGATTGTAGAGGCATTTTATCAATATTTCATGTTTGGGGCAATTAAAGGAGAAATTCAATCTAGTCATTTTGAAAAAATAAAAAAAGCAACTGTATTTGCAAAAAAAATTGTTAAAAAAGCGATTGATGAAAAATATGATTCGGATTTACTTGAAAAAAATGTAAGTGAGATAGTTAAGATTTTAGATATTGATTCACTTCTTACAATACCAATATCTATACCTTATATGAAAGCGGGAATGGCATTGTCTGAAGAAGAACTACTAAAGATTCTAAAAATAATTTCGAAAAACAAAGAAGGTGATTTGGGTTCAGCTGATTCTGCATCTGTATTAAGAGGAGACAATGTCTATGATGAGTATAAGGTATTACTTGATGAAAATAAAAAAATGGAAAATAAAGGATTAAGCCCAGATGCAATAGGAATTCAAATTCCCCCTACAAAGAATGTTAATGAAACCACAATTTATGATATGAATTTGATTAATAGATTAAAAATAAAATTTAAAGAATGGAAATATGGATGGAAAGAACAACATCATAGATTTGGAGATGAGTTTGATGAAGAAAGTTACATTGAAGGTCATGAACCATTTTTTATAGATGTAAAAAAATCAATTAAAACTAAAATTGTAATTTTGTTGGATCATTCATCAAGTATTGCATCAGATGCTCTAGAATACAAAAAAGCAACTCTGGCACTTTGTGAAGTTTTAGCTTTTCTTAAGGTAAAATTTGCAGTATATGCATTTAGTACTCAAAACAGATCAGTAGTTTGTTGGTCCATAAAACAAGAAAATGTTAAATGGAACAATATTACTGCAAAACGATTAGCACAGATCGTTGCCAATGGATCGACCCCACTAGCAGAAGTATATGATAAAATGTTTCCAATGTTGCAATCAAAAAGTCCAGATATTTTTTTGACATTAACAGATGGTGAGCCTTCAGATCCTGACGCTGTAAGAAATATGACAAAATCTCTTAAGGGATTAGGCATCAATATGGTAGCTTTGGGCTTGGGCCCAAATACAGTAAGGGCTACTACTATAGCAAATAATCTCAGACATTTAGGATATGAAAAAACTATGGCGGTAAGTAGACTAAATGATATTCCAAGTAAAGTGATTAGTATTTTAGAAGGATAATTCATTAGAATTTTGAGGAGAAAGATTTTTGGAAGTAACCAATATTGATAACGTACTACTTGAGAGCTTTGAGCAAGAAATATGGAGTAAAGTTCCTCATCTAGAAGAAACGAAGATTGTTAATGCAACACCGCTTACTGATCTTACTGAAGATTTGAAAGAATGTGCTAAAAGTGTGTACAAAACAGATTTTACAGATATGGATCTAAAAGTTTTTGGTAAATTTGATTCCACTTTACTAACTGGTTCAATTAAAGTCAGAGCTGCAGTTCACATTATCCATGACGCTATTGTTACAGGTAAGCTGAAGAGTGGACAAACAGTAATCGAAGCAACCTCAGGCAACTTTGGAATAGCTCTTGGATTATTATCAAAACTTGGATTGGTTGTTGTTACACTTGTATCAAGAAAGTTGCAAGAAGGAGTCTTCAAGGAATTAAGAAATGAGAATATACGAATTATGGATCTTGATATGGATATCTGTCCTGCTCCAGGAATGAAAGATGGTGCAGTAGATCTTTTGGCTGCAAAAGCAGCTGCAGTTAATATTCGCTCACAATTATCGGAACTTGGGTTTGATCCCGCAATTTTTGATAAAGAAAATTCTGAAATAGAATCACTTTTAGTTAAACAAGATATCATAAATTTGGCTAAATTTCTTGCTAAGATATACGGATTATTCTGCCCAGAACAATACGATAATGAATTGAACATTGACGTTCATAGGACTGTTACTGCAGTTGAGATGGACCAACAATTACATGAAAATGGTAATTCGCTAGAAGATTTTGAAATTGTTTGTACCTTTGGTACAGGTGGCACCTCTGGCGGCTTGAGTAGATATGTGTCTGAAAAATATGGAAAAAAATCACTGCATGTAGTTTTCCCACCTGCTGGTCAAGATGTTGCAGGGATTAGAACAAAAGATAAGGCATTCGGCTTGAAACTATACGAACCTGAGAAATATGCTGGAGAACATGAAGTAGATTTTGAACAGGCAAAACATCTTCTAAAGTTTTTTGTAGACAAAGGTCACGACATAGGCGAAAGTACTGCTCTTGCGCTTTATCAAGTGCTAGTTATGGCAGATTCTAGTGGCGGTGGAAAGTTTGTCGTAATTGTTGCTGATGGAATAGAAAAATACCGAAAGAATCTGGAAGCAATGTCAAAGAATCAACGTGTTCAAGTTTCATTAGATGAAGCTGTAGCAAGTGTAAATGACTATGATAAAATAATTTGGATTCATACTCAGTATACTCCACGCAAAGAAGGGATAGAGTTAATTGCAAAATCTCTTGGTGTTGATAAAAGTAAAATCTCTGTTCCAAAAGCAAGCACAGCAAATCAACTATTATCAACACAGCAAATCCCAGAAGAGTTAAAGAAAGAGCTACAAGGATCTAAAGGTAAATCATTACTGATTTGCATGGCAGGGAATACTTCGCTTATGGCTAGTAAGGTTCTTGCAGCAAAAGGAATTGTAACTGAAAGTTTGAATGGCGGTATAACAAATTTGCCTGAAGGGAGAAGCACAGATCCTTCTAAATTTGTCAAAGTAGCTACTGAATAATAATCTTGAAATGTCTTTCAGTATCTCAACCATTTGCAGATTTAATAATTTCTGGTAAAAAAATTATTGAATTAAGGAAGTGGAATACAAATTTCCGTGGAGAATTTTTAATTCATGCTCCAATTAAAATAAGAATAGAAGATTGTAAGAGGTTAAAAATAAATAAAAAATTAGTTACAGGTGCGATAATTGGTAAAGCGGAACTTTATGAAGTGAAAAAATATAACTCAGTTAAGGAAATAAAAGCAGATCAAAAATTTCATTTAGCTTCAAAAAGTTTTCATGACAGAACTTATGGATTTATGTTAAAAAATGTAAAATCATTTAGAATTCCAATTTCATGTAAAGGTAAATTAGGATTATTTGAGATAGATATTCCTAAAACAAAAATCAAAGATAATAAGTTGGTAGCAGATATCATTGATGAAGAATATCGTTATCAATGGATAGGACATCATTAGATTAAGTCAAATTTTCAAACCAAGTTTCACTAGTATATATACAGGGCTATTTAAAGTCCGAATTATGCCCCAAACAAAGCCAATTGTTAGTGTTGAAAATGTAGTTGCATCTGCATCAGTTGACCAAAAACTTGATCTAATTGAAATTACAAAAAAATTTCCAGATACTGAATACCACCCTGAACAATTCCCAGGACTTGTTTTTAGATTAAAGACTCCTAGAACTGCAACTTTAATTTTTAGAACAGGTAAGATGGTGTGTACTGGAGCTAAATCTGAAGAGATGGCAATAAAAGCTGTAAATACAGTTGTTCAGAAACTAAGAAAGGGAAAAGTCAAAGTTAAAAAAGATGCTGTAATTACAGTACAAAATATGGTAGCTGCAATTAATCTTGGTGGAAAAATTCACTTAGAACAAGCAGCAAGAACATTACCAAGAAGTATGTATGAACCAGAACAATTTCCAGGGCTCATCCATCGAATGTTAGACCCAAAGACAGTGATTTTATTATTTTCCTCAGGAAAACTTGTTTGTACTGGTGCTAAAAAAGAGTCAGATGTTTACAGGTCTGTAAACAACTTACATGCATTATTAGAAGAAAAAGAACTAATGATTTATTAATAATCCTATTTAATTGGACTTCCTAAAGGAACATCTTCATTTACTGTCAACCAAAATGGTTTATCGTCAACATCAGCTGCCAACAACATTGCATTAGATTCAACTCCTGCCATCTTTTTTGGTTCCAGATTTGCAATGACAATAACAGTTTTTCCAATCATATCTTCAGGTTGATAGTATTGAGCACCACCGATAATCACATCCCGTAGATCATCATTTCCCAAATCAATCCTTCCTTTGATAATTCTAGATTTTCCTTCAATTGATTCAGCTGCAATAATTTTTGCAACTCTAATGTCTAATTTTGCAAAATCATCATACGACACATTTGACATAACAAACCCTGATTTTTCCAGTTAAAATGAATTTCGAATTTATTGTAGTTCTTTTTTGTCTAGTCCACTTGTTTCAATTTCATATTTTAGAGCAGCAGGGAGTTCTGTGTACTTTTTGTTAACAAGTATAATAATTTGATCTTCTGGAACATTGACTTTTTTTAACAATTTACCGCGTTGATGAGCGTATGCATTTTTCCAAAAGCCACCACCATCAAAAGTTCCAATTTTTGGCATGTATTTTGAGGGTTTCATTTTCTTTCAAATATTAATTGACTGTGATGGAAGAATGGCAAATGCCATTGGAACTGGAGTTACTGTTCCGGATTTTAGGCATGTTGCCCACCACAGTCTATTTGAAATCAAATAGTATTCTAATATATTTAATGCGGAACAAATGGTCCTAGAACATGGCAACAATTGAAGTAGAGGTAGAAATCAATGCTACAGTTGACAAAGTTTGGGATGTTGTTTCAGATATTGATAATGAACCAAAATTTTGGAAAGGAACAAAAGAAGTCAAAAATTTATCGAAGGATGGCAACATAGTCAATCGAGAGATCATAATAGCGTTTAGAGATCAAAAATGCCTACAAGAGGTAAGACTTGAACCTAAAGAAAAAATACATGCAAAATTCACAAAAGGCATCATAAGTGGAGAAAAAATCATATCGCTTATTCCTAAAGATGAAAAAACCATTCTTCGGACAGTATGGGACATTAAACTAACGGGTATGATGATGATGTTTACAGGCATAATTAAAAAGCACATCAAAAGTGGCACTGAGCAAGCAATGCAAAGTATCAAAGAAGAAATCGAGAGATAAATTCATGGAATTAATTATAGATGTTTTCAACTACGCACTAACTGCAATTCTGATTGGAGTTTGTGGAGCTTGGGTATTTCTCATCAAATCAATGGTTAATTCATTTAGATTTACACCATATCTTGACAAATTTGAAAATACTTCAAAATCAGCTCCCAAGGTTTCAATTATTATTCCAGCAAGAAATGAAGAAGAGTTTATCGGTAAATGTTTAGACACGTTAATTAACCAAGATTATGAAAATTATGAAATTATAGTAATTGATGATTCATCGGATGATGCAACAGGTAAAATAATTTCAGAGTATGCAAAAAAATATTCTAAAATAATTCCAGTTGCTGCAAGACCTAAACCTGAAGGTTGGATTGGCAAAAACTGGGCATGTATGGAAGGATATAGAAAAGCAACAGGAGAACTCTTGTTGTTCACTGATGCAGATACAAATCATTCTAAAAATATATTATCACTTGCAGTAGCACACTTGATTTCATTTAATTTAGATGCGTTATCTGCAATTCCAAAAATGCTGACGTTTGACTTTTGGACAAAGATTACACTTCCAATGATTTCTACATTTTTACATACTAGATTTTCAGCATTGAATGTAAACGATCCATCAAAAAAAACAGGTTATTTCTTTGGAAGTTTTTTCATCTTGAAAAGAAAGACATACGAAGAAGTGGGTATGCATGAAGGAGTAAAACAAGAAATTATCGAAGATGGGGCACTTGGAAAAAAAGTGAAAGAATCAGGATATAAAATGAAGATGGTAAGAGGAGAACATCTAATTGGTGCTGTTTGGGCTCGAGATGGAAGTACTTTATGGAATGCGCTAAAAAGACTAATGGTTCCATTATATCTTCAAAATGGAAAAATTGCAATTGGTATTTTCTTTGCTGTATTATTTTTATTATTTATTCCATTTCCAATATTTGCTATATCTGCATCATTACCGATTGAAACAACATCTGCAAAGTTGCTTTGTGCAACTGCAGCAATTGCTTCAATTCTAATTTACATTGGTGCGATAATTGAGGTAAAAGTTGGGCTTGAATTAAGATTTGTTCATGCATTATTTGCACCACTCGGGGGTTTAGTAGTGGTTTTAGGATTTTTGGGCGGACTACTTCAAGCAAAGAGTACATCTTCGGTTACATGGAAAGAAAGAAGTTATTCACTGAAAGATCATACTCAAAGTTCAATCAGCGTATAGCAAGCCTTTTAGATAGAAAACGGAGAATAAAAAATCTCATGAACAAATCAGGCGTGTTTGTAGGTGGGGCGATAGGAGCTATAATTGTTATTGTCATGTTTGTGGCATTATTTGTTTCACCACCAGAATTAATTAAACCAGAGATTGTTGTAAGTAACGGCCATACAACAAGTACAGTTGGAGAAGTAACCCCACTTTATTCAAAGAATTTATCATTAATTGAGATTTTTGAAAAATCTGAATCAGGAGTAGTAAGAGTTAATGTGCAAAGAAATGAAACAGAGGAACAAACAAATGGGTTAGGTTCAGGTTTTGTTTTTGATAAAAAGGGGCATATAATTACAAATGCTCACGTTGTTGATGAAGCAAAAAAGGTTGTAGTTACATTTCTTGATGGTAGATCATATAATGCAGAAATTATTGGAACAGATGAGTTTACGGACCTTGCAGTAATCAAAGTCAATGCAGATTCTACATTGTTGCAACCACTATCACTTGGTGATTCATCTAATCTTAAAGTAGGCGAGTCAATAGCTGCAATTGGAAACCCATTTGGATTATCAGGTTCTATGACTTCAGGAATAGTAAGTCAATTAGGAAGATTACTTCCATCAGGTTCAGGATATTCTATTCCAGATGTAATTCAAACTGATGCTGCCATCAATCCTGGAAATTCAGGAGGGCCATTACTTAACATGAGAGGAGAAGTTGTAGGCATAAACACTGCAATTCAATCAACAACAGGTGAATTTACAGGAGTAGGATTTGCAATACCATCACAGACTGTTGTCAAAATTATTCCAACGCTAATTGAGAAGGGGGAATACAAACATCCATGGATGGGAATTTCAGGTCGTGACATTGATCCAGATCTAGCAAAAGTTTTGGGTCTAAAGGATGCAGTAGGGTTTTTGATAATAACAGTTGTAGAAAATAGTCCAGCTTCTAAAGCAGGATTAATTGGGTCTGAAAAAACCATTCAAGTTGAAGGAATCAACTATCCAATGGGTGGAGACATAATTTTATCAGTAGACGAAATTGAAGTTAGAAAGATTGCAGATATTTTGATACATCTTCAAAGAGCAAAATCAGTGGGAGATGAGATGGTTTTAGAGATTCTAAGAGATAATAGGACAACAGATATCACAATTATTCTCCAAGAAAGACCAAATGGGAATTAGTGCAATACAAGCATAAATACTTCTAATCAAGAATCTTTCCTGTTGAGCAAGCTTGTGTTAAACTCTGAGAGTTTAAACAATGTTTTAGAGAATAAAGTGATTTCTCGTCAAGACATTATAGGAATTTATCAAAATGCAGTAGAAAATTCTAGTGAACTTTTTTCAGTCGCACAAAATTTGAGAAAAAAATTTAAAAAAGATTCAGTTACATTTTCAAAAAAATCATTTTTCAACTTAATTAATCTCTGCAAAGATACTTGTTCTTACTGCACATACAAAGCTGAACCAGGAGAAGAAAAACTATCTTTGATGTCTAAACAGCAAGTATTAGAATTATTACAACTTGCAAAAAAATACAGATGTGTTGAAGCACTTTTTGTTACAGGTGAGCGACCAGAACAGAAATATCAAGAAGCAAGAGATTGGCTAAAGGAAAATGGATTCAAATCAACTGCTGAATATCTTATTCATGCATCAGAATTAGCATTAGAATTAGGATTGTTCCCTCATACAAATGCAGGCAACCTAAATTTTGAGGAGATGAGAGAGTTGAAGAAAACAAACGTCTCAATGGGAATTATGCTTGAAAATATCAGTGAAAGATTGACAGAAAAAGGAATGCCACATTATTTGGCTGCAAGTAAAAGACCAAAAGCAAGATTAGAAGTATTAGAAAATTCTGGAAAGTTAGGAATCCCAATGACAACAGGACTTCTGGTAGGGATTGGTGAGACAATAGAGGAGATTGTTGATTCAATTTTAGCAATAAAACAGTTGCACCAAAAATATGGAAATATTCAAGAAGTAATTTTGCAAAATTTTCAGCCAAAACCAGATACAATAATGAAGAGTGCTCCTTCAGCTGATGAAAAATATTTCAAAACAATTGTTGCGTTATCAAGAATCATCATGCCAGAGATGAACATACAGATTCCGCCAAATCTATCCCCAAAATCATATCAAAGTTTCTTATCAGTTGGAATAAATGATTGGGGAGGAATATCACCATTAACTCCAGATTTTGTTAATCCAGAATTTTCCTGGCCAGAAATTGACAAAGTAGATGAAAATTCAAGAAATGCGGGATTTGAATTAAAGTGTAGATTCCCAATATATCCTGAATTCTTTTCTTTTGTTAGTAAAGAGTTAAGAGACAAGATGTCAGTTATTGAAAATGGGGAAGGATTGGTAAAAGAGGAGTATTGGAGATGACCAATAACATAGATTCGCTTTTCAAAAATGCAGACCCAATAGTATCCAAAATCCTAAACAATGCACTATCAGACAAGGAGATTTCTGTACAAGAAGGTTTGACATTATACAATACAACTGGAATTGACTTTCATCTAGTAGGGTTAGTTGCAGATGAAATTAGAAGAAGAAGAGTTGGGGATATTGTATCATATGTAGTTAATAGAAATATCAATTTTACAAATGTCTGCATCAAACAATGTGGTTTTTGTGCATTTAGTAGAGACTTTCGAGAAGAAGAGGGGTATTTCTTGCCAACTGAAGAGATTGTACGTAGAGCAAAAGAGGCACATCAATTTGGGGCAACTGAAGTCTGTATTCAAGCAGGATTGCCACCAGATATGGAAGGAGATTTGTATGAAAACATATGCAGAGAAATCAAAAAAGAGATTCCAGACATCCACATTCATGGATTTTCGCCTGAAGAGATTCTATACGGGGCAACAAGATCAGAAATTTCAATTGAAGAATTTCTAAAAAGAATGAAAGAAGCTGGGGTAGACACACTTCCAGGAACATCTGCTGAAATTCTTGATCAGAAACTCAGAGATAAGATTTCACCAGGCAGAATCAGTGTAAAAAATTGGGAGAAGGTTATCAAGACTGCTCACAGAATGGGAATCAATACAACATCAACTATGATGTTTTGTCACCTGGAAACACTTGAAGATAGAGTGAAACATATTGCAAAACTAAGAGAAATTCAAAAGGAGACAGGAGGATTTACAGAATTTGTTCCCCTAAATTTCATTCCTGATGAAGCGCCAATGTACAAGCATCAGTTACATGAAGGAATTAAAGATGGGGCAAGTGGAAACGACGTTTTACTTACACATGCAATTGCAAGAATTATGTTGAACAATTCTATTAATAATCTTCAGATGTCATGGGTAAAAGAAGGGCAAAAGATGTCTCAGTTATTACTTATGTGGGGAGCAAATGATTTTGGAGGAACACTGATTAATGAAAGCATATCAACATCTGCAGGTTCAGTGCACGGTCAGTTATTAAGACCAAAAGAAATAAGAAGACTGATAAAAGAAATTGGAAGAATTCCAGCAGAAAGAGACACCAATTACAAGATTCTAAGAAAGTTTGACAATGAAAATGAAATTGAAAGTGAGCTTGACAAAGTTACAGACACTTCTCGATTCGGATCATATGTAGAATTAATTAAAATTAACAAATTTAATTATAAAAATCCAAGGAGAAAATGATTGTCTGCCTTAGACAAGGCATTGAATCATTCAAAGAACATAGGGATCAATGAATGTGAGATAGTTATCGTAAAAAAAAAGATCACCACTGTTAGAGTCACAGACTCTGAGATTGCTGAAATTAAGCAAAATTTTAGTGAAGATTATGGCATAAGATTAATTCATGACAAAAAAATTGCATCAATTCAAACAACCAACCAGCAAGACATAGAGAAAGCAATTGATAGTGCATTTAAAACATCATCTAACCTTAAGGCAAGGGATTTTTGGGGAGGATTGCCACATGACACAGCCCTCAAACAACTTGATAGAACATTTGATGAAAGACTAGAGAAGATTTCTGGTGCGGAAGTAATGGATATCGTACAAAATATGATAAATTCAGCAAATAATGATATGGTAAATACGATTACAGGATCGCTAAACATAGTTTCAGAGAATTTTGAGATAGCAAATACAAATGGATTGCACCTAAATGAAAAGGCTACATACATTTCAGGAATTATCAACGCAGAATCAGAATATGGAACCTTGCCAGTGTCAGGAATAGGCCACGCAAGTGGTAGAACACTATCAAATTTTTCCGCAGAACAAGTTGGAAATGACGCAAAAATTATGTGTATTGAATCAATAAATCCACAAAAAATTGATTCAGACAACTATTCTATAATTTTTGAACCATATTCAGTAGGAGAATTATTAGCGTTTGTTGTTGCAGCAAATTTTAATTTTAAAACATTTTCAGAAAAGAAAAGTTGTTTTTCAAATAATTTTGAAGAGAAAATAGCAATAGAGCAACTTAGTTTAATTGATGATCCTCACATCTCAGAAGGTATTGGAACAAAATCTGTAGATGATGAAGGAACAGAAACTAAAAAAAGGAATTTGATAGAAAAAGGAATTTTTAAGAATACTTTTTCGAATCTTTTTGATAGTTACAAAGAAGGAAAACAATCTTCTGGTAATGCGTCTAGATCAGGTTCACCCATGGGAAGAAGTTCTGAACCAATACCAATGTCAGCACCACATAATCTTAAACTAAATCCAGGAGATATTTCTCAAGAAGACATGATCAAAGACACAAAACATGGATTGTTGGTTGGAAGGTTATGGTACACGTATGCAGTAAATCCAATTAAGGGGGATTTTTCATGTACAGCAAGAAGCGGGATAAGAATTATTGAAAATGGAGATATAAAAGGGCCTGGAAAATCAGTAAGAATAATCCACAACCTTTCGACTATGTTAAAAAATATTTCAGAAATTGGAAACAACCCAAAAAATGTAATTCAATGGGCATCACTTCCATCTATTGTGCCATCACTGAAAGCTGAAAATATTATGGTAAATTCTATCTAAATGCCAAATCCAGGCAGGAATTACTTGAAAAAAGTGACTGCCAGATATGCAACATAACCAATAGTCAAACAGACACCCATCACTCTATTGATAATTCCAGTTTTTAAGGCAATTAGTAATGAAAGGCCAAAGATAATCATTATTGCATAATCGACATAAACATCAGAGCCAATCATCACACCGCCAAGTGCAGCACCAACTCCCATTATCATCAAGATGTTATAGATATTACTTCCAATAATAGTTCCAATGCCAATATCGGTATGACCTTTCCGAATTGCAATTACGGATGTTATTAATTCTGGAAGAGATGTTCCAATCGCAATTACTGTTAATCCAATAATTTTTTCTGATAATCCAAACTCTTTTGCTAAAATTATAGCATTATCAACTGTGAGAATTGCGCCAACATACAAAAGTGCAACACCTATTCCAATTAGCCCTACAGATTTTAGATATATGTTCTTTTTTCCTTTTTCAATTTTCTCTTTATTTTCTTCTCTTTGTTTCATTGCATCTTTGTATGTATAAAATGCAAACACCCCCAATCCACCAAGTAACAATATTCCATCATACTGAGAAATTTCACCATCAATTGAGAGTAAAACAAGTAAAAAAGAAACACCCAACATAATAAAAATTTCTTTTCGTAAAACAGATTTTCTTACTACAAGAGGAGCGAGAATTGCAGCTATGCCAATTACCATTCCAATATTTGCAATATTACTTCCAATAACATTTCCTAAAATAATTGCACTGTGTTCTCCTGCTGCAGCAATACTAGCAGCAAGTTCTGGAGTTGAAGTACCATACGCTACAATAGTCATTCCAATTACAAGATTACTAATTCTGAATTTTTTTGCAATAGTAACACTACCACTTACTAGCCAATTCCCACCAAAACATAACAATGCTAGCCCAACTACTGTTAGTATTACACTTACTGCTACTTCCACAAAGAACTTTCAGATTTTGATAGTTTAAAGGAGATTATTCACTATAAATTCACAAACCTAACAATTGCAATAAACCTGAACTTATCTATTGAAATTCAGGTGTAAAAAAATCAGCTGGATAGATCAACAAAGCTCAAGTTAAAGACTAATAAAGTAATGTACCGTACTATACGGTATGATGCGAACAAGACTAACATACGTGCCACTAGAAGTGGCAGATCAATTCGCAGATTTCATCATAGAAAGAGACGAACAGGTACTTGATGCAGTAAAGGCAAGGACCAGAGATTACAGCACATTATCTCTATTGAAGTTGTTGTATCAGCTTAAAGCAAATCCTATGACGTTTACAAATTTGTATTCAAAGTCAAAGATCAGAATGAAAAAGTCATTTCTGAATTATCTACATTTGTGTGTGGATTACAACTTTATCAGAAAAGAACCAGTAGGACCAAATATGATCTATTCAATTACAGACAAGGGACGAACTATGTTGAATCTCTTTATTCATAAAGGTAATTAGACAGAAAAAATCGACGTAAACTGTGCAGAAAGAATTTCCTGAAGCAGAAGTCTTTGAGACAAAGAAAGTGAAATTAAAGAATCCAATAATTTTTGCAGGTTTTGTCGGAGCAGGTCTTGTTGGTCCTGTTGCAATTAATCACATTATTGAAAAATTAAAAATGGAGCAGATTGGAGTGATGAGATCAAAATATCTTCCCCCATCAACAGTTTTCATGAGAGGTAGATTACGTCATCCATTTAGATTTTATGCAAACCAAGACGGAACAATCTGTGCAATAATTTGTGAGATAACATTGAAGATGGAAGGACTTTACTGTCTTGTCTCATCAATTTTAGATTGGGCAGCAGAAAAAGGATCTAAAGAAATTGTAATCCTTGATGGAGTTGCAAGCATTGAACATGATGACAAGGCATACTGTGCAGCTGAAGAAGATCTAGTAAGAACAATGGCAGACAAAGACATCAGTATGATTCCTCAGGGATTTATCACAGGTATCCCAGGTGGCATACTAAACGAATGTCTAGTAAGAGAAATTCAGGGTTTAACTCTATTGGCAAAAGCAAACAAGGCAGCACCTGATTCTGCTGCGGCAGCAACTCTGATTGAGGCGCTAAATCGATTCTATGAAATGGACATAGACACGACAGAGCTTAAAGAAAATAAAGAGAGAATTAACTCAGAATTTGGTGAACTGTCTCAGAAATATGTAGAACATAGAGCAGAGACATCTGGAATGTACATGTAATCTAAACAATAGGCAAATTCTTATTCACAGCACAGACGCATCAAATTATGGCTCTGACTTACAAAAAAGCAGGCGTAGACATATCTAAAATTAAACAAAGCCAGGCAGCAATTGGTAAATTAATTGCATCAACTCACAAAATTCAGAAAAAAGCAAAGATAACACACGGATTTGGGCATTATGCAGGAATTGTAGAGATTCCAGGTGGAAAACTTTTGGCCACACATACAGATGGTGTAGGAACTAAAGTAGTAATTGCAAATATGATGAAAAAATATGATACAATAGGAATTGATTGTGTTGCAATGAATGTTAATGACATGATCTGTATTGGTGCAACGCCAATCTCATTTGTAGATTATATTGCTGCAAACAAAAATGATGTAAAGTTATTTAAAAAAATTGTAGGGGGTTTAGTAAAAGGTGCAAAAAAAGCTGCAGTACCCATTGTAGGAGGAGAAACTGCAATTATGCCAGATTTAATTTCAGGTAAAGGGTTTTCATTTGATTTAGCTGGAATGGTTTTAGGATTAGTTTCAAAAAAAGAATTAGTTTTAGGGAATAAAATAAAATCAGGGGATGTCATAATTGGTGTAAAAAGTTCTGGGATCCATTCAAATGGTTATTCACTTGCAAGAAAAGCTTTGTTAACAAAATATTCTTTGAAAGACAAGATCAAAGGAGTTGGTGTATTAGGGAATGCATTGCTTACTCCTACAGAAATTTATGTAAAACCAGTTTTAGAAGCAAATCAAAAATGCAAAGTGAATGGTTTAGCGCATATCACTGGCGGTTCATTCACAAAACTATTACGGTTAAAAAATATTGGATATGAGATTGATGCATTGCCAAAAATTCCACCCATTATGAGTCTGATCGAAGAACAAGGAGTAAAATCTGAAGAGATGTACAAGACGTTTAACATGGGTATTGGTTTTTGTTTGATCTCACCAAAAAATCAAGTTAAAAAAATAAGAAAAATCTTCAAAAGACATAGAATGACTACATATGAAATTGGTCATGTGAGTAAAAAGAAAGGTGTCTTTGTAAACTCGAAAAAAATAGCATAAATAGGCTCAATTAATAATCAAACCGAGCAAGATTAGAATGCTGCAAACAAAAATGATGCCAATAATTGGAATTGCGATGGTTGGCATAGTCGTTATGCTGTTCACATTGCCGCAAATGATTGGTTTAGAGTTTACAGTTGCAATGGCATTAACCATGTCAGTTTTGATGGGAATTTATGTGATTTTAGTCACTGAAGTAATTCACAGAACAGCACTTGCAATGATTGGTGCACTTATCATTCTCATTATTCTAATTTACACGGGCCTAATTCCTGCACATGATAGTGTTGATTTTGTAATAGGATCCATCGATTTCAACACAATTGGATTGCTTTTAGGAATGATGATAATTGTTGGAATTCTTGGAGAGACAGGAGTTTTTCAGTATATAGGAATCAAGGCAGCGAAACTGGCCAAGGGAAATGTTTGGAAGCTCATGTTATTGTTGTCAGTTATTACAGCAGTCGGTTCTGCATTTTTGGACAATGTTACCATGATTCTTCTAATGGTTCCTGTAACCATCTCTGTTGCAAGAGTTCTGAACATAAATCCAATACCTATAGTTCTTGCTGAAATTTTTGCGTCAAACATTGGTGGGGCAGCTACTCTTATTGGTGATCCTCCTAACATCATGATAGCGTCTGCTGCGAATCTTGATTTTATGAGTTTTGCATACCACATGACCCCAGAAGTTATTATTACATTTTTAGCATCATTAGTGATTCTTAAAATCTTGTTTAGAAAAGACCTCAAACAAAAGCCTGAGAATGTTGAGAAACTTATGCAAATTGATGAGAGAAAGGAAATCAAAGATTTTGCACTACTCAAAAAAAGTGTGATAGTCCTTCTTGGAGTAGTTATTGCATTTATGTTCCATGGAGTTTTAGATATCGAGGTTTCAATTATTGCATTGGCCGGAGCTGCAATTCTTTTGGTAATTACAAAAATCCATCCAGGAAAAGCATTTGTTCATGTAGAATGGACTACCTTGATGTTTTTCGCCGGATTGTTCATTATTGTATCAGGTGTTGAATTAACAGGAGCGCTAGAACTCTTTGCTCATCAAATAGTTACTGCAACTGATGGTAATTTTGCAGCAACAGCGGTCTTGATTATATGGTCATCCGCATTTGCTTCAGCATTTGTGGATAATATTCCCTATACTGCCACAATGATTCCAATAATTGAAAACATTTCACTAGACCCAAACATAGCAAGTTACTTAGAACCTCTAGATTTCAATCCTTTGTGGTATGCATTAGCAATAGGTGCAGATTTTGGTGGAAATGGGACTTTAATTGGTGCAAGCGCAAATCTTGTAGCCATTGGAGTTATGGAAAGGCACGGTTATCGCATGGCATTCAAAGATTTCATCATTAAAGGAATGCCATACATGATTGCAACAACAGCAATTGGTACAGGAGTATATCTAGTGAGATTGATGCTAAATGTATAAAAATTTCTTTGGCTTTTTATTTGAGATGATGAGGTATAGAGTATGACGTTAGACAAAGAATTTAAAACAAAAATAGGTTCGTTGATTGATGAATGTCTCATTCCTCATGGAATTCAAACACATGAATGTGATAAAGAACATTGGAAGTTCAGAAATGAGGAGGATTTTAAGTACGGTCACAAAGCAGGCGTAGTAATGGGAATAACTCTTGGATATTATATTGCAAAATATGGTAAACTTCCTGCAAATGAAGATTTAACGGAAATGACACACATGGTTGAATTACGTACAGATGAGATCAAAAAAAGTTTTTCAGACATACACTTTTTCTATAAAGTATAGAATCATTATAATTTTTTACACTTGAATTTGTATATGTAACTATAACAGAATCATCATTTTCATTTCGCTTAATACAATCAAAATATGTATCTACAAGGTCATCATGTTTTATTTCAACGATATCATCGTAGTTTGTGTTTAATTCGAACTTATTAAATGATTTATTCCGGATTTTATTACGTAAAATAGTTGCATTTTCTAGTATTCCACTGTCTGTCTCTTGCCTTACAACATCGGTCATTTCATACTCATCAATTTGACAATCAAAATGCTTT
>ENA-ORDI01000558-ORDI01000558.1-marine-metagenome-genome-assembly--contig:-NODE-558-length-24927-cov-3.177384_pt1 | contig 24927 bp, 24 predicted proteins | sample MGYA00248628_ERZ508525 | MGnify/ENA primary metagenome ERZ508525 (study PRJEB26195, sample SAMN05422138) | marine metagenome | isolation source: East of Porto Seguro, South Atlantic Ocean | place... | reverse complement strand
CGGCGGCCCCAGCCATGCGGGCTCCGATGGCCGAAAGGTTTTTCCGGATATCGGTTTCCTGAGTCATTTAAGCGGCCGCGTGGTTGAAAGATTGCGCCGGCGCCATCGAGGCGGCGGTCAATGAGGGTAACAGACTCGATGGGCAGGCTCAATTTGCCTCCAGACGGTCTACCCGACACCATATTGATGACCGATGAGAAGCGATTGGCGGACCCGGTTCCGCTCATCGGCGGCCTGCCCACCAACAGCGCCGTCATCTTCCGCCATTACGGAGCGCCGGACCGGGAGAATTTGGCGATTCGGCTGACGGCGGCGGCCAGAAAGCACGGCGTTAAGGTCCTGATCGCCGCCGACGCCCGGCTTGCCCTCAAGGTCGGGGCCGACGGCCTGCACCTGCCGGAGGCCCTGGCCACCCGGGGGCCAGGGGTATGGCGATTATGGCGGCGGCCGGATTGGCTGGTGACGGCGGCGGCCCATTCACCGGGGGCGCTCTACCGGGCCGAGCGAGCGGGGGCCGATGCGGTCTTGCTGGCGCCGGTATTTCCGACCGAATCGCATCCGCAAACACGCCCGCTCGGGACTTTGCGGTTTTCCGTCTGGTGCCGGCAAAGCCCGATCCCGGTCTATGCCCTGGGCGGCGTAAGCCCCGTAAACCTACGCCGTTTTAAGGACTCGGGTACCCGGGGTTTCGCCGGAATCAGCGGATTTCTCGATATCGCTTAGCAGCGGATTTATCTAATTATATGAACCAGGTATGGATGCGGGACCGAATATATTATAATAAATGACATCCGAAAGAGGAACGCCGTCCGAAAAGGACAATGGTTTGAAGATGAAACGAATTGCCGAAACCCTTTCCCGACTGAGCCTGGCCGGTTCATTGTGTATCGGCGGCCTGTTGCTGTCGGCCTGCGCTTCCGAAGAAATCACCAAGGAAGATTTCGAGGGCTCCGCCGGTCCCCCCGAGGAGCTGGAAGTCGAGGATATCGATTTCTCCAAAAGAAAAACCATTTTTGGGGAGGGCGGTCTTAGTTTTTTTGGCGACAGCGAACCCAAAAACACCGGGGGGGCGTTGGGGGTCAACAGTTACCTGTGGCGGGCGTCGTTGGATACTGTTTCGTTCATGCCCGTCAATTCCGCGGATCCCTTCGGCGGCGTGATTATCACCGATTGGCACTCCTCGACGGAGGCCCCGAGCGAACGCTTCAAGCTCAATGTCTATATCCTTGGCCGCGCGCTTAGGGCCGACGGCGTCCGGGTGGCCGTTTTCCGGCAGGTACAGGACCGCCGCGGGGCCTGGAAGGATGCCGGGGTCCCTGAGGAAACCAGAATCAAGATCGAAGACGCCATTTTGTTCCGGGCACGGCAATTGCGGAATCAAACCTTACAAAAATAACTTAACGTCTATTTTCCAAGTCATAATATGAGGTGATACGGAACCGGACGGCCACTCCGAAGAATATGGAGAGCCGTCGTATGGGGTCCCTATGATAGATTCTATCCACTAGGGCGCTTTCAACCAGCCGGGCCAGCCAATCAAAATGTCCAGGTACAATTTCAAGCAAGCGGAAGCGAAATGGCAGTCGGTCTGGGAAGACCGGGGATGCTTCGCCGTCAGCGAAGACGCAGACAAACCGAAATACTACGTGCTTGAGATGTTTCCCTATCCCTCGGGGCGCATTCATATGGGGCACGTGCGCAATTACACCTTGGGCGATGTGGTCGCCCGCTACAAGCGCGCCCGGGGTTTCAATGTGCTGCACCCCATGGGCTGGGACGCTTTTGGGCTGCCGGCGGAAAACGCGGCCAGGGAAAACAAGGTCCATCCCGCCCCGTGGACGGAACAGAACATCGCCACCATGCGAAAGCAGCTCAAGGCCATGGGTCTTTCCTATGACTGGTCGCGCGAAATCGCCACTTGCGATCCGGACTACTACCGCCAAGAACAGAAGATGTTTCTGGATTTCCTTGAACAGGGACTGGTTTACCGCAAGGAATCCTGGGTCAACTGGGATCCGGTGGAAAACACCGTGCTCGCTAATGAGCAGGTCATCGACGGCAAGGGTTGGAGGTCCGGCGCCAATGTGGAAAATCGTTTTTTATCACAGTGGTTTATGAATATCACGGCGTTCTCCGAAGAGCTCCTTCAAGACCTCGAAACGCTGGATCGTTGGCCCGGCCGGGTTCGCCTGATGCAGGAAAAATGGATCGGCCGGTCCGATGGCGCCTATATGTTTTTCGATTTCGACGGACGGAACGGAGGCCAGGGTGGTCGGTTGGAAGTCTTCACCACCCGTCCAGATACCATTTTCGGCGCCTCGTTTTGCGCTATCGCCGCAAACCACCCGCTTTCCCAGGACCTGTCGGAGGATGACGCCAATCTTCGGGCGTTCATTACCGAATGCGGCAGCGCCGGAACCAGCGAGGCGGCCATCGAAACGGCGGAAAAAGTCGGTTACGACACCGGTATCCAGGTTCGTCATCCCTTCGATGACAAAAGGACGCTTCCCCTGTACGTGGCCAATTTCGTCCTCATGGAATACGGAACCGGCGCCATTTTCGGCTGCCCGGCCCACGATCAACGTGATCTGGAGTTCGCCCGTAAATACGGCCTTGACGTCATTCCCGTCGTCGCACCCCAGGAAACCGACGCCGAAAGTTTCGTCATCGGGGACGAAGCCTTCACCGACGACGGGGTGTTGATCAATTCGGCGTTTCTCGACGGGCTTGGCGTCGAGGAAGCGAAGTCGGCCATCATCGAGAGGTTGGATGCCGCCGACGCCGGTCGTCCGGGGGTCAATTACCGGCTTCGCGACTGGGGCATATCGCGGCAACGTTATTGGGGTTGCCCGATTCCGGTGATCCATTGCGCCGATTGCGGCATTGTCCCGGTGCCCGAGGGCGACCTGCCGGTCGTTTTGCCCGAAGACGCAGACTTGGACGCGTCGGGCAACCCGCTGGACAACCACCCGACCTGGAAAGACGCCGGCTGTCCGGCCTGCGGCAACCCGGCCCGCAGGGAAACCGATACCTTCGATACTTTTTTTGAATCATCCTGGTATTTCGCCAGGTTCTGCTCCCCCCACGCCGATACCGCCTTTACCCGCGAGGCCGCCGATTACTGGTTGCCCGTCGATCAATATATCGGCGGCATCGAACACGCGGTTCTGCATCTCCTCTATTCCCGGTTTTTTACCCGAGCCCTGAAACAGTGCGGATACTTAGGCATCAAAGAACCTTTCGAGGGGCTTTTGACGCAGGGAATGGTCTGCCACGAAACCTATCGGGACGAAAACGGCAAATGGCTTTATCCCGACGAGGTCGAAATAACCGGCGACAAATCCGCCCGCGCTCTTGAAGGCGCCCAAGGCGGCTCCGCCGTTACGGTCGGGCGATCGGAAAAAATGAGCAAGTCGCGCAAAAACGTCGTCGATCCGGAATCCATCATCGAAACCTATGGGGCCGATACGGCGCGCCTTTTCATGCTGTCGGACAGCCCGCCCGACCGCGACTTGGATTGGACGGAGGCCGGCATCGAAGGCGCCTGGCGGTACGTGAACCGGTTATGGCGCATGGTTAATCAGGCCCCGGCCCCCCCCGGAACTTCCTTGGCGGCTATCGGGGTTACAAGACCGGACGCCCTTGGAGAGCATTCGCAGGCGGTTCTCAAGATCATCCACAGGACGATCGTTGCGGTTTCCGACGATTTGGATAAATTTCACTTCAACAGGGCGGTGGCGCGAATCCGCGAACTGACGAATGAACTCGAGGATTTAAGCCCCGAAGAAGAGGGCGCCGATTGGGTGATGCGTCAAGGCCTGGAGACCGCCGTTTATTTAATCGGGCCCATGATGCCCCACCTGGCGGAAGAATTATGGCATAGTCTTGGCCACCAAACGCTACTGGCAGATACGCCGTGGCCCGAAGCCGAAGCGGATCAGCTTGTCGAGAAAAACGTCACCGTCGCCGTTCAGGTGAACGGAAAATTGCGGGGAACACTGGATTTGCCCAAGGACAGCGACGACCAAACGGCTGAAACGGGGGCTCTGGCCTTGGAAAACGTATCGGCGGCGATTGCCGGGAAACCGATTCGCAAGGTTATTATCGTGCCCAATCGGATCATCAATGTGGTCGTTTAGAACAATTTTCCTTTTGGCCGCCTTTGGCTTCCTGGGAGGGTGTGGTTTCCAGCCCCTTTACGGCAAGAGCTTCGATGCCTATGCGCCGGTAGAGTTCGCCGCAATTAAGGTTAAACCTATTCGTGACCGGATAGGCCAGCAGCTTCATAACCACCTGTTGTCCCTGCTCAACCCCGGCGGCAGACCCAAAAAACCACGCTATGTCTTGGCGGCAACGGTGTCGGAGAGCATTGCTTCGCTGGGTGTGCGAAAAAGCGCCTTTGCCACCCGGGCCAATCTTACCCTCAGGGTCAAATACCAGCTTTCGCCGATTTCCGGCGGAGAGACTATTCTATCGGGCAATGAAGCAATCATCGTCAGTTACAATATTCTCGATTCCGATTTTGCCACCCTGATAGCCGAAAAAGACGCCCGGGCCCGGGCCGTTCGTGAATTGGCTCTGGCCATCCGCACCCATTTGGCGGCCCACCTCACTGTCCGCACACCAAAGAAGAACTCGAAAAAAAAGGAACAATCCCGACGGTGAAGATTTCCGGCTCACGAATTAACCAATTTCTTCGCCAACCCGACCCCAAGGTCGCCGCCGTTCTTTTGTTCGGCCCCGATCAGGGCCTGGTACGCGAATGGGCCGAAGAACTGGTATTGACCGTCGTCGACGATCCGGCAGACCCTTTTCGGGTCTCGGTATTTACCGGCGCCGACATCAAGGCCGACCCCCCTTGCCTTGTCGACGAGGCGGCGCAGCTTTCAATGACCGGGGGCCGCCGTGTCATTTGGGTTCATGAAGCCACCGACGGACTTTCCCGGATCTTCGAATCTTTTTTTGACAACGCCGGGCATGACAATCTTGTCATCGTCGAGGCCGGCACCCTTAGTCCCCAGTCGTCCCTGCGAAAACTCTTCGAAAAATCCAGCCATGGGGTATCCATCGGGTGTTACGAAGACGATGCCATGGAGCTTGAGGCTGTTGTCCGTGAAACATTAGGCCGCCATGGGCTTAGCCCCACCGCCGAGGCCCGGGACTATCTTGTCGAAAATCTTGGTAGCGACCGGAGGGTGACCCGCAGCGAACTGGAAAAACTTGCCCTTTACGCCCTTTCCGGCACGGCGAATAGAGACGGCGCCGGGAGCGCCAGGGGCATTGGAGGAGGCAACGGCGGCAACGGCCGGGCGAATCCCGTCGGCCTCGAGGACGTCATAGCGTGCATTGGTGACAGTTCCGCCATGTCCCTTGATTCCATCGCCTATGCCACAGCCAGCGGCGACTCCCGGGCCCTCGACCGGGCCTTTGAAAGGGCGCTAATGGAAGGCACCAGCCCGATCGGAATTCTTCGCGCCGTAGGTCGGCATTTGCAACGGATTCAAATGGCCCTCGGGCTAGTTGACGGCGGCGCGACTTCCGACAAGGCCATAGCCGGACTCAGGCCCCAGGTCATTTTCAAGTTCAAATCAGAGTTCCAAACGCAGATGAAACACTGGCAAAAAAATCGGCTTGCCGACGCCCTTGAGTTGATTACCGAGGCGGAAATCGACTGCAAAACCACGGGCTTTCCCGCCCAGGCCGGTTGTCATCGCGCACTGATCCGGATCGCCCAGGCCGCCCGGACCCGTTAAACCCCAGGCTTTCTTTTTTTGTTCTTTAGGACGGCCCAGGCTTAACCGGCGGCCTTTTTCTTTCCCCGCCCCTTGGCGCTTAAGGCAATGGACAGCTTGAGTTTTGGCCTCGGTTTTCCAGGGGGCTTGTCGGTAACTTTCTCCGGGGCCGTTGCCGGAATGCCGCCCTTACCGAGGCGAAGGAGGATGTCGTCGAGCTGCTCCAATGAATCGTAATGGACCGTCAGCGACCCGCCGCCGCCCTTGAATTTTATCCCCACCTTGAGGCCGAGTAGATTGGCCAGGTCGCGTTCCAGGGACAGGGTATCGACGTCTTTGTGGTCCGGTTTGGGCGGCGCCTCCTTTTGGCGCTGTTCCTTTTTGACCAGCCTTTCTGTTTGCCGGACGTTGAGGCCTTTTTTCACCACCTGGCGGGCGACTTCCAAGGGGTTCGGCGCGTTCAGCAGCGCCCGCGCGTGGCCAGCGGAAAGGTTTTCTGAATCCAGCATCTTCTTGACCGGCTCGGGCAGGCCCAACAGGCGGATCATGTTGGCGACATGGCTTCGGCTCTTGCCGACGGTTTTGGCCAGCACTTCCTGGGTGTGGGAGAATTCATCCATCAGGCGTTGGTATCCGTCGGCCTCCTCGAGCGGCGAAAGGTCCTGGCGCTGAAGGTTTTCGACCAGCCCCAATTCCAGTGATTTCTGGTCGTTGAGGTCCCTGATGATGACCGGAACCTCGTGCACCTTGGCCATCTGTGCGGCGCGCCAACGCCTCTCGCCGGCGATGATCTCGAAGGCGTCCTTCTGTTCCGGATGGCGGCGGACCAGGAGCGGCTGAATGATCCCGTTTTCCCTGACCGACTGCGCCAGTTCCTCGATCAGGTCCTCATCGATGGAGTGACGGGGCTGATAGCGCCCGGGATAGAGGCGCTCTACGGGCACCAGCCGGGAACCCTTGAGGTGCCCGGAATCGCTTTTGGCTTCGGGTTCTTCGCCGAGCAGGGCATTGAGGCCGCGGCCGAGGTTTTGACGCTTGTTTTCCGCCATCAGGCTGAGATTCGCCGCTCCCTGTGGATGATCTCGCCGGCCAGGCTGAGATAGGCCTGCGAACCGGCGCAGTTCAAATCATACACCATCACCGGGAGTCCGTGGGAGGGGGCTTCGGACACCCGCACGTTGCGGGGGATGACGGTCTTGTAAACCTTGTCGCCGAAGAAGTCGCGGACGTCGTTGGCAACCATTTGCGACAGATTGTTGCGGCGGTCGTGCATGGTCAGGACGATGCCCTGAATATCGAGTTCGGGATTAAAGGCGGACTTGACCCGTTCGATGGTTTTGACCAATTGACTCATCCCTTCGAGGGCGAAGAACTCGCACTGCAAAGGCACCAGCACCGCGTGGGCCGCGACCAGGGCATTGACCGTCAGCAGGCCGAGCGCCGGCGGGCAGTCGATGAGGACGTAATCATAATCATAGGCTCCGTCCTCGAGGGTCGCTTTGAGGCAGTATTCCCGGCGCTCCAGGCCGACCAGTTCGATTTCCGCCCCCGACAGGTCAATACCCGAGGGAACGATATCGAGACCGGGAATTTCGGTTTTGCGGATCGCTTCCATCACCTTGGCCTCGCGGATCAGGACGTGGTAGGAATTGCATTCCCGGTCCTGGCGCGGGATGCCGAGGCCGGTGCTGGCGTTTCCCTGGGGATCGAGGTCGATAATCAGGACCTTTTGCCGGATCGCGGCGAGCGCGGTTGCCAGATTGATGGTCGTCGTCGTTTTTCCGACCCCGCCTTTCTGATTGGCGATGGCGAGGGTCCGGGTTGGGCGTTTTGGCGGCGATAGTCCTTCAGGAGTCATTTCGTTGGCCAATTTCTTCCAATTTCACCACCATCCCTGAGGGTTCGGATAAACTCGGGATCAGTGATTCTTTAATAATCCAATTTTTTTTAGTTTCCGTCAATTCCTTTCGCCATTTTTTTCCTTTAAGGAATAAACATTGCCCTCCCTTTTTTAACATAGGATTCGCGTATAACAAAAGTTTCCCCATCGACGCGACGCCGCGAACCGTGACCACATCGGCTTTCAGCTCGGGTAAGTTTTCCACCCGGCAATGGTGAATTATCGCCCCGGCTTGGGTCATTCTGTTGACCTCCATGAGAAAGGCGCATTTTCGCTCGTTGCTTTCGATGAGATGAATTTCCGCTTTGTTATGGTCTTCGGTGATCGCCAGCACCATTCCGGGGAAACCGGCCCCGCTGCCGATATCGGCCACGATTCCGCCGGCCGCCGGAAGCAGCGGTCCCAATTGCGCTGAATCAAGAATATGCCGCCGCCAGACGTCCTTGAGGCTGCGGCTGGCGACCAGGTTGACCTTTGGTTGCCATTTCCTCAACAGCGCCACATAGGCTTCCAGGCGTTCGAGGACGCCGTCGGAAACTTCCATAAGCTCCTGGAAGCCCCGGGGCGTCAGGCGGGGAGTCAGGAGGGGCGTCAGGGGCCGGCTCAAACCGTTCATCACCCTCGGCCGGCGGCGGAAGTGGGTAGGAATCTGGTCTGTTTCACGTGAAACATTTCCGCCGGGTCAGGCCGTCAGACGATCGTCGCAGCGCCTCACGTGCCCGAGCAGCACCGTCAGCGCCGCCGGGGTGACGCCGGAGATCCGCGCCGCCGCGCCCAGGGTCGCGGGCCGGGCCTCGGCCAGCTTGGTCCGCACTTCCGTCGACAAGCCGCCAATGGCGTCGAAGTCCAAGTCGTCGGGAAGCTTAAGCTGCTCGTCGCGGCGGAAGGCGCGGATGTCCGCTTCCTGGCGCTCGATATATCCGGCATAGCCGGATTCGATCTTCAGCTGTTCGGCGATGGCCGGCGGTATGCAACTCAATTCTGGCCAGATGGCGGCCAGGCGGTCGAGTTCGATTCCCGGGTAGGCCAGAAGGGCCTTGGCGCTTCTCTTGATCCCGTCGAGGTTGATGTCGATGCCTTTCGCCTTGAGCCGGCTGGGCGAGGCGACGAGACGATCGAGAACAGCGCCGGCGTCTCGCAGGGCCTGCATTTTTTCGCCGAACCGCCGTGTCCGTTCCCGGCCGACGCAGCCGATTTCGATGCCCTTCGCCGTCAGCCGCTGGTCTGCATTGTCGGCCCGGAGCTTGAGCCGGTATTCGGCCCTGGACGTGAACATGCGGTAGGGTTCGGACGTTCCCAAAGTCACCAAGTCGTCGATCATAACGCCGATATAGGCGTCGGCCCGGTCGAGGATCAGCGGTTCCTCGGCGGCCGCGGCCAGGGCGGCGTTGATCCCCGCCATCAGGCCCTGGGCGGCGGCTTCCTCGTAGCCGGTGGTGCCATTGATCTGCCCAGCCAGATAAAGCCCGCGAGCGCGGTGGGTCTCAAGGCTGGGCTTCAGTTCGCGGGGGTCGACGAAATCATATTCGATGGCATAGCCGGGGCGCAGCATCAGGGCCCTCTCGAGCCCGGGGATGGTCTTTAGGAGTTTCCTCTGCACGTCCTCCGGCAGCGACGTGGAAATGCCGTTGGGATAAACGGTGTGGTCGTCAAGGCCTTCGGGCTCGAGGAAAATCTGGTGGCGCTCGCGGCCGCCGAACCGGACCACCTTGTCCTCGATAGATGGGCAATAGCGCGGCCCGGTGCCGGCGATCTGCCCCGAATATATCGCCGACAAGTGGATGTTTTCTTTGATCAGGGCGTGGCTGGCCGGGGTCGTGCCGGTGATGTGGCAACAGATCTGCGGCGTCTCGATGCGGTCGGTCAAATAGGAAAACGGCACCGGTGGATCGTCACTGGGTTGTTCTTGCAAAGACCCCCAGTCGATGGTCCGGCCGTCGAGCCGGGGCGGGGTGCCGGTCTTCAGCCGCCCGAGGGAGAACCCCAGCCGCTCGAAGGTATAGGCCAATTCCACCGCCGGCTTGTCGCCGATGCGGCCGGCCGGAATCTGGTCGGTGCCGATATGGATCAAGCCGCGCAAGAAGGTCCCGGTGGTGACGACGACGGCGCGGGCGCGGATGTCCTCGCCGCCGGCGGTCCTGACCCCGGCGATGGCGCCGTCGCCGCCGAGGATCAGGTCCTCGACCGCATCGGCCAGGATGTCGAGGCCCGGCTGATCGTTGAGCAGGCCCTGGATCGCCCGTTTGTAAAGCTTGCGGTCGGCCTGGGCGCGGGGGCCCTGGACCGCCGGTCCCTTGGAGCGGTTGAGGATGCGGAACTGAATCCCAGCCTTGTCGATGGCCCGGCCCATGATGCCATCCAGGGCGTCGACCTCGCGCACCAGTTGCCCCTTGGCCAGGCCGCCGATGGCCGGGTTGCAGGACATCTCGCCGATGGTCTCGATACGGTGGGACAATAGAAGGGTGCGGGCGCCGAGCCGCGCCGCGGCGGCGGCCGCTTCGCTGCCGGCGTGGCCGCCGCCGATGACGATGACGTCGTATGTTTTTGTCGACAAGAACATGAGCCGGAATTTAGGGTCGGCACCGAACCAAGTCAAATTCTCCGCAGGTCTGGTCCTCCGAAGGCCGGGTCCACCGAAGGCCCGGTTGGCGTTGTTTCACGTGAAACACTCTCTTAACCATGCGATTCCGTTTTGTTCTTTATGCCACAACCAGGGCAGGAACCGGGGCGGACGGAAGGGCCGTCACTTGCCGATGCAGAAATCGCGGAAGATGGCGTCCAGCACGTCCTCGACATCGATTCGGCCGGTGATCCGGCCGAGCGCCCGGGCCGCCAAGCGCAGGTCCTCGGCCGCCAGCTCCGGTGTCCTGCCGTCCCGTTTATCGTCATCGCCGCCTTTATCGTTGGCGCCCCCCTTATTGTCGGCGGTAGGGGCCAGGAACCGTTGCAGGGCGGCCCGGCATTCCTCCAGCGCCTCGCGGTGCCGGGCCCGGGTCAGGGCCGGGGCCAGTGCCGAGCCCATGACCGAGGAGGACGCGCTCCCCATGAGCCCGGCGACCCGTTCCGCCGCCGCCGCCAGGAACGTCTCAATACCGTCGCCGGTCAGGGCGGAGATGGCCAGCGCCGGCTGGCCGCCGACTTCGAGCGGCGGCGCCGGTTGGCCGAGGTCGCTTTTGTTGACCACCACCAGGGTATCGGCGTCGACCAGCCCGGCGGTATGGGGGTCCGTTTGCGGCCACGCCTGGCCGTCGAAAACGGCGAGCCGGAGGTCGGCTTCCCGGGCCTTGCCCCTGGCCCGGCGGATGCCTTCGGCTTCGACCTCGTCACCCCCATCACCCATATCATCCACGTCCCGGAGCCCCGCCGTGTCGGCGACGATGACCGGATAACCGCCGAGGTCCAGGTGCACTTCGATCACGTCCCGGGTGGTGCCGGCGGTCTCAGACACGATGGCGGCGTCGCGCCACGCCAGCAGGTTCAGCAGGCTCGACTTGCCGGCATTGGGCGGCCCGATGATGGCGATCAGAAGGCCCGAGCGAAGCCTTTCGCCGTGCCGGTTGTCCTTAAGGTGGGCGGCGATTTCACCGACCAGCTTGTCGACCTCATCGGCCGCCGCCGCTTCGACACTGCCGGGCAGGTCCTCGTCGGAAAAATCGATGCCGGCTTCAATGTGGGCGAGGGCCTTGAGCAATCGTTCGCGCCAGGATTCATAAAGCTTTCCTAGCTCCCCCTGAAGCTGCCTCAGGGCTTGGCGCCGTTGGGCCGAGGTTTCGGCCTCGACCAGGTCGGCCAGCCCTTCGGCGGCGGTCAAATCCATCTTGCCGTTCTCGAAGGCGCGGCGGGTAAACTCGCCCGGTTCCGCCATCCTCATCCCCGCCATGGCGCTTAAGGCGTCGAGCGCCCCGATGACGACGGCCGGGCCGCCGTGGACGTGAAACTCCGCCACGTCTTCGCCGGTGAAGCTGTTGGGGGCCGGAAACCAGAGCGCCAGACCGTCGTCGATGGCTTCCGAAGTCTCCGGGTCGCTCAGCTTCACCACCGTCGCCCGGCGTGGCTTGAGGGGGCAGCCCACCTTGCCGCCGATGATCGCCGCCAGGGCCGGCCCGGACCCGGGTCCGGAAATGCGGATGATTGCGATCCCAGCCCGGCCGGCGCCGCTGGCCAGGGCGAAAATGGTTTCGGTTTCGTTGGAAAACTCAGGCGCGCCCAAAATAAAGCCTCCCCAACGGGGCCTATTCCTTGGCATCCATCATCAGGCGGCGGACCCGGCCGCCGTCTCGGATATGGGTTTTAAGGACTTCGTCCACGTCCTCCTTGGTCTCGCACCGGTACCAAACGCCTTCGGGATAGACGACCACCGACGGCCCCAGCTCACAACGGTCGAGGCAGCCCGAAGAATTGATCCGCACCCGTTTCAGCCCCATCTCCTTGGCCTTGGCCTTCATGTATTCGCGCAGCTCAACGGAGCCCTTGTCAGCGCAGCACCCCCGGGGGTGGCCTTCCTCGCGTTGGTTGACGCAGCAAAAGACGTGACAGCGGTAAAGGGCGGCCGGGTCGTCGGCGTGTCGGCTCACGATGGTGGTTCCTTCCGTTATCTTTTGGCTGTTATATTTTGGCCGTCATATTTTTGTTGCATCCCGAGGGTGGCGGTCCAAATTAAGCGAGTACCGCCGCCTAATCAACGGACCCGCCATGACCCGAAACCTGCTCGCCGAAGAAACCAGCCCGTACTTGCTTCAGCACAAGGACAACCCGGTCCATTGGCGTCCATGGGGGGCCGAAAGCCTGGCCGTCGCCAAGCGAGAGAACAAACCGATCCTGTTGTCCATCGGTTACGCGGCGTGCCATTGGTGCCATGTCATGGCGCACGAAAGTTTCGAGGATGACGCCATCGCTGGGCTGATGAACGAATTGTTTGTCAGCATCAAGGTCGACCGGGAGGAACGCCCCGACATCGACGCCATCTATCAGTCGGCGCTGCAGATGATGGGCAGTCACGGTGGCTGGCCGTTGACCATGTTCCTAACCCCGGACGGGGAGCCCTTTTGGGGCGGCACGTATTTTCCGGCCACGGCGCTCTACGGCCGCCCGGCCTTTCCCGACTTGTTGAAGGGTATCGCCGATACTTTCCGCACCCAGAACGGCAAGGTGCTTGAAAACGCAAAGGCGCTGAAGGACGGCCTGTCCAGGCTTTCGAAGCCCGAGGGAACCGATGCGCCGACCATGGAAAAGCTGGACCAGGCGGCGGCGATGATCCTCAGGGCCGTCGACCCTTACCGGGGCGGCACCCAGGGGGCGCCGAAGTTCCCCCAGCCGTCGTTGTTCCAGTTCCTGTGGCACGCCCACCGGCGCACCGGCGCCGGCCCTTTCCGCGAGGCGGTGACCATGACCCTGGATCATCTTTGCCAGGGTGGAATCTACGATCATCTGGGTGGCGGCTTCGCGCGCTATTCCACCGACGAGGTGTGGCTGGCGCCGCATTTCGAGAAGATGCTCTACGACAACGCGCTATTGGTCGAACTCCTTAGCGACGTCTGGCAGCAAACCAAAAACCCTCTTTACGCCGTCCGCGTCCGCGAGACCATCGATTGGGCACTCCGGGAAATGCGCTCTACGGACACCGGCTCCTTCGGCTTCACCAGCGCATTGGATGCCGACAGCGAGGGCCGGGAAGGCAAGTTCTATATCTGGACCGAAGAACAGATCGACGGCGTTCTCGGGCCGGACGCCTGCGCCTTCAAGGAAATCTACGACGTCACCCCCGGCGGCAACTGGGAAGGCCATACCATCCTCAACCGGTCGAAGGACCTAAAGCTCGGCAACGACGACCAGGAACGCCGCCTTCTCGAGGCCCGGGAAAAGCTGTTGGCGGTCCGCGCCGGACGTATTCGCCCGCAGCGGGACGACAAGGTATTGGCCGACTGGAACGGCCTGATGATTGCCGCCCTGGCCAAGGCCGGCGCCGTTTTCGGCCAGCCGGCGTGGATCGAAACCGCCGCCGACGTGTTCCGGTTCATCGCCGACACGATGACCGAAAACGGCCGGCTGAAGCATTCCTGGTGCGCCGGCCGCCTGCGCCATCCGGCGACCGTTGACGATTACGCCGCCATGGCCCGGGCGGCGCTGGTCCTGCTGGGCGTCACCGGAAAGGATGAATACCTGGCCCGCGCGCAAGGCTGGGTCGGGACCGCCAACGCGCACTACTGGGACGACGCGGCCAAGGGATATTTCCTCGGCGCCGACGACACCGAAGACGTCATCGCCCGGACCAAGGCCGTCCATGACAACGCGGTGCCGTCGGGTAACGGCGTCATGGCCGAGGTGCTGGCGCGGTTGTTCCATATCACCGGGGAGGCCGAACACCAGCAGCGGGCGGAGCAGCTTTTCAAGGCCATTGCCGGGAAGGAAGCCGAGAATATTAGCCACCAACCGGCGTTGATGATCGCGTTCGAGCTGTTGCAGACCGGCGTTCAGGTCGTCATCGCCGGAACCGAGTCAGGCACCGCGGCGGGCGCTGATGCCGAAGACCTTCGCCGCGCTGTCTTCGACGCCGGCCTGGTCAACCGGGTCGTCACCCATCTGGCGCCGGACGCCGTCCTGCCCAGCGGCCATCCGGCCCAGGGCAAGGGTCCGGTCGACGGCAAGCCGGCGGTCTATGTGTGCGTCGGGGAGACTTGCGGCCTTCCGATCATCGACGCCGAGCTTTTGCGGGAGGAGCTGGCGCGGCTATAGTTTCCCGCCATGCCCCATCTTTCGTTCAACAGCCCCCTCGGTCCCCTGACGGTTTTCGAGGACCAGGACGCCGTCGTCGCCGTCGAATGGGGCCGCGCCGGCAGGTCCGATCCGTCGTCGCCGCTCCTGGAAGAGGCGCACCGGCAGCTCGATACTTACTTCGATGGCCGGCTGAAGGTGTTCAACCTGTCCCTGCACCCGGCGGGGTCCGCTTTTCAGCGCGCCGTTTGGGGTCAGATGCTCCGCATCCCCTATGGCCGTACTCGAACCTATGGCGACATCGCCGACGCGCTCATGAGCGCACCCAGGGCCGTCGGCAGCGCCTGCGCCGCGAACCCCATCCCCATCATCGTTCCTTGCCACCGGGTCGTCGGCGCCGGCGGCCGCATGACCGGCTATTCCGGCGGCCAGGAGATCGAGACTAAGATTCAACTCTTAAGGCTAGAAGGCTGCTTGATCGTCTGAGCGCGCGGCCTTGCCGTTTCCTCCGGCCCGGACCAAAATGGCGGCCAACGATAAACGAACACCAGAGGGAGGGAACCATGACCAAGGCTATTCGCATTCATCAGGCCGGCGGGCCGGAAGTCCTGCAATATGAGGACGTGGACATCGGCGACGTCGGGCAGGACGAGGTGCGTCTCAAGCACACCGCCATCGGCCTCAATTTCATCGACGTCTACCAGCGCTCGGGGATGTACCCCATCGGCGACCTGCCGAAGACGTTGGGCATGGAGGCTGCCGGGGTCATCGAGGAAGTCGGCGCCGATGTCGAGGGTTTCGCCGTTGGCGACCGCGTCGCCTACGCCATGGGGCTCGGCAGTTACGCCGAGGAGCGCGTCTGGGGCACCGACCGGCTGGTCAAGCTGCCCGACGCTATCGATGACCAGACGGCGGCGGCGATGATGCTTCAGGGCATGACCGCGTACTATTTGCTCAACCGGACCTACCGGGTGAAATCCGGCGATACCATCTTGTTCTATGCCGCCGCCGGCGGCGTCGGCCTGATCGCCTGTCAATGGGCGAAACATTTGGGCGCTACCGTCATTGGCTGCGTCGGTTCCGAGGAAAAGGCCGAACTGGCCAAAGCTAACGGCTGCGATCATCCGATCCTTTACCGCGACGAGAACGTACCGGAGCGGGTCAAGGAAATCACCGGCGGCGAAGGCGTGCCGGTGGTTTATGACTCCATCGGCAAGGACACCTTCGAGGATTCGCTGGATTGTCTTCGGCCGTTCGGTCTGATGGTTTCGTTCGGCAGCGCGTCGGGTCCGGTGGATCCGTTCAACATCGCCTTGTTGGGCCCCAAGGGATCGCTGCACGTCACCCGCCAGACGCTGGCCACCCATACGGCGACAAGGGAACTTTTGGACGAATGCGCCGGTGCGGTTTTCGACGTGGTGCAGGGCGGGCAGGTCAAGATCAACGTCAACCAGACCCGTCCGCTGGCCGAAACGGTCCAGGCCCACATCGACCTGGAGGCGCGCAAGACCACCGGTTCGACGGTGCTGCTGCCGTAATATCTTTCTAGGGTTTTTTGTGGAAACGCCGGGCGGGCTCTCTTGCGGGCCCGCCATTGGTGTTTTAGGTGTTCATGGAGTCGAAGAATTCTTTGTTGGTCTTCGATATCTTGAGCTTGTCGACCAGGAAATCTATGGCGTCCGTCACCCCCATGGGCATGAGGATGCGCCGCAGCACCCACATCTTCGACAGGGTGCCTTTGTCGACCAGAAGCTCTTCCTTGCGGGTGCCCGACTTGGTGATGTCGATGGAGGGCCAGGTCCGCTTGTCCGAAAGCTTGCGGTCGAGGATGATTTCCGAATTACCGGTGCCCTTGAATTCCTCGAAGATGACCTCGTCCATGCGCGAGCCGGTTTCGATCAGCGCCGTCGAGATGATGGTCAACGAGCCGCCTTCCTCGATGTTGCGCGCGGCGCCGAAGAACCGCTTCGGGCGCTGCAGGGCGTTGGCATCGACGCCGCCGGTCAATACCTTGCCCGATGACGGCACCACGGTGTTATAAGCGCGGGCTAGGCGGGTGATGGAATCCAGCAGGATCACAACGTCGCGTTTGTGTTCGACCAGGCGCTTGGCCTTTTCGATCACCATTTCGGCGACCTGCACGTGGCGCGCCGCCGGTTCGTCGAAGGTCGAGCTGATGATCTCGCCTTTAACGGAGCGGTCCATGTCGGTGACCTCTTCCGGCCGTTCGTCGATCAACAGCACGATCAGGTAGACTTCCGGGTGGTTGGCGGTGATGGAATGGGCGATGTTCTGCAGCATCACCGTCTTGCCGGTGCGCGGCGGGGAGACGATCAAGGCGCGTTGCCCCTTGCCGATGGGGCAGATCAGATCGATGACCCGGGTGGTGAGGTCGCTCAGCTCTGGGTCTTCCTGCTCCATCTCCAGGTGTTCATCGGGATAGAGGGGCGTCAGGTTGTCGAAATTGATGCGGTGGCGGACTTCGCTGGGGTCTGAGAAATTGATCTGCTTGATCTGGAGCAGGGCGAAATACCGTTCTCCACTCTTCGGCGCACGAACCTGGCCTTCGACCGTATCCCCGGTCCTCAGCCCGAAGCGGCGGACTTGGCTTGGCGATACATAGATGTCGTCCGGCCCCGGCAGGTAGTTGGCCTCGGGACTGCGCAGGAATCCAAAACCGTCCTGAAGGACCTCAAGCACGCCGGTGCCGAAAATGGCGACGTCGTTGTCAGCCAGTTGCTTGAGGATAGCAAACATCATGTCCTGCTTGCGAAGCGAACTGGCGTTTTCGATCTCCAGCTCCTCGGCGTACGCCAGAAGGTCCGGAGGGGGTTTGGTTTTGAGTTCTTGAAGGTTCATTTTCGGTCCATGGACCTATCGGGTTGGATATCTGATTTCGGCAACCGGATGACGGGGTAGGCTTTAGGCGGTCTCTGTCAGAGCGGGCCGAAATCCGTAAAAACGGGCAAGAAACCCGGAAGGAGGGATTATTGGTCGAACAAGGAGATTGGTAATGCGTGTTGGATTCGACAGGGTTCAGGAAGCATTAAACAAACAACCATGACCTGTCAAACGAAGATTTCCCGGCCATGAAACCAGGACCGGCCGTCAAAACGGCCGCACGACGACAAAGATGACGATGCCGACCATCAGCACTGTCGGGACTTCGTTGGCGATGCGATAGAATTTCTGTGGCCGGGTGTTCCTGTCCTCGGCGAATTTACGCCGCCAGTGGCCCATGGTCATGTGCGCTACAAGCAGCCCGGCCACCAGCAATAGCTTCACATGAAGCCATGCGGCGCTCCAGGCGGCCTGGCCAAGGCCCAACAGCAGCAAGATACCGAAAAAGAACGACGCCAGCATGGCCGGGTTCATGATCAGCTTCAACAGCCGACGCTCCATGATCTTCAGGGTTTCCGACAGTTCGGACCCCGGTTCGGCGTCGACGTGGTAGACGAACAGCCTAGGCAGGTACAACAGCCCCGCCATCCAGGCGATGACGCTGATGATATGGAGCGTCTTGATCCACAAATAGGCGGTGTCCGAAAGTTCAATCATTCGATCATCCCATGATCAGGGGCCCGTTATCGGGCATTTCCCATATCTGGCGGGACACAGCCGGGTTCCCTCCGCCGAACACAGGGCCTCTTTGTTCCCCAGGACCGCTTCGACCAACCCGGCCAGGCCGCCGACGAAGTCTTCCTGGACGCCGAGGGCTGGGACCCGGACATAATGAGGAACTTTCAGCTCATGGGCCAGGCCCCGATACTGGATGTCAAGCTCGACCAGGGTTTCCGAATGCTCGGAAACGAAGGCCACGGGGACCACGACCAACGGCACCCGGTCGCCGGCGGCGCGTAAAATTTCTTCGTCGATGGAGGGGCCGATCCATTGCAGCGGTCCGATACGGCTTTGGTAGCACACGGCCCAGTCGAAGTCTGGACGATCCGGGGGGCTGTCCAGAATTTCGACGATGGCCTGGACCGTCTGTTCGATCTGCCATGGGTAGGGATCGCCCCGGGCGACGATTTTTTTCGGCAGGCCGTGAGCGGAAAAGAGGATTCGGGGCTGGCCGTAGTTTTTGGCCTCAGCAAACGCCGGGCCGATCAGCGCCGCCTGGCCCCGGATAAGTCCCGGGTCCGCCGGATAGCAGCAGATGGCGCGGGTCGGGCACTTCAGGCCCTGGGCCGCGGCCTGGGCGTGCCATTCCTTCAATGACGAGGCCGTGGTGGTAGTCGAATACTGGGGGTAAAGCGGCAGCAGGATAATTTCATCCGGGCCGAAGGCCTTGACGGCCTCGACCGTTTCTTCGCTCTTCGGGTGCCAGTAACGCATGGCAATAAAAACCCGGACCTCCCCGGCCCCGTTTTCGAGCCGGCGGGCCAGGGCGTCGGCCTGGGCCTGGGTTTCCTCCAACAGCGGTGACTTGCCGCCCAGGTTTTTAAAAACCTTCCGCGCCTCCGGAGCGCGGCGCCGCGAAATGAATTTCGCCAGGATCCACCGCAGCGGACTCGGAGCATTGATAATGGCGGCATCGTTGAACAGGTTGAAAAGAAACGGCTCAATCGCCCGCGGGCCATCGGGGCCGCCGAGGTTGAACAGGATGACCGCCAATCGTTCCATCAACGAACTTCCTTGGCCGTCGCCGGCCAGCCCAAGACAAGCTCAGCCACCCGGGCCACGTGTTCCGGCGGCGTCGCCGGCAATACACCGTGACCGAGGTTGAAGATGAACGGACCTTTTGACAGGGCCTTAAGGATGGCCATCGTTTCTCGGTCCAGGCTTTCGCCACCTTCAACCAGGACCTGGTTATCCAGGTTACCCTGGACGGTGCATTTCGGCTGTAGCGTCTCGGCAATCCACTCCAGAGACGTATCCTGATCCAGGCTAATAGCGTCGATCCCGGTGTTAATGACGAAAGGCTCCGCCAACGGCCCGACATCGCGGGGAAATCCGATCAATGGAACTCCGGGGCAGCTTTCCCTCAGCCGATCGACAATCTGCCGCGTCGGTTCGACGGACCAGCGATGGAACTGTTGTTCATTCAAAATCCCGGCCCAGCTATCGAATAATTGGATGATCTCAGCGCCGCTTTCAACCTGTCGGGTCAAATACGTCGTTGTTGTTTCGACCAACAGGTTGATTAATTCCCGGAATTCATCGGGCGCATCATCGGCCCATTTCCGTATCCGGCTGCAATCCGTCCCGCCTTGCCCTTCGACCATGTAAACGGCGACAGTCCACGGCGCGCCGGCGAAACCAATCAGGGCGGTTTCTTCGGGGATTTCCTTGGCCAATCTTGCGATGGTTTCGAAAACAGGTGTCAGATGGTCTTCGATTCGGTCCGCCAAAAGATTACTCATCTCGGCGACTGAGCGGATGGGTTCGAGCATCGGGCCTTTGCCCTCGCGGAATTCGACTTTTTGACCCAGGGCATCGGGCAAAACCAGAATGTCGGAAAACAGGATCGCCGCATCCATGTTGTAGCGGCGAAGCGGTTGTAAAGTAGCTTCGATCGCCAAATCAGGGTTGTAACAGAAATCGAGAAAATTTTTCGCCTGCTTCCGCAACTTCCTATATTCGGGCAGATACCGGCCAGCTTGGCGCATTAACCAGAACGGTGGCCTTTCCAAGACTTCGCCATTCAGGGCCCGTAACATGAGTTTCTGATTTGAAGTCATGGCTTGATCTAATGAGAGGTTTGGAAAGTTTTCTTTCCTTATACAATATATATTTATTTATAAAGAAAGGTAGAAGTAGTTGTTGTGCGGTGAATCTAGAGGATTATCTACAACATGGAGTTTTATCACGGATAAGGAAAAACTTAGGGATTAACCCAGTCAATGCTGTGTAGTTGTTGTTTAAAAGAAAACGTTTTTGGGTAAAAGAATGGTCTGTAGCAAAAATTTTTATAGCGTGATTTACCGGGATAAAATTGAAAAGGAAGCTTGGAAAACTATAATTTCCAACCAGGTTGATAATGTTTTGCACCCATGAATCCCCTGGTGTATGGACACCTGACAAAACCGGATAAATCGATCCCTTACCTATATAACCGTTCTTATCCCCAAACGGCTCACAGCCCAAGTGGCTCACAGAAGGCAAATGAACGAAACCCCCTTGAAATCTTTTCATCTTCATCTGGTTTCAGACTCGACAGGGGAAACCGTCGGAATGGTCGCACGCGCTAGCCTGGTGCAATTCGATTCAATCGAGGCGAATGAGCACCTCTGGTCCATGGTCAGAACGGAAAACCAGGTACAGGAAGTTATTACCGGCATCGGCGAAAATCCAGGGTTTGTACTTTATACCATCGTCAACGAAGACCTGCGCAACCGCCTCGAGGACGGATGCCGAAAGCTCCAGGTTCCCTGTATAGCGGTGCTCGATCCGGTGGTCGCCGAACTGGGCGTCCACCTGGACGCCGAAATCCATGCCCAGCCGGGCCGGCAGCATATCATGGACGCGGAATATTTCAGCCGCATTGAAGCCATGCATTTTGTCCTTAGTCATGATGACGGCCAATCAACCTGGGATTTGGATCAGGCAGATGTAGTATTACTAGGCGTGTCGAGGACATCGAAGACCCCGACAAGCATTTATCTTGCCAACCGCGGCATCAAGACCGCCAATATTCCGATTGTGCCGGGCTCTGAACTTCCTGAAGAACTGTTTACGGCCAACAGTCCCTTGATTATTGGGCTCACCAAAGATCCGAAACGGCTGGTTGAGATTCGTCGACAGCGCCTGCGCATACTCGATCAGGATGAGGAAACGGATTACGTCGACCTGGACAAAGTGTCCAAGGAAATCAACGACGCGCGGCGCCTATTCACCAAGCACGATTGGCCGGTGATCAACGTCAGCCGCAAATCCATCGAGGAAACCGCGGCAACCATCATACAGTTGTACAACCGCCGCCGGGAGCAGGAATCCTGAACCCGGCCAGGGAGATCATTCTGGCGTCAGCCAGCATGGAACGGAGCCAAATCCTGGAAAGCGCCGGTGTTCCTCACGTCTGTGATCCTGCCGAGATCGACGAGAGAGAGCTGAAGGACCGAATGGCGAAACAGGGCGCCGACGTGGAAACCACGACCGCGTCCCTGGCCCAGGCCAAGGCCGAAGAGGTCCAAAAACGCCACGTGCAAGCGCTGGTCATCGGCGCCGATCAGATCCTTGAATACGAAGGCAGGCGGTTCGAAAAACCGCAAGACCAGGACGACGCGGCGGAAACCCTAAGGACCCTTTGCGGCTGCACGCATCGGCTGATCAGCGCCGTGGTGGTACACCAGGGGGAAGAATGCATCTGGCGACATCTTGAAACGGCGAGCCTGACCATGCGCGAATTCAGCGATGCGTTTCTGGAACGTTACATCGACGACGCCGGCCCCGGAATTCTGGAAAGCGTCGGTGCCTACCGATTGGAACAGACGGGGGCACAGCTTTTTACCCGCATCGAAGGCGATTATTTCACCGTTTTGGGTTTGCCCCTGCTGCCGCTGCTTGGGTTTTACGGTAAGCGGGTGCACTCGGAGAATAGAGCGATAGGGGCGACGGCGGGGTGCCCCATCTTTAAAATAACAACGACAGCGTTCCCGGAGCGGGGCTTTAAAAAACCATGATGGAAAACGGAAAAACCATACAAGCCGGCGTCATCGGATGGCCCGTCAGTCATTCCTTGTCATCCCGGCTGCATGGATTCTGGCTGAAGGAGCTGGGAATCGACGGTACCTATAGTGCCCTTGCCGTCGCCCCCGACGGCCTTGAGAATTCTCTCCGCTCACTGCCCGAACGGGGCTTCGCCGGGGTCAACCTCACCCTGCCTCACAAAGAAGCCGCCGCTACCATCGTCGACACCATGGATTCGGTGGCGAGCCGCATCGGCGCGGTGAATACCGTCATCGTCGGAGCGGACGGGAGCCTCGCCGGCAGCAACACCGATGGCTACGGTTTTATCGAAAACCTGAAGTCCGGCGCTCCTGAATGGACAGCCGACAACAAGTCCGCCGTGGTTCTCGGCGCCGGCGGCGCCGCACGGGCAATCATCGCGGCGCTGTTGGATGCCGGCCTAAAGGAGTTGCGACTGGTTAACCGCACCCTATCGCGCGCCGAATCCCTGAAAGACGATATCGGCGGCGCCATCATTGTTGTTCCCTGGGCCGACCGCACGAAGGCGCTTGAAGGGGCGGGCCTTTTAGTCAACACCACGACCCTGGGGATGACCGACGAGGAACCCCTGGAGATCAACCTTTTTCCGCTGCCCGCGAAGGCCGTGGTCACCGATATTGTCTACGCCCCGTTGACAACACCGCTGTTGAAAGACGCGGCCGGCCGCGGCAATCTCACCGTTGATGGCTTGGGGATGCTGTTGCACCAGGCCCGGCCCGGGTTCGATCAATGGTTCGGGGCCGAGCCCGTCGTCACCGACGCGCTCAGGGCACATGTCCTGGAGGGCCTGGAGAGATGATGATCCTTGGGCTGACGGGCTCCATTGGAATGGGAAAATCCACCGCCGCCGACAACTTCCGGCGCCTGGGCATTCCTGTCCACGATGCCGATAAAGCCGTCCATGAATTGTTGGCCGAAAACGGCGAGGCGGCACCCCGGATCAAGGACTTGTTTCCGGACACGGTCAATAAAGGCACCCTCGACCGAGAACTGATTGCCAAAAAGGTTTTCGCCGACGCGCAGGCCCTGGCCCGGATCGAGGAAATCCTCCATCCGATGGTTCGCCGCCGGGAACAGACGTTCCTGGGCCGCACCGCCCGCCAGGGAAGGTCCCTGGTCGTCCTCGACATTCCGTTGTTGTTTGAAACCGGCGGCGAGGTCCGATGTGATGCCGTGGTTACCGTATCGGCGCCGAAATTCATTCAACAACAGCGGGTTCTTAAAAGGCAGGGCATGACCCGGGAAAGGTTTGACACCATCTTAGGCCGCCAGATACCCGACGCGGAAAAGCGCCGCCGGGCAGACTTCGTCGTTTTAACCGGCCTGGGACGCGACTTCAGCTTGCGTCAGATTCTCAATCTTGTCAGAATCACTTCTCGTTGGCGGGGAACGAAATGGCCGCCACGGCCTGACGTGAGGGGAAAAATCATTGCGTGAAGTGGTCCTCGATACGGAAACCACGGGCCTTGACCCGCGCTCCGGTCATCGAATCGTGGAAATCGGCTGTGTTGAACTCATCAACCACATGGCCACCGGCAAACACTTTCATAAATACCTCAACCCCGAACGGGACATTCCCGAACAGGCTTCCGTCATCCACGGACTGACCGAGGAATTTTTATCCTCACAGCCCGTGTTCGCCGATATCGCCGAAGAATTCGAAGCCTTCATCGGCGATTCGACCCTGGTCATCCACAATGCGGAATTCGACCTCGGCTTTATCAATGCCGAACGGGAAAAAATTAGCCAGCCGCCGATCGCCCCCGACCGGGCCATCGATACGGTATCCCTGGCACGGCGCAAGTTCCCCGGGGCCCAGGCCAACCTGGACGCCCTTTGCCGGCGCTTTAAGATCGACAATTCGGACCGCTCGCTGCACGGCGCCCTCAAGGACGCCCGGCTTCTGGCCGAGGTTTATCTGGAACTGATCGGCGGCCGCCAGCAGAACTTAGGCCTGTCGGCCGAAGAACGAAAGATTGTCGAGGTGGCTGAAAAAAACCGTCGCCCACCCCGGCCCCATGCACCCACCGACGCCGAGCAATTGGCGCACGCGCAATTCATCGAAAAGCTGGAATCGCCGATTTGGAAAAGTAAGGACTAGGACCCTTTTTAAGGGCCATTCGTCTTAGCCGGACAGAGGCGCCGTCGTGGCGCCTTCGCCGGTCTGAGTCTTTTGCAGTTCCTGAAGCTGGGCCTGGAACATGGCGGCGAAATCCACCGGTCCCAGCATCAAGGGCGGAAATCCACCGTCGCGAGAAACATCAGCCAGGATATTACGGGCAAACGGGAACAACAGCCGTGGACATTCGATCAAAAGAATCGGCTGCAGGTGCTCGTCCGGAACGTTAAGGGTAAAGACCCCGGCGTATTCAAGCTCAAGGATAAACGCGACCTGCTCCTTGACCTTGCATTCGGCCTGAAACTCGATAATAACCTCGAAAACCTTGTCCTGAAGAGGATTGGCGTTGACGTTGATGTTGACGTTAATATCGGGCGGCGACTCCTGCATGAGGCTGAAAATGCCGGGCGCCGCCGGGGCTTCGAAAGACAGGTCCTTGATAAACTGGGCGTTAATGGTAATGGCCTGCGCCTCCTCGGCGCCGCCGGCCTTGGCCGCCGGGTTTTTTTCTTCGGCGGCGGGCGTCTTATCTTTTTCGGGTTTCGTGGCCATTTGTTCTTTCTCCCATCCAAAAGTGGCCCTGTGGCTATCATGGATCGGGGCCGGGAACAACCGTTTCGGGCCCCTTAGGGCTCCCTTAGGGCCCTGGGGGGCCGGACTATTCCTCGGCTAGTCCTCGGGAAGCTTTCGGGTCGGCGCGGGCTTTTCGGAACCGTCCGTATTCGGGGTGATGTCCTTGAAATCGCCATTTATTACCCTATCGACGCCCGGTCCGGCGCCCCGGCCAGCGTCCGGGT
>ENA-ORDI01000557-ORDI01000557.1-marine-metagenome-genome-assembly--contig:-NODE-557-length-24973-cov-6.914123_pt1 | contig 24973 bp, 20 predicted proteins | sample MGYA00248628_ERZ508525 | MGnify/ENA primary metagenome ERZ508525 (study PRJEB26195, sample SAMN05422138) | marine metagenome | isolation source: East of Porto Seguro, South Atlantic Ocean | place... | reverse complement strand
TTTACAGAAATTATAGATGGTATTTATCAAAGGAATCTGAATTGGGAAGGTGATGATCCGGTGCCGGTAGGAAATTTCGGGTCTGCATAGTATCTCGATGAATATATTAAGAAAAATTATGAATATTTTAAGTAAAAAGTCTAAGAGTAAGAGAACAACATTGGCTGGAATAGAAATAGCTGAAAATCAGGAACATAAATATACAACAGATGTAATTACATTTAATAGTTTGGGTGGAGTTCCTAAAGATCACACATTTATTGATAGAAAATTTCCTGGAGCCTTAAAAGTAAGAGAAGATTCAATTGAGAAACCAGCAAATCCAATTAAGAATATGACTGAAGAAGAACTGAAAGAATATTTTAACAGAGAATGGAATAAATAAAAAGAGGTTATTATGGAATTAAAAGAACAGATTATTAAGGATATAAAAAATAACCCTGTTATGCTGTATATGAAAGGCACTCAAAATATGCCATGGTGCGGGTGCTCTGACATTATGGTGTGGAATTCAAGGATGTAAAGGTACGAAAGTATTAATGAGACATAACACCAGTGGTGAATGTATTTGTTAGTCTGTTTGCTCCTGCAATGAAAAGGGTCCTTTTCCCATTACAATATTAAAGAATTCTTCAAAATAATTTTCTTCGCCCAAGCCCCGTTCTTTGAGTCCGGCCATGGCCATTTCGCCCATCCATTGATTCCACTCACGATAGGATTTGTTTTCCGGTCCAATTTGGGAATCATCCAAAACCAGGGATACTTTATTAAAGTGATGACGGTCTTCAAGTGTCCACTTTTTAACAACGGATAATATTTCATCGCGTACGGATTCAGACGTTAATACTCCGGTCCAAAAAGCAACCGGCGCCATTTCGTGTCCCTTGGGCGGACGGTCTGCACCCCGGACTTCCACCAAGTGTTTCAGGCGGACATTGGTAAAAATCTGGTGAAGGGCAGCCTGAATATCTTCTGTCCGAAGTTCGCCCGATTTTTCCAAAGCAATAAGCCTTGCACCTAAAGTTTGATGTGTATCAACAATGACGCCATCTTTATCCAATTGGAAAATACCGGGAACGGTCATGATATAATCAATGTAGTGATCGATCATTCTTTCCGGCGATTCTATGCCATGATCGATCAAATTCCGGCAGCGGGGATTGTCCGTATTTTCCCAAATCACATTGCGGATGTTTTCTGTGCCGGTGGGTTTGCCATTTCGAAAAGGGCTGTTGGCAAACAGATACGCACAGACCGGTTGCAAGCAATCTGCCACAAAGGTCATGTTTTCCAGGTCTTTTTCGCTTGTTACATCAAAGTTTATTTGGACACTGGCGGTGTTCCGCATCATCCATTTTCCCAGGGTGCCATTTCGCTCCATGTTGGCATTCATAAGTTGGTATTTCAGTTGGTTGATCAAATCAATATCATCGGGAGAATAATTAGGTTCCACACCATAACTAATGATTTTTAACTCATTTGCTTCCACCACTTTATGCAATGCCTGCTTATGTTTTGCCAAAGCAGAATATAAATTATTCATATCTCGATAGGGTGGACTGGACCATTCCAATTGCCCGCCTGGTTCCAAGGAATAAATACCGTTGGTTCCCACATTCTCATTCATGATGGATAAAAGATCCGTGGCTGAAAATTCAGCACATGGATTTACGGGGAGGCGTCGATTATCTTTCGTATAAAGAATGCATTCTTCTTCCATCCCAACGGTTCGGGCTTCGGACTCAACCAAATGGGATAAAATGATAGATCGGATTTTATTTTGAAGATTCATTATGAAAAATGAGAATAATTTTGGGATTAAAAATGGAAATGATACTACATCATGCCCCAGGTAATGAGTCCGAACAGAGCCATGATCACCGGAAATCCAATCAGCATTCCACCTTGTATCTGGGCCAAATTTTTTGGGGGATCCCCAATTTCATTGAACCTGAAATTAACGACAGAAACATTCCCGGGATCCACATAAACCGTCCGGGATCCAAACATTTGATTATTCCGTAAAATAGGATCGTCATTTACATACTCCATGCCGGATCCGTTCAAGACCTTTACGTATAACGGGGTAAACCCACTCACCTGATGCCACCCGGGAGAGATGCTGACCGGTCCTCTCAGGGGCGTTTCTCCCACCAGTCTGCCATCAACATAAATGGGGACACCTTCTAAGTTTGATATAACACGAATTCCAGCAGGAACCAGGGAAATGAGCCTAGATTGTAATTTATACCAATTCTGCTGAACAAGTATATCATCCGGTGTTTCTTTGGGCACGTATTTTTGTACATTCACCTGATTTGGGTAAAGCTTATCTGAAATAAAAAAATCTTTACCTGTTGATTCTTCTACGGATTGAACGTCGATCCAATCATACAATTCTAGCATCACACCCAAATCTTCAGCGGATACACTTGGGGAAGATTGCTTAAACTCTTCCGGGGTCATGATCGAAAATTCATCTAACTCCGGTTCCTCAAAGTCAACCCAGTTGGGAGAAATCGTAAGCGGCTCTGATTCATCGAAAAGCTCATCCGTCACAAGTGGCTGGTCGTAGGGGTCCCGAGGTATAGTAGGGAAGGCACCTGTTTCTTGCTCATTGATCTCTATCCAACCAGATGATATTGTCAAGGGTTCCGCATCTTCATCTGCGTATATATTTGCTGGATCAAAAGTCAGGGGTGGCTCATTATTCAATTCTGTATCTCTAACGTATACTTCCGGAATATTCATATCTTCTGGTTCTTCACTTCCGGATTGTAATCCGGCTATCATTTTGCCGCCGGATTCCCCAGGATGATTTGTGATGTAAAGCTTTCCAAAGTATTCAAAAATTGAATTGGGCCCCAGTTCTGCGCGTGCTTGATCAAACGCAACTTTAAAATTTTTGTTGTATTTTGGAAACCGTGAAGTGCGCATTACATTAAAAACCGATGCTCCATTTTCGTTAATATGTTTTTGTAAACTGGCTACTTCAGAACTTTTCATCTCTGTGTGTATGAACACTACAGTGCTTGAAGATGTTTTTGAGTTTAATATATCGTATCCCAAAATGGGTTTGTTAATTAATATTGCTACTTGGATAGACTCATCAAAATCATCTATCACAATCTTTTTAACAGGACTACTAAATGTTTGTTGTGGATATTTATTTCGAGGGGCGCGCACGCCTAACAGAGTCAGGTAAACCCAGCCTCTGTCAGACTTCCAGCCAATAATGTCATCATCATTAATGGGGTCAGTATAATCAAGATTTACCATTACACCATTTTGCTTAATGCTGTAATGGATGTCTTTCAAGAACGTACCGGTACCAAAACAGATAGACGATGCCGCCAGCCATTTAATGAATGAATGATTCAAGTAGAACTCCGCATGAGTAAGTCGAAACCGACTTAGGTCAATGTTAGGCAGAATTTGTACTTTAAGGCAATAGAGAAATCAACTTGCCTGACAGGCGTTTATTATGAAATGCTGAAATGATTTAACATGCCGGATTACCTTAATTGATAATGATATCCACAATAAGCAATACATCGAGGACATCTACAATCCCGTCAAAGTTTACATCACTACGGTAGACTGCGGCTTCGTCTAACTCCCATAATCCAAGTACATATCGAGCACAGATTATGATATCATAAATGGTAAAATAGCCATCCCCATTCACGTCGCCCATTAATAAAGTCGTCAATTGATAGAGTTCATTGTCATTGTGACACACAAACCATATTGCGCCATCCGGGCCAACCTTTAGCCCCATGACCTGATTGCTTATCCCCGTTTCAATTCGTCCTAATTCAACGACCGGATCCTGGGTAATATCATAAACGATAATATCACCATTGGAATAATCACTCACCAGGAGCCTGCCCTCATAGATGTCCAGTCCTGTGGGTTTGATCAAACCTGTATCAGCCACGACATTCCAGACCGTTCCCGACATATTCCAATACCCAGCTAATGTTTCGCCATAAGGATTCAAACTCCCGGCAATCTGACCGGAATTCGGATCCAGGCGCAGAATGCGTTCATTCCCCGTGTCCGCCATATACAGCCACCCGGAGGCCGGGTCAAATTCCATATGGCTGGATAACCCGGGCGAGCGTTGAACAACAACTTCAGAGTGGCGCCAGACTTTGCCATCGGAGTGGTTGTCGCCCCCCACATTATGGGGCTGCACAAAATCATATTTTACAATGGCATTATGAAACCCGTCAAAAACCCAATACACATTTTCGCCGGCACTGGCAATGCCCTCTCCGTAGGGCGTCTGATGAATCATATCCAAATGACTGCCCAGCAGCGGACCATTTTGGTTCGCTCGGGCGTAAACAGAAGTATCTGAATCCCATAATACGGGTCCTGTAAAGTAACCACCGGAGTTGTTCGCATCCTGGCAGTCTAATGGATTGCCAAAGGTGCCGTTTTCACTCATGGCAATGGCGCTTGCGGTATGCATGAAATGCCCTGAATAAGAATCTTTTCGATATTCGGCCCATTGTGTCTCCTGTCCCGCATCGTAATAGGTGACTGTGCTGCCCCCGTGAGTGCGTCCCCCGATATTATTTTCATTAATGACCCAAAGTTCATTCTGCCTGGCTTCATCTTTATGAAAATCCAGGTCGCGGGGCAATATTAAGCCATCTGCTGATGTCCCCATAAGCGTGGTGGTAAAGTTGCCTATTAAATAGGCATCAATAATATTCTGGGATTGTAAAGAGGAAATGAAGAGTAAAATGGTTAAAGTTCTTAAAAAGAGAAAGGATCTTTGATAGTGTGATTTTTTCATTTTCAGGTCCCGTAAAGTTGAAATTATGTTGGCGGAATATAAATACAGTGGCTCTTTTTATCAAACAGGCGGGTTGGATATTAATGGAGTATTACTTGGTTTCTTTTTTGGGTTGGTTATAGCGATAATTTGATGAATGATTGTGAGAACTTAAATATAAGTATTGGGAAAACGGCGCAATTGACCATTTGAATTATCTGTTTCACTCTCTAAAATTTGAGGATGATGGTAATGTTAAATCGTTCAGGTTGGCTCTTTTCCCTGATCCTGGTTTCTTGTTTGTGGGGAAAAACCACCTTGATCAAAGTTTTCCATGTTTTTAATAGCTTCGGTGTTGAGACACAAGACCTCAAGAATTCCATTGTTATGCATTATGACAAAAAAGGATTCCTCGTGGACAGCACCATCTACACCCACACCCTGCCCTTAAGTGAAAAATATGTGTATGTCCTGGGCCCTGATGAAGGACTCAAACTCCAACGAAGTTATGACCGTGAAATGGTTTTATCTTACCGCTTTGAAAATGATCGCGCCGGGAAGCGGATGAGCACCACACTTTTTGGCGCCGGGGATACGCTTTATTGGAAAGAATTCTTAAAATATGATGACCGGGGCTTACCCATTAAACGAATCCGCTATAATCCAACGGAAGCGATCAATCCGGAAATGGTGGTCCTGAAAGATGATGCCGGTGAAATGGTCTGGGGCGAGAGTTACGACTATGATTCCACTGGAACGGTACTGGAGCATAAAGAATTGTACGATAATTATATTCTTGAGATCACAAGCTATGAATTGGATTCATTGAAATTTCCCCATAAAAAAGCCGAATATTTTGATCCCTCCGTCATGTTTCGATCTATTTATTTTCATAATGAAGAAAGCCGCCTGACCCATGAAACATCAGTGGGGCGGTTAGGCCAATCCATTGGCTCCAAGGCGTATGAATATGATATTCTGGGACGGCGTACAAAATCCACACTTTATAATTCCAATGGGGTGGTGGAAGAAACACTTAACTATGTTTTCGATGATGATGATTTCAAGAATTACGAGTACCTTGTGGATTCCACATTAAAACTCATTTCAAAAAAAGAGATGCTTTTGGATGATATGGGTCGGCCTTATATCGAGGCAATTTTAGATGGAGAAGAACGGTTGCTGGAAAAAAATGTATTTTCCTATGATGATAGGGGGCGTATAGCCCAAATAAAACAATATGATATGATTCGTCGCGGACGCGATGATCAGCAAATTCCTGTTAAGGTTATGACCTATGAATATGAGTAAATTATGTATTATTCTTTCAATGACAATAAATCCCGGAGGCTTTTATGAAAGTCATTGATCCAAAAAGTGTGATCATTGGTGTTTTAGGTACACTGCTGGTTTTTTCAACTTTAGGGTTTCGTACAAATACGGATGAATTGGGCCATTTGGTGGTTCGCAGTTTAACCATCGAAGATGACCGTGGCGTGATCATGGGCTATCTTGGCAATGGCTACATACAGACCTATAACCAGTATGGAGAGCCAACCTTATTTATCGGCACCGGCAAGGACGGCGGCGGTTATATGCGTTCTTACAACGGCAATGGTGATGAATCTGCCTATGTTGGCACGGGCCGTATGGGCGGTGGGTACATCCGGACCTATAATAATTCCGGGAAAGAAACCTCCTATCTTGGCACTGGATCCGACCATGCCGGTCAACTCCGTATCTACAATAAAAAGGGTGAAACATCCTCTTATCTTGGCGAAGGATATTACCAGGCCTATAATCAGTTTGGGGAAAGAACCTTATTTTTGGGGACTGGATCCAGCGGCGGCGGTTATTTACGCACTTACAATTTTGATGGGCAGGAAACGGTTTACCTGGGCACTGGTGCAGACAGTTCCGGGCAAATGCGCGTGTATGATGCAGTGGGTGAAACAGGGACTTTTATTGGAAGCGGCTATTTCCGTACTTATAACCAATTTGGGAAAATGACCACTTATCTCGGCAATGGCCGTGACGGGGGCGGCTATCTGCGCACCAATAATAAGTTCGAGACTGAAACTTCATTTTTAGGAACAAATAACTCCAATGAAGGGCTCATCAATCTCAATGATAAGTTCGGTCAAAGCTTCTGGATTCGCCTGAATAAAGATAATTGATGTTTTTTCGCAATTTTTTGACTTTAATGCCTCGTTGCCTTAACTTTTACAACAAAAGGTATCCGAGAGGGGGATGAATCAACTCTTCATCCAATAAACATCCCTTTATTCATATTCTGACAATGAGGAATTGACCATGCGGAAAATATGGGTTATTTCCATCATTCTATCGTCGGTGGCTCTTGCCCAAAACGACGGATTGGTGAAAACAAATTACCCCAGCGGGGCATTACAAACTGAAGGCAATTATACCAATGGTGTTCGGGACGGACTCTGGACATTCTGGTATGAGGGCGAAGTATATCAAGATTACGGAGAAGACGATGAACCCAACACCCAGGACGAGGGTGAAGGCAACGGTGTTTGGGACTCTATAGAGACTGTCATTTTAGACCTGGACGGCGATACATTTTATGATCCACCCCAGATGAAAATGGAGGGATCTTATGCTGCCGGAAACCGGGAAGGACTCTGGACCATCTGGTACACAAATGGTAATCGGAAAGAAGAATCCAATTATTCCGGCGGGAAACTAGCTGGTACGATTATTCGATGGTACGAAAACGGGAATAAATCCGAAGAAGGCAACTATGAAACAGGAAAGCAGCAAGGGCTCTGGGTCTGGTATTATAACACCGGGATTAAAAAAGAACAGACCCGATTTTATGATGGCCAGCAGGATGGACTCTGGCTGCAATGGTTCACAGATGGCGCTAAAAAATCCGAACGGAAATTTACCAACGGCGAACGGGATAGCATTTGGACATCCTGGTACAACAACGGAAATAAGAAATTCCAAGCTACTTATGCCACTGGGAAACTGAATGGCAATTGGACATCCTGGTATGAAAATGGCATTATCAAGGAAAAGACCGGGAAATACGCCGATAATAAATTAGACCAGAAATGGACCTATTGGGCCGATGATGGGCGAAAAACCCAGGAAATCAGTTATGATAAGGGTATCAAGCACGGCCCTTTTCTCAAATGGAATGCTGATAATTACAAGGTTGTTGAGGGTGAGTATAATCAGGGTCAAAAACATAATAATTGGATGCTTTGGTATGACGATGGGACCTTAAAGCAGCAGGAAGCCTACGCCAATGGCGAAATGGATGGCCAATGGATCTGGTGGCGGCCCGATGGTGTAAAAGATCACGAAGGCAGATATAAAAATGGTGCGAAACATGGCATCTGGACGCAGTGGAACAATGAAGATCACAAAAAATTGGAAGAAACGTTCGTCAATAGCATTATTGATGGAAAAATCACAATCTGGTATGATAATGGCAATAAAGATCGGGAAGGGGTGATCCGGGATAATGAACCGGAGGGACCCTGGAATTATTACAATACCGACGGGACCAAGGATTTTACATTTGACTATGGCACCGGATTGGATCGGGTTCGTATTGCTGAACTTGAAGAGCGTGACGGCATTTTCTATAAAATAGGGAAACATAAACCTTATACCGGAATGGTGGTCGAGACAGGCGGGATCAAAGATTATCTCCTTTTGGGACGATTTTCATCCGGGAAACGGGACGGCCAATGGGTGCAATGGTATCGCAATGGGCAGAAAGAAGTTGAAGGTGTTTATTACCGTGGGAAAAAACATGGCGAATGGACACTTTGGTATAATAACGGCACACAAAAAGAAAAGGGCCAATTTGACATGGGTAAAGTGGATGGCAGCTATAAATACTGGTACGCCAATGGCCATCTGCATATGGAGCAAACCTACCACAAAGGGAAATCTCACGGAAAATGGGCCTGGTGGTTCGAGCACGATCATAACCTGACATTCACAAATGGGGCCTGGTCCTATCATGGTGGTACTTATAAAGCCGAAAATAACGAAGAACTCTGGAACTGGTGGTGGTATCTCAATGATAATAAAGAAATGGAAGGGCATTATATCGATGGTAGAAAAAATGGTATTTGGACCTGGTGGTACGATACAGGCGTAAAGGAATCTGAGGGAAATTATTTGGATGATGAGCCAGATGGGCTTTTTGTGTATTATGCGACAGATGGTTCCGTTGCGAAAGAAGTCACATATTCCGGTGGCAGAGTAGATGGTCGAACTACAGTCTGGTTGACTCCTGAAGAAAAACAGGAAGAAAAATTTTACAAGCATGCAAAATTAGATGGTCCCAGTACATATTGGGAAAATGGTTATCGCAGTACAATGACCAGTTATAAATCAGATAAACCAGAGGGTCCATGGGCTATCTGGTATCCCAATAGTGATCAGATCAAGGAACAGGGATTTCATCAAGATGGGATTCGCGAGGGGCTCACCACCTATTATTACGAAGATGGCGTCTTGCAGCGCGAGGGTTTTTTTAAAGAGGGTTTACCCGACGGCGTTTGGACCTACTGGAATACAAAAGGCAAAAAAGATTTCGATTTCCATTTTGGATCCAGACTTGAACACATTGCATTGGAAGATCTTGTAGAGCGTGAATCCATTTTCTATAAATTAGGCGAAGATGCACCGTTTACAGGTATTATTACTCAGGAGAATCAGGAAGCAGGCTATCTTTTTCTGGGCCGAACCAGTGAGGGTAAAAAGGATGGGCAATGGGTCAAATGGTTCCCCAGTGGCAAGGAAGTTCCTGAGATCATTTTGGTGGATGTTCCCGAACCTGAACCGGATTTTCCCTGGAGTGGAAACAAGCAAGAACAGGGTGCTTATAAAGATGGCGAAAAACACGGCGAATGGACCGAATGGCATGACAATGAACATATGAAATCCCACGGGACCTATGACTTGGGAATCATGAATGGGCATTGGATATTTTTCCATAAAAATGGCGTGAAAGAAAAAGAAGGTAATCTTACTAACGGCACCGCCGACGGACTATGGATCTTTTGGGATGAAGATACAAAGAAAGTTCAGGAAGGAACGTTTACTGAGGGGACAAAAGATGGCAAATGGACAGCCTGGTTCACCGATGGCCGTCTCACAGAAGGCTTTTATGCCGACGGTAAAAAGGACGCTACCTGGGCCAGTTGGTGGGATCATGATAGAACCCGGAAAGAAATGCAGGGTGCTTACCGAAACGGAAAAATGGTAGATAAATGGTTCTTCTACGATAAAAACGGGAACCTGAAAGAAATTCGATATTTTTCGCCTGCCTTCTAGCTTACTTTAACTTTAAATCACCACATACACATAAAGGAATTTAATCCATGAAATACGTCTATCTTTTTGGAAACGGCGAAGCCGATGGTACGACTGAAATGAAGAATCTTTTGGGTGGAAAAGGGGCGAACCTGGCCGAAATGAACCACTTGGGAATCCCAGTGCCTCCCGGGTTTACTATCACCACAGATATTTGCACCCATTATTATAACAATGATCTACATTTCCCTGATGAACTAGACTCACAGGTTGCAGAAGCCCTTGGTGCCACAGAACGTATCATGGGAACCTATTTTGCGGATGTAGATGATCCACTTCTTGTTTCCGTTCGGTCCGGGGCGCGGTCTTCCATGCCCGGCATGATGGAAACCGTCCTGAATGTGGGATTGACCACATTTACGATTCCCGGTTTGATTAAAAAAACCAATAATCCCCGTTTTGTTTATGATGCTTACCGGCGGCTCATTATGATGTATGCGGATGTGGTCATGGAAAAAGCCGCCGGGATTGAACCGGAAAATGGCATTGGAATCCGACAAAAACTGGAATCCATTCTGAAGGATTACAAAGAACAAAACAGCTGTCTGGCAGATACTGACCTTTCTGCTGAGGATTGGCAAGCGCTATCAGATTTATTTAAATCAGAAATACAATCCACACTTGGATCCGAATTCCCGGATGATCCTATGAAACAACTCTGGGGCGGGGTCAAAGCAGTGTTTCAAAGTTGGAACGGACGGCGGGCCATTAACTACCGCCGCATTGAAAATATCCCCCATGAGTGGGGAACAGCGGTGAATGTCCAAGCCATGGTCTTTGGCAATATGGGGGAAAATTCTGCCACCGGTGTTGCATTTACACGGAATCCTGCCACAGGCGAAAACAAGTTTTTCGGGGAATGGCTCAGCAATGCCCAGGGGGAAGATGTGGTGGCGGGACTCCGCACGCCAAACCCGCTGAATGAAGATACGAAGACACCTGAAACACAAAGCCTCCCTTCATTAGAATCATCCATGCCGGAATTGTATGCTGAATTAGTGGAAATTCGAAATTTACTGGAAAAACATTATACGGATATGCAGGATATTGAATTTACCGTTCAGGATGGGAAATTATGGATGTTGCAAACGCGGACAGGAAAACGGAACGGGGCTGCCGCCATCAAAATGGCCGTGGATATGGCCAATGAGGGCATGATCGATAAAAAAACGGCTCTCATGCGCGTTAAACCAGAACAATTGGATGAATTGCTTCATCCCATGTTGGATATGGATTCAGAAAATAATGCCACTTTCTTAGCAAAGGGACTACCTGCTGGTCCTGGAGGTGCAACTGGACGAATCGTATTTACCGCAGATGATGCGGAAGCATGGCATAAGAATGGCGAACAAGTCATTTTAATCCGGGAAGAAACATCACCGGAAGACGTCCACGGCATGCATGCGGCAGAAGCTATCTTGACCGCCAGAGGCGGAATGACTTCCCACGCAGCACTGGTGGCTCGGGGTTGGGGAAAATGCTGCATTGTTGGCTGCAGTGCAATTCATATCAATGTTGCTAACAAGGAAGTTTCCATTGGTGACTCCATTATAAAAGAGGGCGATTGGGTTACTATGAATGGAACCATCGGTAATCTTTACCAGGGGAAAGTGGATCTTATCCCCTCCAATCCGGATACACACCCGGAATATAAAATCCTAATGAAATGGGCGGATGAATTCAGATCGTTAAAAATTCGCACCAATGCAGAAAGTCCCGCTGATGCAGCCCAGGGAATTCGGTTCGGGGCTGAAGGGATCGGGCTTTGCCGGACTGAACATATGTTCTTTGATGAAACCCGGATTCTGGCCATGCGGAAAATGATCCTAGCAGATAATGAAAAAGATCGCCGAGAAGCGGTCATGGGATTGCTCCCATTCCAGAAAGAAGATTTTAAGGGTATACTGCAGACCATGGAGGGGAAGCCCGTCACCATTCGTCTCCTAGATCCACCGCTCCACGAATTTATTACTTTGACCGATGATCAAGTCCAGGAATTAGCAGATAACCTGGGGCTGGACAAATCCAAGATTGAAAAACGAATCGCAGGACTCCATGAATTGAATCCCATGTTGGGGCATCGTGGATGTCGCCTGGGGGTTGCCTATCCGGAGATTACCGAAATGCAGGCGCGAGCCATTTTTAAAGCAACGGCGGAACTCACCAAAGAAGGTGTTTCTGTATTCCCGGAAATTATGATCCCGCTGGTGGGCACCGTAACGGAATACACCGACCAGGAAGCCATTGTTCGCAGCGTAGCAAAAGATGTGTTGGCAGAAACCGGTGTGGAATTTGACTTTCTCGTGGGCACCATGATCGAACTCCCCCGAGCCTGTCTCACAGCGGACGAAATTGCGGAACATGCGGAATTTTTCAGTTTCGGCACCAACGACCTCACCCAGACAACCTACGGCTTCAGCCGGGACGATATTGGTTCTTTCCTACCGGATTATTTAGAAAGAAAAATCCTGCCGGGAGATCCGTTCCAGAGCTTGGATGTGAATGGTGTAGGCAAACTGGTATCCATGGCTGTTGAACTTGGACGGGGTGTGAATCCCCAATTAAAAATCGGTATTTGCGGTGAGCATGGCGGCGATCCAGCATCCATCCATTTTTGTAAAGAGACCGGATTGGATTATGTAAGTTGTTCTCCTTATCGCGTACCTATTGCAAGATTAGCTGCGGCGCAGGCCAGCCTACGCTAAACCAACGGCTGGCGGGCAGGCAATGACAGAATCGATTATAGATCATTAAAAACCACTACTTTTGCGAGAAATAATGACGACGCAATCTCGCTAGTTGTGGTAGAATCAAGAAAATAATCATGAGATTGCCGTGCTTCTTCCCGCGCGTGGGAGGGAAGTATCAATTTCAAACAATAAGCCTTTATATCTTTACTATACCAAATCTAACTTAGAACCTTATGACATACTTATCCGGCATCATTATCTATCTCTGTGCTTTGATTGCTGTAGGCATTTACAAGATCCGCTCTGTAAAGAACAGTGAAGATTTCATGGTGGCGGGTAGAACCCTGCCCTGGTATATCCTGGTGGGAACCCTGTTGGCAACCTGGATGGGCAGTGGGTCTCTCTTTAGCGGTGCTGGTCTTGGCTATCGCAATGGGCTGGCCGGACTATGGTCCAGCGGCGGCGCCTGGCTGGGAATCGCCTTGATCTATTTTATCACCCGCAGGATCCGCAATTTTGGCAAGGTTACCGTACCGGACATCTTTGAAGCCCGATATGGACAGGTGGCAGCAATTCTGGCTACTATTACAACTGTTGTGGCTTATACCACCATTGTATCCTACCAGTTTCGGGGCGGCGGGAAAGTATTATCCATGGTCTCCGACGGCATGGTTTCTTTAGAAGCAGGCATTATTATTACGGCAGTTTTTGCCATCTCCTATACGGTACTGGCAGGGATGTTCTCTGTGGTGTATACGGACGTGGTGAATGGTGTGCTCATGACCATTGGTACCATAGGTGCACTTATTTTTCTCTATTTCAAGGTTGGAGGCATGGGCGAGATCATTACTGTGGCTGAATCAGCCGGGAAATGGCAGTGGTTTGGTAACTGGGCTGCAGAACGAACAGGAGATATTTCAGGTCCCATCATTGCGATCAGTTTCTTTGTCCCCACCATGTTGCTCTTAATGGGTGACGCCAATATGTACCAGCGAATTTTCAGCGCTAAAGATGGAAACTCGGCCAAGAAAGCAGTTTTTTTTTGGATCATTGGTGTTGTAGTTCTTGAATCGGTTATTTCCATGCTGGGGCTTACAGGTGCGGTGGCAGTCAGTAAAGGCATTATACCGGACCTGGTGGCAAATGCTCAGGCAGGGGTTACGGAACCAACAGCGGCGGCACTATTGGAGGCCAGGCAGGCGGGGAGTGAATCGATCATTCCGGCTATCGCCCGTTATGCAGGTCTGCCCATGATCCTGGGTTTATTGCTGGTTTCCACCATGATGGCCATTATTGTTTCTACAGCAGATTCATTCCTGTTGATTCCGGCCACAAACCTGACCCGAGACGTATATTCACGCTACATTAATCCTGGTGCCAGCGAAAAACAGATTTTGCTTATCAGTCGCGGACTCGTTCTGGGGCTGGGCATCATTGCTTTTCTTTTGGTAAGTCAGTTCAAGACAGTATTGAATGCGGCGTTCACGGCTTACAATATTTATGGTACATCCATCACGCCGGCACTGTTGGCAGCTTTCCTTTGGAAACGGGCCACAAAGCAAGGGGCGATTGCGTCCATTATTACCGGTGCTAGCGTAACAATTATCTGGACTTATTTTTTACCAGACTGGGACGGTTTTACCAATTTGAATCCTTTCCTACAGGAGTTGACCTACCCCGCTGCAGGCTTATCTGTACTAGCCTTGGTGGTTGGTAGTTTATTAACGCCAGCACCGCCACCTGAATCTCTGAAACAGTTCTTTGATGATGGGGATTAATAATGAATACAACAATTTCACAATATATTTTAACTTTCGCTGTGATATCAGGTCAACTTAATGGTTCAGGTTTGAAGTTTAATATAGATTATCCCTGGCAATCGGGACCGTTTTAGCGAGTTCTTAAATAAGGAGACTGCCGCGAATGGTGGCCACCCAATCTTCTGGCTGTTCTCCCGTAATAAAAGCCTTTAATAATAATTCTAAGGATACAGAATTCTGGTCAAACAGTTATACCGAAGCTTTGGGGTTGAATGTACCCGATCCCTTAGGCGGTGCCTGGGATGTTACAGGTTCTAAAGAAAAGTAACGGCTTTGTGATCTCTTCCCCAGAAGAAGTAATCAATGCGGAAACACGGGAATTCAGATCTGAAGCCGGGATTAATTGTTCGTCAGAAGCTGGTGTTGTTTAGAACGGATTTAAGTAACTAATAAAAGAAGAATGGATAACTAAAAATGAGAAAGTCGTTTTATTTATAACCGGAATAGAACGTTAGCTATAAACAGAAAACCATCGTCTTGGCTTGCCTGTAAGCTCTTCATCCAGCTAACATCAAGTCCGGAAATAAAAAATGTTTATTTAAATTCTTTTTAATTTCAGATTAATGGTATAAAACAGTAGGTTATTAGGACCATGCTGATAAACGATTATTAAAAGAACCCGAAAAATGAAAACACTAAAATCAGAACAAAATGTAATCCTTACAGAATCACTAAAAAAATTATGGCAGACCGCTGTACAACTGGAACAATCAACCAATATTCCCCAGGAACTGGATGCTATTGAGGGTAGACGATTTCTGCTGAGGATACTTTCAGCATCGCTTGACTCATTTGTAGAATATATTGATGCAAACCGGCCGGCCTTCCGTCATTCTGAAAGCGCTCACAGGAAAATGTTCGGGGATTGTCCCGATGCGGATTACCTGCAGGCACCTATTGACCTAAGAAACGGCCGCAGTTACAGGGTAAAGGGCCAAATTCCGAAGGCAACTCTCTACGTTGGAGTTATGCTGTATGGACGGGGTGGACAAATGAGCACCCGCCTGATAGACGAAGAATTGAACGTGGACGATGAAGGTAATTTTGAACTTCTGATCTCTGCAGATCCTGATCAAAATCCTGACTTATTGGGCAAAGGTGATGAACCGCTGGTCATGGTCCGTCAGTATTACACAGATAGAAAAACTCAGCCGCCTGTGGCGCTGGAAATCGAACTCCTGGGTGATGCACCAGCGTCGAAAGCACTTGATCCATCCTGGCTGGCAAAACGGATTGAATTATCCCGGCGAATGCTGGAATCCATCTTTGCCCGAACCCTAGACGCCTATCAGCGCGTTACGGATTTCCCGGTAAACACTTTTGCGGATGTCCCTGTGGACCTGTTATTCCCTACACCTGATAATTCCTATAGAATATGCTGGTATGAGCTGAATGATGACCAGGTAATTATTGTGAGAGGCACATTGCCAAAAGCACGCTATTTCAGCTTTACTTTCTACAATGTTTGGCTGGAAAGTTATGATTACACCCAGCATTCCGTAATATTGAACCATGAGCAAATTGAACTGGATGATGAGGGTTGCTTTGAAATCTATGTTGCTGGCAAAAACACCGGGTTTGCCAATTGGATGGACACAGCCGGCCACAACTCAGGATACCTTGTAGCCAGGAGCCTGCTGCTTGAAGGCACCCATCCGGAGTTTGAGGTTCAGGTTATAAAATCCTGACCACAGAATACAAAGATTAAAAGAGCAGTGCAGAATACAAGAACAACCGTTTCTCAAAAAAAGCGTCCTTTTAACTTTAATGCTACCAATTTTCTAGGAAGTCTCATGCCCTCAAAACCGTCATTATCAGAACAGTATATTCTGGATGCAGCCCGAACTTCTACAGGCCTGCAAGACTGGGGCAGCGACAGCTTTCTGGAAGGCATGCATATGCTGCTCGAATCAAGTTTAAATGAAGCCCGACTGCATCATTTCGGCAGAAAATTTTTACAGAAGGGTTGTATCCGTGCGGTGAAGGACAGGTTAAGACTGGAAAAAGTAGTTAAGGATAATCCCGATATTCTGAACACATCGATTGAGAAACCTGTTTTTATCATCGGTCTTCCACGCACAGGAACAACACTGTTGCAGAATCTTTTCTTCCAAGATGACCGATTTCGTCATCTCCATTATTGGGAACAGGTTGCCATTGGCCCTCAGCCTGCACCGGATAATCTTAAGGATAATTATATCATTGATTCCTGCAATACATTTATTAGCAGATTAAAAAAAATCGCACCTGAATTTTTTATAGCCCATGACATCCAACCCCGCGGACCAGAAGAATGCAACGGACTGATGGAAAGAGATTTTTCCAGTATCATTTATATTATGTTAAGGAATATCCCAACATACACAGAATGGTTTCAAAAAAGGGATATGACCTCCACGTATGAATATCATCGGTATCAACTCCAGTATCTGGGATATCATTTCAAAGGAAAGCGGTGGGTCTTGAAGGCACCTGTCCATCTTCTATTTTTAAAGTACCTGTTTAAGGTGTATCCAGATGCGCAGATCCTGCAGCTGCACAGGGATCCATTGAAAGCCATCCCTTCCATGTCCAGCCTTGTTGTTATTTCCCGAGGGATCCATTCCGATCATGTGAACGAAATAGAAACAGCAGAACAGCTCTTGAAACTGATGTCCCACAATATAAATCAATCTATAGCTTATCGAGAGGAACAAGTACCCGGTCAGATTCTGGATATTTCTTTTTCTGAGTTGGTAAAGGATACAATCACAACAGTGAACAAGATCTATAACTGGCTAGGTGTTGATTTTACACCTGAAACCGAGACATCCATGTCTCGCTGGCTGGGTGAAAGTAAACTGAAACAGGAAGGTGAACCTCACCAATATTCACTGGAACAGTTTGGTCTTAATGATACCCGGATCCAAGATTGCTTCGCTCAGTATTATGAAAGATATACCGATTATATATAGGTAATTAAAAACCTCGCTTTATCTTCGGACCCCACCCATTCCAAAATCGCGGGGTTTTTATTAACCTTTTTTAGGCTTTTTCCTGCGTTTTTCTTTTCTCCTTTTTTCCCAGATAGACATGAGCCACCCATGGATCCAGTTTTCTTGTTTTATCTTTTTTTCAGAATTTTTCATTATCTAAACAAAAAAACCGTCCTATGGGGCGACGTTTAGTTTTCCCATTTTTTGGACACATCTACCGTTTATGGTTTATTCTTCAGGATACCGTCGATCCGATCCATCACAGAATCATCCAGGATGTTCATATGGTCCAGGCTCTGCAGGTTTTGTTTAAGCTGCTCAATCTTGGATGCGCCCAGGATGACCGTGCTTACGTTTTGATTTTTCAGGCACCAGCACAATGCCAAGTTGACCAGCGGCAGGCCCAGCTCTTCAGCCAGCTGATATAACTCCTGCACTTTTTCATGGCGCTCAATATAGTCTGCCGATTCAAATTGGTCTCTGATGAATTTATAATTTTCAAGACTGGTGCGACTACCATCTGGTGTACCATCCAGGTATTTACCGGTTAAAAGGCCCGAAGCCAGCGGGCTCCAAATGGTGGTGCCTAATTGTTCCTGATCGAAAAGCTGGAGATACTCATGTTCCATTTTATCCCTGGCGAACATATTATACTCCGGTTGCTCCATGGAAGGCGGTGTCAGGCCCAGTTCCCTGGAGATCCTGTAAGCTTCTTCAATTTCTGGAGCAGACCATTCTGAAGTACCCCAATAACAGACCTTGCCCTGCAGTACCAAGGTATGCATGGCCCTGACCGTTTCTTCTATAGGCGTTTCCGGATCCGGCCGGTGGCAAAAATAGAGGTCTAGATAATCAACCTGGAATCTTTTCAAAGCTCCATGACAGGCGTCTATAATATGTTTATGGCTTAGCCCGCACTGGGTGGGTTTTTCTCCACCAAAAAATACCTTGCTGGAAACAATGTACGTATCCCTGCTCCAACCCAGCTTCTTGATGGCTTCGCCCATGATTATCTCTGCTTGGCCACCGGCATAGGCTTCTGCATTATCAAAAAAGTTGACACCGTTATCATAAGCAAGTTTCATGATCTCAGCTGCAGAATCGACGCCCAGTTGAAAGGAAAAGGTCACCCAGGAACCATAAGAAAGCTCGCTTACCTTTAATCCCGTTTTTCCAAGTCGTCTATAATTCATTTTTTCCTCATTAATGTAATAGGTAAATGGACTCTAATCCCCAATTATGTTTAAAGCTTAATCCTGTTCTCCCACTCGCTCTTTAAGACAGCGACTGGCATACTAAAATCTACTTCAACGATTAAAAACAAAAAACCCCGCTCAGCCAAAGATAGTCAAGTAGGCGGGTCTCTATATCAAATACATTACTAGTTTAAGAATGGCTTTTCTATGATTTCTATATCATAACCATCAGGGTCCTTAATAAAAATATAATTTGATGATGATGGTTTGGATTTACGGTACCACCAATCTCGTCGCTCAACTTCTGATATTACTTTGTCAAGATTATCAACATGGAATGCAAGGTGACCAAATTGATCCCCAATGGTATAATCTCTGCCATCCTTATTGTAGGTTAATTCTAAAAAGTAATTTTCACCTTCATCACCTAAGAATACTAAAGTTGCTTCGTCTCCCAAATCTTTTCGACGTTTTTCCCTTAATCCTAAAAAACCAGAATAAAATTCAAGAGATTTATTAATGTCTCTGACACGTATCATAGTGTGTGCAAGTCGCATTCGATTTCCTTTCTAGTCTAACTTACAGAAATGCTACTTCAGCTGTACCATCTTCTTCGTTTGTCTGAAGTCTCCTGGCTTTTATCATATACAGGTATAACCCAGCGGATACGGGTGCACCAGCATCATTGGTGGCATCCCAGCGAATTGAATGAAAACCAGCTTCTTTTTCAGTTGAGACCAGGGTTTTTACCTTTCTACCCAGTAGATCGTGAATATTGAGCATAACATAATTTTTCTGGACCAGGATAACATGATCAATACTTAAGAATTAAACTTTCCAGTGAATAATAATAAAACAATTTTAAGACCCGTAATTTGGGTTTTCTATCAAGCTTTTTGGACGCTACTGCCTGCGGCACGTATTGGGTTTCAAACTCGTTTAAAAATTCATTATAGCGACTATAATTGACAAGACTTGGTCCTGGTGAATCAAATCTGTTTTCCGGTAGATCTAGCCCAATTACTGTATCAAACTTGCTGAAAGCATCCAGCGGCTTGAGGAAATTATCATAGTGTGCCGGGATATAATAATTCGGCTTTAATTCCTCCAAACAGGTACTGATATTGTTTTCAGCCCTGGAGGTGATGGTTTGAATTAATATATCAACTTGCCCGATCAGTTCCGGATTAAGAACAAGTGGTGAATCGGAAAAATAAATACGTAACCCGTTCGTTTCCACCAGGTATCCAATGGACAGATTATTAAAAAGCTTGTAATCCCTGTAATTATATGGTGTTTTATCTTTGACAGGCCCTTTGGGTCCGCGCCAGGGAACATAATCATAGCGCGGATGCTCACCCTTAAATGCAGTGATCGTAAAGCGGCCAAATGTACCGACTTCCACCGTAGGATTATCGTTATCCAGATCTAATACGCTTATGCGACTGTCTGCCAGACCACCGCTATGACCGACCCAGTCTATGCCGCTGTTATGCTTATAGCTCTGAATAATACGGGCAGTATTTGGATCACCCGCAACAACCGGGCGGTTGTTTGCATCGGGGAACTGGGCCAGGATGTAGGGCACATCTTCCAGGTGATCGTAATGACTGTGTGTTACCAGAATGGCCGCAAGTTTATTTAAATCGACCGTTGACAATAAATAATGCTGGACAGCACTTGTATCAATTACAATTGGTTTCAACAGTTCCGCCGGCTTGGGCCGGGTAATGAACGGATCAATCAGTATTGTCGTTTGTGCATCACTAATTTCATAACCGAAGGTCCCTAACCAGCGAATACGCAGGCCGGGCATTGCTTTTACCGCTGATTTAATGTTTGGCTCAGCATTTTCCACACTTGCGGCAGACCATTCAAGAATGGGGCCGGCGGCTGCATCATAGCCGGGTACACCTGCATAGGATATTTCAGTAATCGTTTTACTATTATTCCCAAAAGCCGGGCCCGCGAGGATTAATAGTAACAGAAATTGCTTCAACTGGAATGCCGCGTGCTTACTTGACCAATTGGTCCAGAAACTTTTTGAGTTTGGGTGTTTTCTCAAGAGCTCGTTTAAATCGTGGAATATCCTTGGCATCTAAAATAAGAGGGGAACGTTGAAAACGTCCCTCATGATTGTAATGACAAAATCGAATTTCCCGAGTTCCCTTAGCTTCACCTTCAGTGAACTTCAGGAGCTGAATGGTTGGAATATGGTACTCGCATTGAATTTGTGCTTCCTCTTCAACAATTCCGCTGCCCCAATGCAAAGAAAACGTTTTTGGTTTATTTCTCATCAAAATACTTTTGAATAAATAAAATTCTTCATTCTCAAATCTACCAATCATCCCACAAACAAAAAACCCACTACTCCGACTAAAATTGACCAGTGGGTTCTTTTTTCATAATCTATTCAATTTGCCGTTGGTTCATATAAATTTCACTAATGAAACACTCCCCTTTTCTCCTTGCTGCGATCTTTTCATTATACAACACGCTGGCAAAAAGCTCCGACGGTATCATTAAAGAGTTCAATGACTACATAAACCAGTCTATCTCTGATGCTAACATTGCAGGAATGGCCGTTGCCATCGTGTCCGGTGATTCGATACTCTTTTCACAGGGTTATGGGTATGTGGACATTCAGACGAAAGAGCCGTTCACACCTCATACAGTTATGAATATAGCATCGATCACCAAAACATTTGTTGGTGTGTCAGTCATGCACCTGGTAGAAAAAGGTGTGACCAACCTGGATGATGATGTAAATCATATCCTGCCTTTTAACGTTCAAAACCCCAATTCACCAGAGTCAGTTATTACACTGCGGCACATTATGAGCCACATGTCAGGGATACGGGATAACCTAAACGTTTACCTGCCATCCTATCACTATGGAAGCGACTCGCCAATACCCCTGGGAGAATTTCTTAAAGATTATTTATCTCCAGGTGGGAAACATTATTCTAAAAACAACTTTACTGAGAAAAAACCTGGCGAAAAATTTGAATATTCGAATATAGGAGCCGGCCTGGCAGGATATATCGTGGAACATGTTTCGGGGAAACCTCTGAACACTTTTACCAAAGAAATCATATTTAAACCATTGGAGATGCACAATACCTGCTGGTTTCTTTCTGAGATGGACCGTTCAAAACATACCCGGCTGTATGAGTCTGAAGAAAATCATACAAAATTAAAGAGTATAGACTTATACGGCCTCACCACCTATCCCGATGGGGGAGTCAGGACCACAGTTGCTGATCTATCCCATTATCTTATCTGGATCATGAACCGGGGTCGATTTAAGGAAACACGGATCTTAAAGGAAGCTACTGTGACTGAGATGCTGACACCGGACTATACCGACTCCTATACCAAATTCTGGAGCATTGATGACTGGATTGGACACGGGGGCGAGGATCCGGGGGTCAGTACGGGGATGTATTTTTCTCCTATAGATAAGCTGGGTATCATTATTTTTATCAATACCAGCGCTTATGGCACTTTTGAGAAAAAAGAAGAAAAAATATTTGAATTTGGCAAACTCATTTTATTATCCAGGAATAAAACCAAAATGTAACAATAAAATATATATTGAAATAAAACCCCGTAACCTGGCGGGGAGTGGTACTTGGTCTAATTTTTTATCATATAGCTCAAATTTTCCTTCAGGACCGCCGAAGCGGTCAGCAGGCCTGAAAAGAGTGCACTGGAAACACCAACCGTAGTGATATCCTGCCCCGTAAAATAAAGATTCTTTATATTGGACTGGGGGCGAAGCCAGCGCTGACGAAAACGATGCGGCGTGTGGTTAATGCCGTACATTTCACCCCTTTGGTAATTTGCCAGGGAGCGGACGGTCAAAGGCGTTGAAAGTTCTTTGTAAGCCAGGGCATCACGAATACCGGGAACCTGGTCAAATACAATATCAAGAATTCGATCTGACAGTTTCTCCTTGGCATCTTCGTATTCCTGTCCACGATTTTTCCACGGCAGTTCCTGCCACTTGGTATACCAGCCCCAGCTGCTCATGGTAATGGCCTCCATGGTGGCATACCCCTCATGGTTTTCATCCCAGGCTTCATCCTTTGCAGATGGAAATGAAACATATACGACTGGGAAATCCGCATCTGGATTATCGGTATAGCCCTGGACATTTTTATCATGATCGTAGCCAGGGTAAATCCACAGATTTGTGTTGCCGAGACCCAATTCTTTTGCAGATTTATCGAGTCCAATATGCAGGCAAACATAGCTTTTAGTTTTCTCAATTTTTTCTAGGCTATCTTTTAATCTGGAATACCCATTTCCATTTTTGAGCAGTCTATCAATTGTATTTACTACGCCGGCATTGCTGATAATGGTATCCGTTTCGATCTCATCGCCATTCTCCATGATAACACTTACAGCAGTACCATTGTGTACCTTGATTTCCTCCACACCTGCATTGACCATAAGAACGCCGTCATTCTTTTCGATCAGATCAGAAATTGTTTCAGCAATGCTTCTTGATGATCCTGTGGGATAATTACCGCCGTCAAGGTAATGACGAGCCACAAAGGCGTGCATGGCAAAACTGCTTTGGGCGGGAGGCAGTCCTTGATCACCCCACTGACCGGTAAGAACACCAATCAATTGCTGATCATCGGTCAGGCTGGACAGGACGTCAAGTGTAGTGCGATCAGAGTAAGAAAAGAATTTCCTGGTCATAAATGGATAAGTGATCGTGCCCATAATGCCCGGGATAGCTTTATTGGTAAAATACGGGCGGGCACTGCGGGCAGCCTGGTCCAGGAGATCCATGTAAGCCATGATCCCCGATTCTTCCTTTGGAAAATAAGATATCATGTCTTCTACAAACTGCTGCCGGGGAGCGACAAAATTATAGGAGCGGTCAGGAAATACGATCCGGTCATAATTTTTGTCCATAGGCGACCACTGCAACCTACGATCAGAAACTAGATCAAACAGACGGCGTATAGACGACCAAGGCTTGTGAACCTCGCCGATGTAGTGAATCCCGACGTCCCATTCATAATTGTCACGACGGAAAGTGTGGGTCCAGCCGCCAATCTTAAAATGTTTTTCCAGGACCAAGACACGCTTCCCTTTCAGGCTCAGTAAAGCAGCTGTGCACAGACCGCCAATACCGGAACCGATGATAATGGCATCGAATTTTTGATCAGCGACATCCGGTTTGTAACTTTTCCATTTCTTCATTTCGAATTCTCAGGGTTGCCTAAATCTACCCATCATCCCACAAATAAAAAAACATCACGAAATTCAGTGAATAAAAAATGCTTCAAATTATAAATAATATATAATTTCGGGGCTGCCATCAAACACAAAAAGGTCCATTACAATGAAAAATACCCAGGTAATTGGATGACCGATGACAAAAGAAAAAAGATAGAGTTGTGTTTTGATAGTGTGGAAAAGTTAGTTAGTCTTAAAGCTGCATTATCCAGAGCTGTAGCAAATATCTCCATTAACCTTGAAACTGCCATTGGAAGGTTAGAAGATAGACAATTCGTTCTTGAAGGTGACCCATTTGCTGATGGTGATCTAAACCTCGAGGGAGAGGGTGTAGGTCCCGGAAGGGATGCTCACGTTATCGCCAGAGGCCGCGACGTAAATTGCCTCTCGCAAGGAGCAATCGGCATCGCAAATCCAATCGAAAGAGTCCCCCGTCTTGGTAACCGTATGGGTATTCCCCAGAGCTGCTGCGCTTCCCAGGGTCCAGCTTGCCGCCAGGGCGACGGCCAGGGCCACAAGCATTATTATCAGGACTCCCGATACAACATACCTTCGAGCCGTCATCAGGTTCCTCCATTGCGAATACGTGCGGCACTTTCCCTGGCGGCACCATAAAACCGTCTACCACCACCAGGGAAACCCCATTATACCTCCAGCCGAGGTGATCCTGACATGCCCGAGCTGACTATAGGTGAGCCCTAGCGTTAATCATCCTGATCGCGGCCTGTGAGACGGAGGGTTCTGATAGGTCAACAGATAACCGCTGGGCAGATCACCCAGCCGTGATGGTTAGCAGAATCATCGATGGTGATACCCTCGTGGTTGAGACTCGCAATTTTAATGATCTGACCCAGAGTTTCGGTGTCTATGGTTCATC
>ENA-ORDI01000556-ORDI01000556.1-marine-metagenome-genome-assembly--contig:-NODE-556-length-25018-cov-4.962351_pt1 | contig 25018 bp, 17 predicted proteins | sample MGYA00248628_ERZ508525 | MGnify/ENA primary metagenome ERZ508525 (study PRJEB26195, sample SAMN05422138) | marine metagenome | isolation source: East of Porto Seguro, South Atlantic Ocean | place... | reverse complement strand
TTTTATAATGATGAATTTGCCTATTTCCCCGATTCAACGGATAAGAACAATGTTGAGAGAAGAGCCGGGTTGGGGATAGAAATAGAAGCTAGGGGATACCAGTGGGCTCATCCAGCGGCCGAAGATATCATTATTGTAACCTATTTGATCACCAATGTTGGAACAAGCACCCTGGACAGTGTGGTTTTTGGCATGTATGGTGATGCGGATATCGGCGGCTCATCAGACTTTCATGATGATGATGCCTGGTTCGATACGGAAAATGATATGGTATTCCAATGGGACCATAATGGCTGGAGTAATTCCTATGGCGGATTCAAACCGGTTTATTTTGGCTGGAGTTTTTTAGAATCACCCGGGAATCCTTACGATGGCATAGATAATGATGGCGATGGCATGGTAGACGAAAGCCAGTTTGATGGCATCGATAACGATGGGGACTGGTTAGCGGAACGCGATGACATCGGATCGGACGGACTTGGTGAATATCATTTAGATTATCCGGGACCGGATGCAGATGGAACAGAGGGGAATGGCGAACCGGATGTGGGTGAACCTAATTTTGAGATCACCGATAATGATGAATCAGACCAGATTGGCCTGACCAGTTTTTATTCAGCATCATATCCAACTATTTATGTTGATAATGATGAGGTTATGTGGAACCAGCTAAAGCCGGGAACATTTCAAACACCAACTCAGAATCAAGACCAAACTTTTTTATATGGTTCCGGGTACATTTCTTTAAGTCCAGGCGAGAGTAAAAAGTTTGCCATTGCCATGGTCTTCGGTGAAAACATGGCCGATATTTTGCGGAATGCCAATACCATGCAAAATATTTACGACAACGATTATAGTTTTGCCAAGCCGCCACTCAAACCAACCCTGACTGCTGTACCGGGAGATAACAGGGTTACTTTATATTGGGATAATTTTTCGGAAAACTCCCTGGATCCAGTCTATGGTTATGATTTTGAAGGGTATCGCATTTACCGCAGTACGGATGCGGGATTTATTGATGCTTACACCGTAACGGATGCCTATGGCAATATTACATTTAAGGAACCCATTGCCATTTTTGATTTAAAGGATGGTTTGAAAGGTCCCCACCCCATTGCGTTCAATGGTGTTCAATTTGATATGGGCGAGGATTCTGAAATCCAGTACATTTATATTGATTCCAATAATGTGATCAATGGACAAAAATATTTTTATGCTGTTACAGCTTTTGATAAAGGATACGACCTTGATTTCTTTGATAAAGGTATTTCTGAACGGGAAAACCTGCAGGAAATCGCACCATCAGAATGTAGCATCACTATGGATCTCGATTATAAAGGGAATGTGGTCAATGTGAGCAGGAACGCAGCTATTGTTGTAACCAATGCAACCGCGGCAGGATATGTCCCACCGAATGTGACCCCGGATTCTGTCGACTTTATTCAACATATAGCAGGATTTGGATCAGGAAATATTGAAATTAGTGTCATTGACCCTTATGCCATCAAGGATAACAATGAATACAATGTTGTTTTTGATACACTTGATACAGCAGAAGAGGTTGTTTTTAGTATAAGAGATCAAACAGAAATCGTAGAAACTTTATTGATCCAGGATAGCACTGCGAGAGCATCACATGTCAATATTCATTCTATGATAATTACTGCATCCGTTATGGTGGATACATTGGTGGACGGAGTGGATACTGTTTATACAGACACTACAGTATTGGATACGACCTACCCGGGGATGGTTACAAATGAAGCCGGGTCTATTGAATATCAATATGGGATAGATTATACCATCGATCCTAAATCAGGCTTTTTTAACATCACTAATTCTGATCTATTGAGTCATGGCTTGGTAACCGTGAGTTATCAATATTTCACCTTGTATCACGAGACTGATATGGAAGCAGGATTTACCAATCCTATTTTCGACGGAATGCGAATCGTAATCCGGGATTCGGAGGTCGGCGTGAATGAAGATTCAACCAGATGGACAGTGGGAGACTGTAATTACCGCCATACCATTAATCCAAGCAGGCTTTACCCAGCTGATTTTGAGTTACAATTTGAAGGGAATATCGGGGATTCCATCACTATAGATGCTTATGATACCCGATCGCCATTTAGAGTAAAGAATGTAACCCACAATGATTATCCGCCTTTCAGAATATCAGATTATGACCGGGATGATGAATGGGATCCGAATGAACCAATTATGATTCGTCCTTATGAAGGCCAAAATTCTCCCCTGATAACGATCCGGTTTTACCAGGATTCACTGGCAATCACAGATACCACGACCTATGATACGGTTATTGCAGGTACGGACACTGTTTATACAGATACCACAATTTTTGATACCACCTTCCTGGAAGTTTTTGACCCGATTCAGGGAGATATTTTTAGACTTGCGATTAACCGGCCATTCTCAATAAAAGATGTTTACAGTTTCACATCCATTGCATCACGGATCAATAATTCAACAGCAATAAAACAGTTAGATAAAATTGCTGTTGTCCCTAATCCTTATGTGGTTGCGGTTTCCTGGGAACCTAAACATATTTACCAGTCCGGACGGGGACCCCGGAAGATTGATTTTATAAATTTACCCAGCAAATGTACCATCAAAATATTTACATTGGCCGGATATTTGGTGGATACGATTGAACACAATGACTTAAATGAGAGAGGGGCAGAATCCTGGGACCTTTTATCCAAAGATGGACTTGAGATTGCCTATGGCGTTTATCTTTACCATGTGGATGCCTACGAACTGGGTGTGGAAACCACAGGGAAATTTGCCGTAGTGAAATGATGAAAAAGATACTATTCATTTCCGGGTTTCTGATTGCTATTCTTTCCGCACAATCCAATGTAGCAACCACAGCAGCATCCTTTTTAGAAATTGGTGCCGGTGCACGATCTTTGGCTATGGGTGGCGCCTATGTATCTGTGGCAGATGACGTGAGTTCACTCTATTGGAATCCGGCCGGAATAGTGAATGTGGAGCGACCCTCCACTCATGTGTACTATGCACCCTGGTTGGTTGAGACAAATTTTTACCATGGTGGTGCTGTGATTCCTATGGGCCATCTTGGGACTATGGGTGTGACCTATACAACAGTCACTATGGACGAAATGGATGTTCGTACCATTAATAATCCCGATGGAACCGGCGAAAAATTCAGTGTCAGCAATATAGCTATGGGACTTGCCTATGCGAAACGTCTCACAGACCGATTTACATTTGGATTCCAAACAAAATTTATCCAGGAAAAAATTTGGCATATGATGGCAAAAGGATTTGCGGTTGATATTGGATCCTTATTTGTTACGCCAGGCGGACTACGGATTGGTATGAGCGTATCCAACTTTGGCGGAAAACTAGGTATGGATGGTGTTAATACTGCTGTAACCTATGATCCCGATGAAACGATCTACGGCAATAATGATCGCATCAATGCCCATTTGGATGCTGCAAAATGGCCACTTCCGCTTTTATTCAGATTTGGACTGACAAAGGATTTTACGGTTGCTCCAGGTCAGAAAATAACAATAGCTGCAGACGGCATTCACCCCAATAATAATGTTGAATATGTGAATGCAGGCATTGAATACAATTTTAATGACCTGTTATTTCTGCGGACAGGACAATCCCATTTATTCATGGATAAGGTTGATTCCGGGGACAAAGCAGAACAAGGATTGTCATTCGGATTTGGGATTAATTACCAGATCCCGCGGGGACCAAAATTCAGGGTAGATTTTGTTCAGACTGAATTTGGTGTATTTAAAAATGTAAAAGGTTATTCTATAAATCTTTCTTTTTAGTTTCAGAAACTGGTAATTATTAGGAATACTACACCGTTCTTAAATACCAGTCCAATTCCAATGGTGTAACGTGACTGTCAAATATTTGCATTTCCTTATATTTTGTCTGGTAATAAACATGGCAAAATTCCTTACCAAAATACTCTTTTAGAATTTTCGATTTTAAAAATGCATCCAGGCTTTCTACCCAGGTCATGGGCAGGGATGGTTTATTTTTCGCAATCGCATCGCCGGTAGATATTTTAGGAGGCTCAATTTTATGTGTCATGCCGTAATGAATACCCGCAAGGATGGATGCTACCACAAGATAAGGGTTTGCATCGGCACCGGAAACACGATGCTCAATTCGTTTTGCTTTTTCAGGACCGGTAGGAATTCGGATGGCTACAGTTCTGTTATCTATGCCCCATGTGGGTGCCATGGGTACATATAGATCCGGTTGGAAGCGCCGGTAGGAATTTGCATTGGGGCAAAAAATAGCCATGCTTTCTTTCATGGTTTTACTTAGTCCACCAATGGCATGAAGCAGATTTTTCGAGCCCGTTTCATTTTGCGGATCGGAAAAAATATTTTCTTTATTCTTATTCAAAAGACTGATATGAATATGGGTTCCACTTCCAGCTTGTTGAGCGTAAGGCTTGGCCATGAATGTAGCGATCATGCCCATTTCCCGGGCCACCCCTTTGATCAGTCGTTTCAATAAGACAGCATTGTCACAGGCAGATAATGGATCCGGTTCATGTTTCAAATTGATCTCAAACTGGCCTGGCGCATATTCCGCTAATGCTGTATCCGCAGGGATGCCCTGGGATTCTGCTCCTTTGGCCACTTGATCCAAGAATGCCCCATAGTCGTCTAAATCATCTACCGAATAAACTTGAGTATTTTTATCCCGTTTTCCGGTGACAGGTGAAATTGGCGGTTGTGGATTTTTTTGCCTGTCCCGTCGGGTATCCAATAAATAGAATTCTAATTCAACCGCCACTACCAGGGTAAACCCTAATTCTTGAAATTGGCCAAAAATCCGTTTAAGAACTTGGCGGGGATCGGCAAAAAATGGTTTACCATTCGCTTCGTACATAGTCATCAATACCTGGGCCATGGATTTATTGTACCATGGCGATTTGGATAAAGTGTGGGGAATGGGATGGCAAACCCGATCTGAATCTCCCTGGGCCATACCCAACCCTGTTTCTTCCACAGTAGCTCCGGTAATATCGCCGGCAAAGACTGATGCGGGGAGGTAGATTCCTTCCTGGAAAACTTTCGCTAAGGCGCTGGATTGGATTCGTTTCCCTCGCAAAACACCATTCAAGTCTGCGATCAGGAGATCTATCCCTTTCAGGTCGGAAAACCTTTTCAGAAACCGCTTATAATTATCTGGTTTTACATGTGCCATCGGATTATTCTCACGTTTAAATTAACCTGCTTTTTCGATGCCAAGACTAACAACTCATAAGGTTTGCAGCAAGCATTGAGTCAAACTCATTAATTTATCGACCACGCCTGTAATGAGTGAAGCTGAAATGAAGGAAACAAAGTTTCACGAATAAATAGGTAACATTAAGATAAAAATAAAACTACAAAAAATATTTACAAAATTTATTGTAGCACCCTTGTTATCAGCTTTTTGTAGCGATTAATCAAGTCTAAACCAATTTTTATGAAATATGTCTAAACCCCTTATTGGAATTACCACCTGTTTCGAAAAACAGGGTGCTCATTACTATCATCAGACGGGCGATAAATATATTTTTGCCGTCATCAATGCCATGGATGGACTGCCCATTTTAATTCCTTCTGTGGGGGATAAACTTCAAACGAATCAACTCCTGGATATGGTGGATGGTTTGCTGTTTACAGGAAGTTATTCCAACATCGAGCCCCATCAATATGATGGAAATCCCATTGATGGTGAGACCAAACATGATCCCCAGCGCGATGCAACAACTTTACCTATCATTCCGGAAGCCATAGACGCAGGCATCCCGGTTTTTGCCATTTGCAGGGGCTGTCAGGAAATGAATGTTGCTTTCGGTGGAACCCTGCATCAAAAGGTTCATGAAGTGGACAGCATGATGGATCACCGGGAAGATTCTGCCTTGGATTTAGAGGGACAATATGATTTTGCACATTCCATATCACTGGTTCAGGATGGAATATTAGACCGAATCTCTGATGAGAATGAACCCAGGGTTAATTCGGTCCACTGGCAGGGAATTGATAAACTGGGTGATGGATTAACTGTTGAAGCCACAGCACAAGATGGATTGGTGGAAGCTTTTTCTGTCACGGATGCTCGATCTTTTGCATTGGCGGTTCAGTGGCATCCCGAATGGAAAGTAATGGATACTCCATTTTATAAATCAATCTTTGAAAGATTTGGCGATGCATGTTTAACTCATAAATTGGAAAATAATTAAAAAGGGAAAGTATGGCGACCTATAACACACAACAGTTACAGGAAATAGACGGGCTCCACCACATTCACCCATTTACAGACCACAAGGCATTAATGGAAAAGGGGACACGCGTTATCACCCGGGCAAATGGCGTTTATCTTTGGGATTCAGATGGTAACAAGATTTTGGATGGCATGGCTGGGCTTTGGTGCGTCAATGTGGGATATGGGCGACAGGAATTGGTGGATGCTGCCACCAAGCAAATGAGGGAACTCCCTTACTATAACAATTTTTTCCAGACCACTCATCCACCTGCAATCGAATTATCAAAAGCATTGGTGGACATTTCTCCACCGCAATTCAATCATGTGTTTTTTACCAATTCCGGTTCAGAGGCAAATGACACAGTTGTCAGGATGGTTCGTCACTATTGGAACCTGGAAGGAAAACCTGAGAAAACCGTAATTATCAGCCGGGAAAACGCCTACCATGGCAGTACCGTTGCCGCTTCCAGTCTTGGCGGAATGAAAGGGATGCATGCTCAAGGCGGCATTTTGCATGACATTGAGCATATCGAACAACCCCATTGGTATAAAAATGGTGGCGCTATGGATCCTGATGAATTTGGATTGAAAACCGCCCAGGCATTAGAAACACGAATCAGGGAGATTGGGGAAGATCGGGTGGCAGCTTTTATTGGAGAACCGGTTCAGGGTGCCGGCGGTGTGATAATTCCCCCTGCAACCTATTGGCCGGAAATTCAACAAATCTGTAAAAAATACGGGATACTGTTGATTGCTGATGAAGTCATCTGCGGGTTTGGCAGATTAGGCGAATGGTTCGGATCTGACTATTTTGATATTGAAGCAGACTTTATGCCCATAGCGAAGGGGCTGTCGTCCGGTTATTTACCGATTGGCGGACTCATGGTTGGGGACCGTGTCGCCGACACTGTGATCAATAAAGGGAGCGATTTTAATCATGGGTTTACTTATTCCGGACATCCGGCAGCCTGTGCAGTTGCCATGGAAAATATCCGTATTCTGAAAGATGAAAAAATTATAGAAAGAGCCAAAAATGATTTAAGTCCCTATCTTCAGGAAAAATGGTTGGCATTAGGGGACCACCCATTAGTGGGGGAAGCAAGAGGTATCGGGATGGTAGGCGCATTGGAATTGGTGAAAGACAAGGACACTAAAACGTCTTACCAGTCGGATCAAAATGTCGGCATGATCTGCCGTGATTTCTGTTTCAATAATGGACTTATTATGCGCGCTGTAGGCGATGCCATGATCATATGCCCTCCTTTGGTCATTTCGCATTCAGAAATTGATGAACTGGTGGACAAAGCGAAATTGTGTTTGGACCTTACCTGGGCCAAGATCAAATCTTAAATAACACATCATCCAGTCTCATTTCCAGCACTACAAAACTCCAGCAATCCAATCATCCTAATCCTAATCTAAAATTAAATACCCCTATTTAAGGTGTTCACATCAGGCGAAATTCCGCCGCACATTTTCCCCTTATTTTTACGAAGATAAAAACCACCCACACCAATTAAAATCACCCATGAACACCTTCGAAAATTTTGGTCTGCAAAAAGAAATTCAAAAAGCGATCAAAGAATTAGGCTTTGAGACCCCAACACCGATCCAGGCTGAAACCATTCCCCTCTTAATGTCATCAGATCAGGACATTATCGCCACAGCCCAAACAGGGACAGGGAAGACAGCAGCGTTCGGTTTACCGGCCATTCATTTGGCAGATAGTAATAACAGGAACACCCAAACATTGGTTTTGTGTCCCACGCGGGAACTTTGTGTACAGATCACCAGGGATTTGATCAGTTATTCAAAATACTTGAAGGGCATCAACATTCTTGCTGTTTATGGCGGCTCTAAAATTGGTAACCAGATACTAGCCTTAAATCAAGGTGCTCAAATTGTCATCGGAACTCCAGGCCGCACCCGGGACCTGATCAATCGGAAAAAATTATCTGTCAGAAATATCGAAAGGGTGATCCTGGACGAGGCTGACGAAATGCTCACCATGGGATTCAAGGAAGAATTGGATGCTATCCTTGAAAATACTCCGAGGGAGAAACAAACACTGCTTTTCTCTGCTACCATGTCCAAAAGGGTGATTACCATTACCACTAAATATATGAAGGATTCGGTAGAGATCGCTGTGGCGCGAAGGAATATTGGGGCAGAAAATGTAAAGCATGTGAATTATATGGTACATGCGAAAGATCGGTACGAAGTGCTAAAACGGATCGCGGATATGAATCCCAATATCTATGGAATCGTTTTTTGTCGTACCCGTCGTGAAACCAAGGAGATCGCTAATAAATTGATGCATGATGGCTATAATGCTGATGCGATCCACGGTGATCTATCCCAGTCACAACGGGATGAAGTTATGGGGAAATTCAGGCGTCGTAGTTTACAATTATTGGTGGCTACAGATGTGGCGGCCCGCGGGTTGGATGTGAATGACCTCACCCATATTATCAATTATAATTTGCCCGATGACCCGGAAGTTTATGTTCATCGCAGCGGTCGGACAGGGCGAGCAGGGAAGAGCGGCATTTCCATCGCCGTTATCCACACGCGGGACATGAAAAAGATCAAAGAGATTGAACGAATCTCTGGGATTTCTTTTTCAAGAGAGTTGGTCCCCAGTGGTCGGGATATTTGCGAAAAACGCCTTTATGCACTCATGGATAAAATTGAAAAAGTGGAAGTAAATGAAGAACAGATCACACCTTTTTTAGATGACATTTATCAAAAGTTAGCTTGGCTTGACCGAGAGAATCTGATCAAGCATTTTGTATCAGCAGAATTCAACCGCTATTTGTCCTATTATAAAAATGCACGTGACATCAACATTTCCGGTGGAAAAGATAAACGAGAAAAGAGGAGCAGGTCAGAAGGTCGGAAAACAAAATTTGCTACAATCTACATCAATATTGGCGGACGGAATAATTTGAATCCCAATCGATTAATGGGATTAATAAATGAAGCATTGGATTCCAAAGATGCTGTGATTGGCAGTATCGATATCATGAAAAAATTCTCTTTTTTTGAAATTGAAGACAACCGGAAAGACACTCTCATCAAGGCGTTAAATAAAGAAACTTTTGAAGGTGTTGCACTCTCCGTTGAAATCTCAAAAGAAATGCCAAACCGGGCATCTTCATCGAAAGACGAATTTTATAAAAGGAAGAGCAAGAGAAAAGGTGGTCGAGATAAAAAGTTCCGCGGTAGGAAAGATCGTAAGGGAAGTGGTAGCCGCGGTAAACGAAAGAAAAGAAAATAAATCAACATCCACTTTACCTTACTTTACTTGAACGATACCCCTTTTTAACCCTCTGAAATGGCGTGAAATTTCGCCGCTATTTTTGACCTTATTTTATTCAGTTGAGACAACCATTCATGAGAAAAGAGAATTTTAGGAATATTGCTATCATTGCTCACGTGGACCACGGGAAAACCACCCTTATCAACGGAATGTTGATACAGAGCGGTACGTTTAAGGCCCATCAGAAAGTGGAAGATCGTGTCATGGATTCCATGGACTTGGAAAAAGAGCGCGGCATTACGATCATTGCCAAGAATACAGCTATCTATTACAAAAATATCAAGATCAACATCATGGATACACCGGGTCACGCAGATTTTGGCGGAGAAGTGGAACGGAGCCTGAATCTCGTGGATGGTGCTTTGTTGCTTGTGGATGCCAGTGAAGGCCCCTTGCCCCAAACACGATTCGTGTTGAAAAAAGCGCTTGATAAAAACCTGCCCATTATTCTTGTGATCAATAAAATTGATCGGGGCGATGCTCGGATCAATGAAGTTGTGGATGAAGTATATGACTTGTTCATTGACTTGGATGCAACTGATGACCAGATCGAATTCCCTATTCTTTATACCAATGCAAAAGAAGGTGTAGCCCATCGGGAATTGGAAGATGGGGCAACGGATCTTGAACCACTGTTTGACACCATTTTATCTAAAATTCCCGGTCCGGTTGCGGATGATAAACACACGCCCCAATTCCTGGTCACCAACTTGGATTATGATTATTATGTAGGGCAGGTTGCCATTGGCCGATTGAATAATGGCACTCTGGAAATGAATTCTTCCTACGCGCTTTGTGGTGTCGATGGGATTACCTATCATCATAAATTTTCTGCGCTTTACACCTTTAAAGGACTCCAAAAGATCCAGGTGGACAAATTAGAAGCCGGCGATATTATCGCGGTGGCGGGAATAGAAAATATCAACATCGGTGACACAGTTTCTTCCAATGAAGACCCAAAACCCTTGCCACGCATCGAAGTGGATGAACCCACTGTTTCCATGTTGTTTTATGTGAACAATGGACCCTTCGCAGGAAAAGATGGAAAATATCTCACCACGCGTCATATCCACGAAAGATTGCAAAAAGAAATCCTGAGTAATGTCTCTCTTCATGTCCTTCCAACAGAACGGACTGATGTGTTTGAAGTTCGGGGACGAGGAGAACTCCAGATGGCTGTTTTGATTGAAACCATCCGCCGGGAAGGGTACGAATTCATGGTGTCCAAACCCCATGTCATCACCCACGAAGAAAATGGAAAAACAATGGAACCCATGGAAAAAGTATTCCTGGATATTCCGGAAGATAAAGTGGGCATTGTTACCGAAAAACTTTCGGGCAGAAGAGGCCGCATGACGAATCTCCAAAATCATGGCCATGGACGTGTTTCCATGGAATTTTCCATCCCCTCCCGTGGTTTGATCGGATTTCGGAGCCAATTCATGACAGATACTCGAGGCGCTGGAATTATGAATAAATTGTTTGACGGATTCGCACCCTGGTTTGGTCGTATCCCCCAACGAAATACGGGCGCATTAGTGGCAGACAGGAAAGGGAAAGTAACAGCATATGCATGCATGGGTATGATGGACAGAGGTGAATTGTTTGTAAGTGTGGGGACAGAAGTCTTTGACGGCATGCTTATTGGAGAACGAAACCGCACTGAAGACTTGAATGTGAACATTACCCGGGAGAAAAAATTGACAAACATGCGTGCATCTGGCACAGATGCATCGGTGACAATTCGCCCACCAAAACTTCTCTCTTTAGATCAATCCATTGAATTTATCGCGGAAGACGAATTGGTGGAAGTGACACCCCTCTCGATTCGTTTAAGGAAAATGGAATTGGATCAGAATAAAAGGGCATCCCAGAAGAAAAAAGAAAAATACGCTGAAATGTAATTTCCAATTAAAACTACCCGTGCTGTCATTCCTGGCAAAGCGAAGCACCTGTGCACCCTAGGCACGAAAGCGGGGAGATCAAGTTTATATTAAACACTATGCGTCTCTGTGTTTTTACGTTGATTAATTTTTTAGTCAATATACCTGGAAATCCAGCCAGGAATTGAAATTCTCCATTTCTCCCAATTTATTCCCATTTTCATCGAATCGGATCAAAGTCCACGTTGCACTTTCTTGGATTAGGAATTCGGTGCCAGTTTCGCCGGGAAACGGATAAATCTGGTGTAAATAGTGATAAGCACTATCCAGCAAAATTGTGTTGAATTTCGTTTCTAAATCAATTTTCCCTGCCACCCATGAGTTCTTGGCAAGGTCTTTACCCACATAAAAGCATTTCTTCGACATGGTATCAATTTCTACGTCTGTCACATAAATATCGGGTTCAAGGATTTCCGAATCGCCACTGGGTGATAAATGGACGATCCCTGCATGAGTGGCGACCCAGCATCCGCCAAAAGATGACAACGAGGACGGCGAATCCAGTCCACTGAACCGTATTACATTTTTTTCGCCAATATTATGGGGTGAAAACCAGACAATCCCGGAATCAGGGTTGGAGATCCACAGTCCATCACTGATTGGATCCGAAGATATCTCGGCATCCCAACCGAATAGCATTCCGGCATTCAAGGTTTCAATCTTTTCTCCCTCTTCATCTAATTTCATGATGTATCCATTCCGGGTCAGGACATGAATGCGATTTGTTAATTGGTTTACATCCAGGTCTAATGGATAATCGCCAATATCAATGTATTCAGTTTCATTCAGGTCTATGGAGACCAAAAGCACAGCCTTATCATAATAATCTGCCACCATGAAACGATTATCCGATTTCCGGTATTGGATGGCTCTTGGAGAAGAAACCGATTTGGATTTTATTAAATAACTTCCGTCCCAGGAAAGGATACGTACACTGTTGTCATAAAAATCAGCAACATAAATGGAATAGGGTCCAACCGTGACAGAGACAGTATCAGACAGGGGTGACACCATATAATCCGTTTCTGCCTGGACCGCATAGGTGTAATTCTGGTAATAAGACACTGCACTGTCAGAATATTCGGTGGTAAAACCTGATACGGTTGCGTACTCAATTAACCCCGCATTATTCACGGATTTATAGATGATGTAAGCCGATAGATCGTTAATATTAATTTCATTCCAGGATATTCCCACGATGTCTCGAATGGGTACTAATTCCAACCCGGTCGGTTTTCCACCCGTGATTGGGTTTTCTACATCAAGTGGATTTAATCGATCCCGTTTGGAGCAGCTAAACAAAAATAATGTTAAAGTAAAACTTAAGATGACTCTATTCATGTTCCACATATGTAAGAATTAATATCTGTGAACAAACCTGGGAAAGAACCACCATCCAGCCTGACATTTTATCCAATTCCTGAGTGCGGTTCCATTCCGAACTCATTTCGTTGGGATCACCGCTATGGAGGTAATTGTCAAAGTGTTGGTCAGCCTTTGACTGGAAATACCAGGCCAGCCCGGCAAATGAAACCACACCTGTGAAAGACGCTGCCCGAATGACTTTTTTCTTAAATAGAATTTGTGGCATCCCACTGGGTACCGGGCTTACCTGGCTTAATGTATCTCGGGGGGAATCGCTCACTGAAAGGGGGCAAGCGGAAAAATTAATTTTTTCCTGCCCCATGAGAGAGGACACAAGGATAATGAAACCGATAATTTTCTTCATTGATAATACCGCAGCATCTTTTTTACATCCTGGGTCATAAATCCCTTGCCCACTCTCCAAAATCCTGTAATCGGTTTCCCTGTTTCAATCTGCCATTCCAGACTTCCGTTTTTAATATTGATCCCGGTTAATGTTCCGTCAGCGAAAGGTAGAATACAAAAATCCCCGGAGTAAGATAGCGTGTGTTTCACCAAACCGCGTACAGGCAGATCAAACTCTTTTTGTTCACCACTGGATTGTGAGAAACTGATCATGTCCCCATTTTTGCTGATCAAGATGATGTGGTCTCCGTTAGGTAGCAAAAAAACATCGGCAATGGGTTCCCATTTGATTTCATCTATTTTATTGCCTGTTCCTTTGTCTAAAATGAAAACGATTTTCCCATTTACAATCACTAGTCTGGAATCCCATCCACGAATAATCTTTGATTCATGTGTCAATCCCAGGTCGGCCTCCCAAATCAGTTTGTCTATCTCCAATGCTTGGAGAATGCCGTTATCCTGAATCACAAAAAGGAATTTTCCATCCTGTTGCAAAGAAAGGATTCCCTGGCGATACTTCCATTCTGTAATTAGATCACCGCTATCTACCGATAAAAATTTCACTTTATTTCGAGTGGCAATTGCAACCTGGGAATCATTCACAATAGCTAACCCGGAACCGATCAACCCTTTTTCCGTTCGTTTCCAGCGCTGTTTACCTAAATTCAGGTCATAGAAGCCCACCATTTCACCTTTCCGGGATGTAAATGCAAATCCATCTTCTGTGGTGTGTATTTTTACATTGGAGAATTTCCTCAGGTTTGGATGCCATTTAGATCCTTCCGGTTTCCCAGATAAACTATTCAGGATAAATGCTGTGCTCCGATGGGTAAAAACCAATGCTATACTGTCATTGATAGGGAAAACGTCCTGAAAGGGTTCATTGAACTTTTCTTCCCATTTCAAGTTCGGTTTTTGAGATAGGGGACCTAAAGGTTGCCGCACCCATTCCGTGTCCAGGATCACTGATCCGTAACAACCATAAAACCAATGGGCTGTGAATAGAAAAATGAAATGAGTAGCATATTTCATCGCTTAGAAATCCCACCCAAAAAAGAATTGCACAAATTTTTCTTGGGGCCGGATATTGACGTGTTCAGCTTTCCAGCCCAAATCCAAACGAAAGACCAATGCACCCAACAATGCAGCACGGAACCCGAGTCCGGTACTGGATAAAAATCCCGGGAATTCCTGTTCCCAGGCGTTGCCCAGGTCCAGGAATATTGCACCCCGGATAGGTGCCAGCCAAATTGAACCTGATTTAAAATTCATTTCCAGCTTTTGAGCAAAGGGGAACCGTAATTCATGGTTTAGCATTACCATCTTTCGTCCCTTGATTTCGCTCCAGCGATACCCGCGAATGCCCCAGCTGCCGCCGATATAATAGCGTTGGATATCCTCGCCTTCATTCATCCAGATCATCGTCCGCTGCGCCAGCGTGATGCGAGGGCGGATCTGCCAATAACTTCGAAAGTCTATCCAGGTTGTGAAGTTGTGGTAACGTCCACGGGAAAAATCATAGGTCGGTCCCGCAGTGATCCGAGCTCGCCAGCCGTCCAGGGGCCCCGTCACAGTCCAAAAACTGTTATCATGGATCAAGGAGAAAAAATTGGAAATGAACAGAAAATTTTCCGGATCATCAATGTAATTATCTTTCATCGAATACCAAAGGCTGGAACTCATTTCGATTCTCCGGTGAATTGAATATGGAAAGTTCAGGGCGCCTCTGATTCCAGCGGTTCTCTCGAAGAAAAACGCTTGGTAAGGATTGAAATATTCATTCGCGAAATGAAAGGCACTTATTCCCCAGTTGGGCCGCCCGGTCATATTCAAATACGTGACAGCAAGATTCCAGTGATCCATGATCTCTGCTTGGGTCTGGGCAGAATTGTTCAAGAGAAAATGGATATATCGGTTCCCCAATTGATCGGATAGGGATAATTGCGCGCCACCTAATATGCCGTAGATTGGGTCCATAGCCACGGCTGTCTGTGCAAAATCGAGTTTGTAACGAAGTTTGAATGGCATGTTCCGTGTCCTCTCTCCCTTACCGATGGAGGGAGGCCAGATGGATTGGGTTTTTGTTTCAATACTGGAGGGTGTCCAGGAGACGGAATGAATGGAGTCCAATTCCAGCGCAGCCACCTGATAACTGTAATTCTGGAAGACACCTGCCACCACACTGTCGGAATTCATGGGCCGGAATTGAGAAATTCCCGTATGAAAATTTGTACGCTGTGTCAATCGTCTCTCGCTGATGTGGAGAGACCAAATATTGTTCATCCCCGTCTTGTCTGATAAAAAATGGATGGCACTAGCGGATGAATCCCAATTGGGGAAGGATTTTGTATGATCATCATCCAATAACAGTCGAATTTCATTCGACTTGAGATTCAGTGCATATAGGTCAAGTCCGCCATTGAAAAAGTCATTATTCCGGTCGGAACTGAACAGGATCGTTTTTCCATCGTCTGTAAAGGAGGGATCCCGATCCGTGAAAATATCGTTGGTCAGGTTCACCATATTATTCGAGGAAATGGTAAAAAGGTAAATATCTGAATTTCCGTTGTAATGCTGACCGGTGAAGGTGATTTGGTTACCATCTTTGGAAAACCGGGGTGAATGAATGGTCACCAAGCTGTCATGGCTGATGGTTTGAAGTATTTTGCCGGATTGACGGTCCAACAGATGAAGTACATCCTGACGGTGTGCTTTTACACCCAGGACAATCTGATCTTTAAATACATCAAATCCGGACTGCAGGAAATGCAAAGATTCCAGGTAGGGGGTTTTCCCTGTGGTTCTGATCCGTTTTTTGGTTTCTTCATAAAGTGGTTGATCGTAAACCGCCGGATATCCATCCCGGCTGGAGATATAGATCACATGCCGTTTTTGCTCAGAATCCAGATAAGATACGGGGAAAATGTTCAACCCTTCCCGGGTAATTACGGTTTCGGATTGGGTCGCTGGATCTTCTCCGGTTAAAGCATGGGAATAATATTGTCGCAAGGATTGGTTCCATTCTGCCTGCAAGGTCTTGAATGATTTATGGGAGATAAAGGCAAGAGCATCTTCGAAGGAATCATAAATCCAGGTGTTTTCCATGAGCCAGCGAATCTGCTCAATCCCATTTACCTGCTCAAACCACCGTAGGAAAGATTGCCCTTCTTTGTACGACAAATATCCACCCACCTGGTTCAAGGGAATTAATGTGCCATGAAGCAATCGGTCACGGATGACCATATCGGACTGTGTATCCCAGCCCACGGACCACCATTCAGCCAGTCCCTCGGTAAACCAGTGGGGAAAGGCCGGTGGTCGGGAAATATTTTTGAGTCGAACCGGGTCCATGATCTTGCTGTATGTGAATACATGAGCCAGTTCGTGAACCAGGACATTTCGAAATAATGACAGGTCGCCCATATAGGGGATCACAACCCGTCCCTTGCGGTGCTCAAAAAATCCGCCCACACCCTCAGGAATCAACATGGGCAGGACATTGGTTTGCTGGAAATGGATATGGTTACTGTAGATGATCATGGGGACCGTATCCCGGAGGGTGTGATTAAATTTTAGTTCTAAGTCAGCATAGGCATTTTCCAGGATCGAAGCCGCCATGCCCGCAATAGCTTTTTCTTCCTTATAATAATAAATATGAAAATGATCCGTTTTCAGGATCTGCCAATTAAATTGCTCGTATTGGATCTTATTTCGGCCAAAATAAAATTGGGCAGATAAACCATTCAGGACGATCAGAATGGAGAGGAAAAGAAATAGACCACAGGTTCGAATCAAGACCATTAGAAAACTTACAAGGGATGGAAGATATAGGCTAATTGATTAGCGCATTAATTTGGGTTTAAAATGGAAATGCATCTAAAATTGATTGTTTAATAAAAATGATAGATATTATAGAAAATCATTTTTTTGAAAACACTTCCAGAGATGGAAGGGTTTTTGATTTTTTTTTAGATAAGTTCCGCCCCTGTTTTAATTCGTTATCCATAAAAGGAAATAATTTTGTTCCGAATTTTATCAATCTTTTTTACTCTAATCATACTTTGCTCCAGCGTTGAAGCTGAAGACACATTCACCCTTCATGGGCAGATTCAGTTCAATGATGATGGCGAAGGAAATGGTGGATCTGACGTTTGGGGTTATACAACGCCCGCTGGGGAAGATTATGCCATCATGGGAATTCTGGAAGGGGTCGTGATCATCCGTGCAGAAGATCTGGCCATCATCGATACAATTTTGGGTCCCATGCAGGGTGATCCCTACTATCATCGCGATATAAAGACGTTTGGCCATTATGCCTATGTGGTTTCTGAAAACACAGGAACAAACGAAGGGATGCAAATCATCGATATGTCCGGTCTCCCTGAAAGCGTGGAATTGGTGGGTACCTATTCCTATAACGAACATGTGAGGTCCCATAATATGTCCATAGATGCGGCTAGGGGATTTGCTTACATCTGCGGTCAGACCTATGAAGGGTTTCGTGTGGTGGACATCAATAATCCTGAAAATCCTGATGATATTTATTTTGTTTATACTGAACAGATTCATGATGTTTTTGCCAGGCAAGATACGGTGTATGTTGCTGAAGGTTGGCGGGGGACCTTCTCTATTCATGATTTAAGCAATAAAAACAATCCTGAATTGTTGGCACGTGTGGAAATTCCCTATAATGGCTACGTTCATAATATTTGGTCATCCGAAGATGGGAAATATGTGGTCACAACCGAAGAAACAGAACCTATGACGGTTAAGATCTGGTCCGTTGAAGATTTGGAAAACATTCATGTAGTTGGTGAATATCTCGGGGATAATTTGGTAGCACATAATGCACAGGTTATAGGAACGCGGATCTTCATATCTCATTATACTTACGGGATGGTTATCATTGATTTCAGTGATCCGACAGATCCGGTTGAGTCTGCTCATTTTGATACTTTTCCTCAACATGATGACCCCTCGCCGCCCTGGCTTGGAAATTGGGGCGTTTTCCAGTACACCGAAAATGGATATGTTTATGGAAGTGATTTGGATGGATTATTTACTGTCATGAAATATCAAAAAGGATTGGAAAATGGTGTCATCTATGGTGATGTGAATGAAGACCAAATTGTCAATGCTATGGATCTTGCATTTTTGGTGATTGTGGTCCTTACTGATCAAGTATTAACGGAGGCACAATGGACGAGAGCTGACTTAAACTTCGATGAAGTAATTAATATCATGGATATTTTCCACTTAACAGAATTAATCAACAATTATTAAATAAATGAAAAAATTTATTATCATTATTACAGTTTTGTTCTTACAAACAAGCTGTTTCACCTTCAAATTTGATCTCAAGATTGAAACAGAAAAAAAGTCTGTGACGGAAAGATTCCATGAACTTCTTGCAGAGCAGTGGGAAAAGAGGATCGTCAGAAGTCCGGAATGGGCATCCCGTTTGGGAGATAATCGATTCAATAATAAACTGAATGATGTCTCCTATGAAACGATTTTAAAAAGACAGGGAGAAACAAAAGACCTCCTTGAAACAGTCAAAGAAATTGACCGATCTAAACTTTCGGTGGATGATCAATTAAATTATGATCTTTATCTTCACGGGATCGAAAAACGGATCGAAGGATTCCAGTTCCTGTCCTATTTAATGCCGATGGACCAAATGGGCGGGATCCAGATCGGGTTTGCTGGAATCTCAAATTATATGCCATTCAAAAATGTAAAGGATTATGAGAATTACCTTGCCCGGATGAGAGCTTTCCCAATAAAAATGGATCAAACGATTGATCTCATGAAACGGGGTGTGGAAGCAGGTTGGGTTCCAGCAAAAATTATCTTTGGATCCGTGCCCGATCAGATCAAAGCTCAATTCGAAAAACCGATCGATGAATCCCCGCTTTTTAAGCCATTCAACGAATTCCCCGAATCCATTACAAGCGAAGAACAAAACCGATTAACAGACGAAATGAAATCGGTTTTGAAGGAAAATGTCTATCCGGCTTATGAATCGTTATTCACTTATTTCAATGAGTCCTACCTGCCCGCTTGTCGGGAATCCATTGCCTGTGAGTATTTCCCCAATGGTGCCGTTTATTACAAGTACAAGATTAAGAGTTATACAACCACCGACAAAACGGCTGAAGAAATTCACCAAATTGGACTTGATGAAGTGGCCCGGATTCGAGCTGAAATGATGGCAGTGGTTCATGAGGCTGACTTCAATGGATCATTCGACGAATTCCTGACCTTTCTTCGCACCGATCCCCAGTTTTATTTTACCTCGGAAGATGAGTTGTTAAATGAATATAGAATGATTTGTAAAAAAGCAGACGCAGAACTGCCCAAATTTTTCGGTTTGCTGCCACGATTGCCTTACGGTGTAAAACCGATCCCGGATTACCAGGCACCAGCATCACCCACGGCTTATTATTATTCTGGATCACAGAAAGCTGGTCGAGCTGGATTTTTCATGGCCAATACATACAAACTTGAAACACGTCCAAAGTATGAGATGGAAGCGCTCTCTATTCATGAAGCGGTTCCCGGGCATCATCTCCAGATCACCCTGGCACAGGAATTAGAGAATATCCCAAAATTCAGGCGTTATGGCGGTTATACCGCATTTGTGGAAGGGTGGGGACTTTATTCCGAAAAATTAGCGGAAGAAATGGGGTTTTATGATAATCCCTACAGCAAGTTTGGTCAGCTCACCTATGAAATGTGGCGCGCATGCAGATTGGTTATAGATACGGGAATGCACGCGTTGGGGTGGACACGACAGGAAGCCATCGATTTTATGCTCTCAAATACTGCCAAAACAGAGAATGATGTGACCGTTGAGATCGATCGGTATATCGCATGGCCGGGACAAGCCTTGGCTTACAAAATAGGCGAATTGAAGATCCGTGAACTCCGAGCCAAAGCAGAAAAAGAAATGGGAGACGATTTCAATATTCGTGATTTTCATGATGTGGTTTTAGGGAATGGCGCTGTGCCATTGGACATTCTTGAAAAACATGTGAATGAATACATTTTGGAAAATAATTAAGCACATTTCAGTGCTTTGAATTAAAATGCTATTTTATCTAATTTCTCGACTGTGCGAATCATTCTCCAATTTGCTCTCGTATTGGGGATCCTTTATCAACCCCTCCACGCATGCCGGCTCTGGGCCGTTTGTGTAAAATCAGGCCATTCCATTTCCACACTTCCACCTGAAGAGAGATTAATAATACTGGATGAACTCACATCCTTTTACTATCAATCAGAAACCATGCAAAATGGTTGGGCGCTTCTGGGGTATAACCAAGCCAATTCCGATTCAGTAACTCCCATCTATCGATCCGAATCACCAGCAATAGAAGACTCGATCACATATTGGAATTCGGTTTCAACTTTGATAGACGAAGATAATCATACAATTGGTATTGGGCATCTTCGATTAGCAACTTCCGGAACCAATGCAATTCCTAATCCCCATCCTTTCATGTTTTATGAGGATGCCCAATCCTATTCACTTGTGCATAATGGGACCGTGAATAAAGATATTTTGTATAACCTGATCACCAATAATGGGACAGATATTTCCTGGTTAATTGACCATGAACCCCAAACCTTTGGGGGAGGCTCCTGGCAAGATGATGGGTGGAGTAATGTGGTTGATTCTGATTTGCTCATGCTTTACATCATGCAAAATATTGATGCAAGCGCTAATATTCTGATTGGTCTTGAAACTGTATTGACGAACTTAGTAAATGAGGGCGTACCTTTATCCCAGTTAAATATTATTTTTTCAAACGGTACAAACCTGTATATCTTCGGTGGTAATAATGGATTATCCATTGCAGAATCTGCAGAGCATTATGCGATCATGACGCTGCCACCGGTGAATGAATATCTTGATTGGCTGGGGATTGCAAATGGTGAAATGGTTGTAATTAATGAAAATGGAGTATCATATTACCAGGATTTTGCGTCCACAGAATCAGATGCCCCCCATATTCTGGCACCAGAACTTTTTAAAATGTATCCAGCCTACCCGAATCCATTCAACGGATCTGTAACCATTTCAATGGATGGGGCCACCAATGAAACTATTGATTTTTCGATCTATTCGCTTGCAGGAGAATTAGTTTACAATACCATCATGACCGGTCCCAACATTGGTAGAGTTGAGATCCAGTGGAATGCAAAAAGCACAAAGAATAAAACAGTTTCATCTGGAACCTATTTTGTAAGAATGAGTACAAGTGCCTTATTAGAGACGCAGAAGATTCTCTTTATAAAATAAATTATTATTCCTAAATTCGCAGGCTTTATCCGAAGCCGGGAAAACCATTAACAACTCAATCAGGGGTCATTGAATTGACTAAAACTAAAAAAGACCAAGACGTCGCAATAAAAGAAAAAGAAAAAGTCCTTAAAAAACCGACAAAACCCGCCGCAAAAAAACCTATAAAGAAAAAAACAAAACCCAGTAAAGTCTCCAGTGGAAGCATCAGCATGTATTTGGCTGAAATTGGGAAATTTAACCCACTGCCTCCGGAACGTGAAGTTGAACTTGCTATCCGAATACAAGCGAATGATGAGAAAGCCATGAAAGAATTGGTGGAAGCAAACCTTCGTTTTGTGGTTTCTGTTGCAAAAAAATACCAGGGCAATGGCCTTTCACTCGCTGACATTATCAATGAGGGCAACATGGGGCTCATCAAAGCAGCCAAACGATTTGACCACACCCGCGGTTTCAAATTCATTTCTTATGCCGTTTGGTGGATCCGTCAATCCATCCTGCAGGCCTTGGCAGAACAATCCCGCTTGATTCGTTTGCCACTGAATCGCGTGGGAACCATCACCAAGATTACCCGTGCTGCAGAAAAACTCGAAGCAGAGGTAGAACGCCCACCCAAAGGAGATGAAATCGGTGCACAATTGGAAATGAGTGGTGATGAAGTGCTCATGGCTATGCAATATTCCCGACGCCACAGTTCGTTGAATTCACCTTTCCAGGAAGGAGAAAATAGCAGCCTGTTGGACATCATCGAAGATTCTGAAGCGGAAGAGCCGGAAGCAAAGATCATGCTGGAATCTATGTCCGAAGAGGTGAATGGTGCTCTGGAAACGCTATCGGAACGGGAACGAATCGTTCTTGAAATGTACTTTGGTATCAACCGCGATAGTGCCATGACACTGAACGAGATCGGGGAAGAATTTGACCTGACTCGGGAACGTGTTCGTCAAATCAAAGAAAAAGCAATTCAACGATTACGCCACAGGTCACGGAGCAAGAATCTCCGCAGATATTTAGGGTAATTTCTCAATATTCTTTTTAAAAGGGGCTGATTCAGCCCCTTTTTTATTTTCCCTATTTGGCGTGTAAGTTTAAGGAACATGCGACACCCCATAATTCGAATTCAGATTGAGAATAGCATTTATAATCGGTTTATTGTTGATTCTGTGAGATATGCAATCATTAGCTTGCCCTATACAATCAATCGAATGAGCCTACGAGATATCCAATCCCGTATCACAAATATCGCCAAGGGGAAAATATCAGAAAAACTTTTTCTTCATTTTTGTGACCAGAATGAGATTCCTGTTCAAACCGAAAAATGCAAGACCTCCTTTTATGAACCGGATAAACGCGATTTTATTTTGGGAAGGGAAGAATGGGACATTAAAAACAATTTTTTACGACATGATGATGCGATTCTGTCTTCTGGTCAATATTTAAAATTACCAGCACTAATTCCTAATCGTGGGGACTGGGATCAATGGTCCAAAAAGGATAAATGTCTTCATGCACCCGAAACGGAGTCAGTCTGTTACCTGTTTTCATTTATGAAAGGGTGGCAAGGAAAAACGCCGTTTTTGTCGATTGATTTAACAAACGACCAAAATGCATTCCTGATCAAATCGATTCAATCATCTAGGAAAGGGGAGAAACCCTATGAAGCAAACTGGTTTTGGACGAAAATGACAGAACTTGGAAATGGGAATCCATATAAATATCAATTGAATTTTCACCCGGAATTGATCCTGTGCGGTCTTGCACAGGAAAAAGATTTTTCCCGATTTAATGAATTGAAGCCACAATCCTTCCAAAATGGATTATTCAATACCCGGATCAGAAACAGGGGAATTGACATAAAGGATATTTCATCTTTTCTATCCTTGTATCCAAGGCTGGGAGAAAAAATGGAATGTGGAATAATCCTGGATTAGGATTTTTGAAAGGTCAGGCAGTAATGATGGAATGTATTACTGACCCATGTATGTTTGTATCCATAAGGCGCAATTTGGAGATCATCCTGACACCAGAATCTTACATTTTTAAAGTTTAAAAATGGGATCAACTGTTTTGTCAAATCCAATGCTAAAGGATAATGATTGCCCTTCTTTTTAATGTTTTTCACGATGATTGTAAAGTGTCCACCAGTTTTCAGTTTCAGATTTGTTTTTTTATAAATCTCGGTCAGGTCTTCCAAAAATTTCTGATAATTGTCTAAGTTCCCCAAGTCATTTTCATTTTCAGAATAATTTGTTTGCAGTCCTTTCACCTTTCGGGCGGTCTGAACTTCAGCACCTTTCATATTCAACATATCCCAATAAGGGGGAGACGTAATCACATAATCCAAACCTGGAAAATCAAATGTTAATATTTCCCGTGCATCTCCGAGAAAAATTGAATAATTACATTTTGTGGAAATTTCATCACATCGTTTGTGAGCGATCCCATGAAAAAGTTTACTCAACTCAATGCCAAAGGCATGCCTTCCTAAATGCAATGATTCAACCTGGGTTGTGCCCGTTCCGGACATGGGATCAAAAACCGTGTCGCCTTTATTCGTGAATTCTTCTACATACATTCGCACCAATTCCTCCGGGAATTTTGCGGGGTGGAGAATTTCATCCTTTGACCGAGGTTTTGGCTTAAGGATGAACCAGTTTTTAAAAGATAAGGATAAGGAATTAAGATTAGGATCGAGAATATGAGTGGGATGAATTAATTCTGAATTTTCATCTTTCCGAAAATAGAGAGATGTCCATGTTTTACCATCGGGGAGACAAATGATCTTTTCATCTTTTCTTGTGAGATAATTGGATAATTGATTCGAGAGTTCCCAAATATAAGGGAAGCCCATTTCGTTTAAGATGTCTGTTGGCATCAACACCCAAAGAAATTTCCGATCGTTTAATTTAGTTGCGTTTTCCGTAATCCAGTGAATGATTGAGTTTTGATTTAACTTATCATGACATAAATCCATTGCAAGAAAATCAAAGGAATCATGATTTGGAAAATTGTTTAATCCCAAGGAATCAGAATGTGCCTGGATACTGGATTTAAAATCAAAGGATCCAAATGATGATACCATTGGTTTTGGAGTATTACTTGGTTTGGTGAAGAAACGAAGATTATTCAAAACCAACGAATCCAAATTATCGAAAATGGTAAATGATTTTTGGAACGGGAGCCATTCCTTGGGTCCCAGGTCATTGAATTTGTTCTCGATTTTCGTCATGGAGTCACCATGAATAATAAAGGGTCATGACTAGATGAGCGGTTTATTTCGAAAGATTTTCAACATAATTTTGTACATATTTTCATGTCTGTAATTGAATCTAAACTCACATTCTTTAAGATGATAGTAAAAGGAATCTTTCTTGATTCCACGGAACTTTG
>ENA-ORDI01000552-ORDI01000552.1-marine-metagenome-genome-assembly--contig:-NODE-552-length-25078-cov-6.218751_pt1 | contig 25078 bp, 23 predicted proteins | sample MGYA00248628_ERZ508525 | MGnify/ENA primary metagenome ERZ508525 (study PRJEB26195, sample SAMN05422138) | marine metagenome | isolation source: East of Porto Seguro, South Atlantic Ocean | place... | reverse complement strand
AATCACAATATGTCAAGGCTTGACTTTATTTCGTTAAATGTAAGGGGATACTCAACGCTACTTAGTTTGCCCTTGGTTGTCCTAAATGTCTATAAACAAAAAACCCCGCTACTTGGCGGGGCTTGATGTTTACCTAACTAAAGAATCTATTTCAACAGCACCATCTTCTTAGTCTGCATGTATTCACCGGCCTGTATCTTACACAGATAAACACCTGTAGCGGCAGGTTTTCCAAAATCATTCGTTGCGTCCCAGATAATGGACTTGAAGCCAGCATCCTGATATTCATCAACAAGCTGTTTAACCTGTCTGCCAAGCATATCATAGATAATAATGTTAACACGTTCATTATCAGGTAAATCATACCGAATGCTTGTCCTTGGATTGAATGGATTGGGGTAATTTTGGTGGAGCGTATATTGTTCCGGTATAGTTACATCATCATCTAGGCCTAATTCATTTGTATTGGTTACCCCTGGAGTTGGATTCATCTGCTGCCATGAATCAGAACCATCTGGATAACGCCCGTAAGAAACATCCTCATCCTGGGCACCAAAATCTAGACTGAATACTGCAGTACCACTGCTGTCTGCCGCGTAGATAGTCTCTCCATCTGAACTCAGTTTGGAATCTATTTCTGGAAAACCATTTGCATCGCCTGTAAACCACAATACCAGAAATTTACCGGGTTGAATAACCGTATCGGGGGCTGTAGTGGCTACAGTACCATCAGTATCGGAAAAGCCCCAGCCATAGATATTAACCGGTTCAGAACCATGATTATATAATTCTACAAAATCCTCACCACTGCCGAATAACTCCGTTCCACAGCAGGTCTCGCTTGAGGCCAGAAATTCATTGACCATTATTGTATAATCAATTGTAGTAGCGCAGTCTTCAGGGCAGTTGGTCTCTGTTTCAGGGCCACCACAATTACCGTCTCCACAACATGGTGCGCCAGGAGGTACTTCACCACAATCTGGAGGATCTCCTCCTCCGCCGCCACCTCCGCCACCGCCAAACCCAGTACCAAGGGTACCAGCGAAAGCACCGATTATATATGGTGACGTAAAATTCGTATGATAATGATAGATACTATCCGGAAAATCGGGTGTTGGGCCAAATTCACCATGGTAATCATCAAGATTTTGCGCGTTATTGCCATCGGGATTTTTTGGACCATAAACGGGGAATCCATCTCCGGCAAATCCTAGAAAATTGTCTTCGGTAACTGTGATTAACGATTCCGGCGGAAAATGGTAATGATAATTCCCCTGCGGCGCAGGATGACCATTTCCGGGATCGAATGATTGAATAACCTGGTTTGTAAGCGTTTGAGTTGGTGATTCATATTCATTGAAAAAAGGTACACCGTTTATGGAAACACCAATGGGACCCAGGAATGTATCCGACGGCCCATCTGGATCTATTGCAGGATATAATGGGATATGAAATTCATAATTTTGCTGCGCAATCCGGTTGGGGTTTAGGTTCATACCTGCTGGTGTCTGCATCCAGAGATCATTGATACCGTCTCCATCACTATCGAGCCAGTAATAAAATCCATTTTGGGTCTGACCATACGTTTGTACAAAGTAAGGGCTTAAGTGACTGGGCACTCCGTCGCCTTCGATGACTATTTCATCCCCATCAACGTATATTGTCACGGTCGAGTCAAAATAATCGAACAGGATAGTCATATCCGGTGGATCCTGCGCCTGCATCAACGTGGGTAGTGATAATGCGAAAAAAAGAAAGGCTTGTCTTGTTTTCATTCTTTCGATCATTATGATTCATACTCCTTTTTAAGTACATGGATATCTTCTATCAGGCGATTGATCTCATGGGGCTTGGTACCATTATAAATCCCGCGCAGTCTTCTATCTTTATCCACCAGAACTACATTTTCAGTGTGGATAAAGCCATATTCACTCAAGTCCGGCTCATAGGAAATGGCGAAATACCCTTTCCTGGAAATACCATAAAGATCTTCCTTTGACCCGGTAAGCAAATGCCATTTCGTAGATTTGATATCATGCATTTCAGCAAAGGCTTTCAAAACTTGTACTGAATCGTGCTCCGGATACACAGTATGGGATAAGATTAATACATCATCATCATCAATAAATGCGTCCTGTATTCGTTTGGTGTGTTTGGTAAGGGTAGGGCAAATACCCGGACAAGTCGTGAAGAAAAATTCCGCCACATAGATTTTGCCCGCAACCGTTCTTTCATCGATTATATTGCCATTCTGATTAGTGAATTCAAAATCATGAACAATATGTGGTGCAGTACTATTTTGTATTGATTCATCCACCCAGTCAGGATCCAAATCCGCAGGGGTATAAATGGGGAGCCGAAAGTCACTATTATTGCCCTCGCTGACGCTGATAAAAGTGATCAATCCGATCAATCCAAATATGCTCAGTAATGCTGTTCTCAATTTTCTATCCTTCTGGAGGTTGACATAATGCTGCACCCATGTATCCATATCGTTTTCCATTGACATATGTATACTTGAAACGTAAATCACCGTTTTCCTTCCAACCGATCTGCTCACCCTGCTGTTTTCCTGCTTGGAATTTCATTACTCTGGAAAGGGTGCCGTCCCGATACCATTCCTTTTGTTCTCCTTCTTGCAGACCATTTTTGAAATTCTTACTGTAGCGTATTTGTCCAGTAGGGTACCATTCGCTGTATTGACCATTACGCTTCCCGAATTTATAGGACTGTTTTGCCTGCGGTGTCCCATCCTGGTATTGTGAATTAACAATACCTGAGAACGGTACATTTTCAAAATAGATAATCCCCCGATCCCTACGTAGCAGGCGATCATTACGATTTACTGTTAATTCCGGTTCGATACATCCAAAAAAGAGAATTGCAACGAAACAGTGCAGAATAGTTGGTTTTAATCCTACCATAGAGTGCTGGTTAATAATTAGTAATGAATTTTAAAGGTAAAATCCCCATCTAAATGTCTTGAATTAGACTAATAAACAATGTGTAATGTAAAAAAATAATTACCATAAAGAAAAAGCCCCCAAAATTTTGGGGGCTTTTTTCATTGTAATAGCTGACCTCCTGAAAAGCCAGCATCAGTAATTATTATAATACTGATCCTTTGGAGGTCAGCATGCTACTTGAATTAAACAACTGATCACCTCCTTTCTTTTGATTATGTACAACATGGTTACACTAAAATTTATTAATATACTGGCCAGTGGACAAACACTGAAAAATAAAATATTGTATTGCAATTAGACCTGAGGTTCAAATTACGAGTTTTCCAGCATATGGATACCTTTACGAAAATAATAAATCACGAGGCCCAAGGAGATCACAACAGAAATTAAAACCCATGCTGCCAGAAAATACAGATCAGAAAGATTTAGTACATGATCATTCAACCAGCGTCTGACGATACGATACACAGGGTTGGCGCCAATAAAAATAATTAGTACCTGTAAAGCTGTTGCAATAAGTAAAAATATTATCGCTCCCATACTGCCCATGGTCACTGTTTTGTTTTCGGTTTTAAAATCGGCGTAGGCAGCACCAAAGCCTAGGGCCAAGGCAACCACTGTCCAGGTAATAAATAGATTTGTGAATATAGAAATCCACCACATTGGTCCTTCAATATGCAGAATTCTATCACTTATAATGATAAGAGTTAGGGAAAGAATTGTAAATGGAACAACATAGAACAAATATTTATACATTAGAAATCGTCTGATAGATAAGGGCGAAGACCTGATATGGTAAAATGCACCGCCTTCTGCTCCAATAGACGGAAAAACAAATCTTGCTGATAATGATGTAATGATGAAACCCGCCAAACCAATATTCAGGAAGGATATTAAGTTGGTAATAAAATCCTCGGAAAATGCGGCCCGTTCAATAGGTAAGAGTTTAAAATTATACAAATAGATCACTACCAGCGCAGCGATCATAAATAACTGGGACCATTCGGCCGAATCCCGGGCAAAGATCTTGGCTTCTTTACTAAATATCCATTGCCAAGTACTTGGTTTGTATTTCTTTCTATTCCTAAAATTGTGGTGACCGCCAAATGATTCCTGGGATTTTGAGTAACCTGGAAAAAACCACAGTTTCATGGCCCCTTCTCCCAAGAAATAGAGCGCAAAGGGAGTGAGCAGTATTAGGCCCAGTAACAACCAGTCTATTTCCAGGTCTAATAAATAAAGGGAAAGGAAATTTGCAGCCCAGCCAGCAGGTATATATGGTGCGGCTGGTTTCGATATGGTGGAAAGATATTCTATAAAATTTCCATATTCTTCAGGGTTAACCATATTTTCCGGTTGTAACAGGCGTATTAAAAAAATAATCAATACGCCAAAGCATAGGGAGAGATAAAGAATTATATCTTTTGTGTGACGGGCGGGAAAAAGATTAATAAGAATAACGGTCAGCAGTAGACCAAAGCAGGTTGCGCTGCAAGCCATTGATACTAACGTGAGCACCATCAGCAGCCAATAAAGCGGCGGTGTGTGAAACACTATTCCATAGGATGCAAATATAGGTATTGAAAAAACAATCATCATCCATGATGTATATATGGTATTGGATATATAGCGCATAAAATAAAGTTCAGGTGTTGTGATCGGCGCCGAAAATACGATTTCGTTATCCTGGGAAAGATATACAGAGGATACAGCGGAGACCATACAGGAAAAGATCAACATGGCAAAGATCAGTATCCAAGCCATCTGGAATATCTTGAGACTCAAAATAACGCCAAGCTCATCCTGCTCATGGAAATAGGTAATTACCCTAAGTGCTACATTGAAAATAACTGTGCATAATACCAGACAGAATATTCCTACACCCATTGTTTTTATTGGTAATGATCCTGGTGGAAAAAAGCGATTTTTTGCAGATAGCAGCATTGGCATTAGCAAGGTCCTGCGGATTCCGTATTGCAAAGCAGACATGTACCTAGTCCATGTTCTTTAACGCTGAGATCACTTCTGTGAGTTCTTCCGTTTCTGTCAATTCCAGGAATACCTCTTCCAGATCACTCGTTTCAAGACTGGCTTCTTGTCTCAAGGATTCCATATCTCCAAGAGCCTTTATCCTGCCACGAAGAATGATTGCGATCTGTCCACAAAGTTCTTCGGCAATTTCCAAAGAATGGGTTGATAAAAATATAGAACCGCCAGTTCGGGCATGATTTTTGAACAATTCCTTAACAATTCTTGCACTTTTTGGATCCAGGCCCACCATTGGCTCATCAACAATGATCGTAGGAGTTTCCAGCATGAAAACAGAGGTCATGATTAACTTCTGACGCATACCGTGTGAATAGCTCTCAATCAGGTGATCCTGCCAATCAGCAAGATCAAATAAATCTAAAAAGCGGGGAACGTTCTTTTCATACTTTTCAGGCGACAAACTGTACAGGCTGGCGATAAATCTGAGAAATTCGTTTCCGGTCAATTTTTCGTACAGGAAAGGCCGGTCAGGGATATGGCCTGTATGTAATTTACAATTAACCGGGTCTTCAGCTATATTGTAACCATTGATAATTATGCTGCCGGCGTTCGGCTTTAATAGGCCAGCCAGCAATTTGATGGTCGTTGTTTTTCCTGCACCATTGGGTCCCAGGAAACCAAAAATCTGCCCCGGCTGTACCTTTAAACTAATGTTATCAACCGCTGTAAAGGTACCGTATTTTTTCACCAAATTTTCGATTATAATTCTGGCCTCTGGTAATTTCTCGCCGTTCAACTATTTTCTCCCAATACTTCAATTTTTAATCTCCCCAGTAAAGCACCAATTTTGATCTGTTCATTCGTTTCACCTTGAACAAACTTGATGTGGGTTAAATCCGCTGGTAACTGATTCTTCGTTGTATCAAGACTGATCCATACCCCGCCCAGGCAAACTTCGTTCCAGGCATGGTAATAAAACATGCCTTCATGGTACGTAACACCGGCAACAACTCGAGTGGGAATAGATAAGCTTCTGGACAATGCGGCAAAAAGAGCAGCATGTTCATTACAGTCTCCCACTTTTGATCGTAATGTGGATACTGCATCGGGAATACTTAAAACGGGCTTTTTTTCCAGGTTTGCATAGACCCATTTTGCCAAGGCCATCACTTTTTCAAGGTCATTGGTAACACTTTTTACAATCGATTCTGCCTGCTTCATAATAAATGGACTATCTGATTGAATATATGGAGTAGATCGCAATTCGTTATCATTTCCAGGGCAAGCCGCGAGACTTGCCGACGGTACATTTTCTTTATTGATGACCAAGATATTATCCTGATATGTCTGCCGATCCTGATCCAAATCAAAGGTTGTATCTTCTGGGATTTTCAATCTGTAACGTATACTGGATAATTCAGAAATATCAGGCAACCTACCAATTGCCGGTATAGAAACACTGCTTAATACTTCAGTACCCTTGTATACAATATCTGTAGCACGAAACTCCGGCTCGGATATAAATACAAAACCAGCCGGTGATGTCTCCTTTATTACCTTACCTTTCTCATCAAGATAAAAATTGATCCGTATGCCCGAAATTATCTCTACGAAATGATGCAGCTTATAAATGCGTCCCTGTTCATAAATCAATTCTTTTTTAAACCCCTTGTACTCAATAATGGATTCTTTCCCAGACATGGTCACAGGATCAAAATAGGGTATCTTGAACTTCTCACCTTCTTTCAGATCATTCTGCAAGAGGTAACTGCGCATATTGGTTGATATGAATGGCGGTTCATTGAGCTGGATCATGTCCGACACTTCATCCTTCCCAGTATTCATAGTAAAATGCACTTCATTATCATGGACAACTCCGTTGGCATTTAATTCATAGAATGGTGAGGATAGACTGAAGCGAAAATTCTCCAGCAATGAGCCCTTGGTAAGTTCGGCCTGAAGATGCATGCTCACGGGATAGGTTGTTTCCAGAATATTTAAATGCAAAACGGCATCCTGATATAGGACTGCTCCACCATCATCTTTTCCAACCATACGATTTTTCACATACCCGATCCGCTCTTGCTTAAAATATATTCCCAGAAATGATTCTTCCCGCCCACGCTGGATAGCTTGTGTTTCCCGGATATCAAGTGTCTTAACGAAGTAATCCCTGTTCAGTAATTGACCAAATAAGATGGCCCAGGTGGCCAAGATCATGACCCTGATAAATTTCCCTATGTTTTTGTTCATCTTATTTTAGTTGTTAATAGTGACCGCACTGCAATCACAACTCACACAAGATATAATTAAGAATGTTTAGGAACCTATACTAGAGATTAATACCAAATTTTTCCAAAACATTAATGGCAATGAAATAGGTGATTACCATGAGTATGACCGCCGTACCCAATGCATTATAGAAAGGTAATTGCAGTCTAATCAATAATGGAAAAGTGATGAATAAGACCAATGATGGAAGTACCAGCCAAAATATACTTCTTGATAATTGGACGACTTGAGCTGAATCATGGGTATCGATATATAACCAAATCATTGCCATCACGGAAACAAGTGGTATGGAAGCCAGTATTGCCCCGAAAAATGTGCTGCGCTTGGCTACTTCTGAAATCAAGGCAATCAGGATCGCAGAAATAACTACTTTTATAATATTATATATCAAATTTTTTATTAGTACAGTTAATTCTTAGTACTTTATTGTGTCCATTCATAGGTATGATTTGCAACAAATCGCACATTTTTTTCAGTTCTCAGTTTGTTCCTGTAAGGTTGAAAATTCGATGCTTTACCCCATTCCATCTGGTTAATTAATTCTCTTTTAGTTACCGTACCTCTTCGGCGAATAATATTGCGCATTCTTTGGTAGGAGCGATTGATCTTCCGCAGCGGCTTTTGCGATTCCAGTGCTGTGGTGATAGCGTTATCCAATCGATTAAGCGTAGTCTTTTCCCCCCAATCAAAATTTAATATGTCCAGGCAATTAACAAAGTGCTGCAACAATTCTTTTTCCTGCCCATCAATTACGGTTGAAAATATTTCAATTGCTATAGCATTATTTTCAACGACCAGCGTACAATGATCCTTGCTATGAAGACTAAGCGGGATGGCAAGATGACCATCCCATTTTTTGATGACTTGCCAATATTTTTCGCTGCAGAGACTAATAAGCTTGGGCTCCATGTTAGTATTATTTTTGAAATGGTCCAGGTGATTCAGAATAATTGCTGGATGAAAAGACAAAATTAAATCCACATCCCAGTCTCTCCAAAACAAACGTGGTTTTTCCCCGTCCTTATCTACAGGTAGAAAATTTGCTGGATTGTAGGTTGTGGCCCATCGTTCCGTCATATATACTGAATCGCGCATCTCTTCGATCAATTTCAGCACACGTTTATCTTTCGATGATAAAGCAGTTTGGTTGTCTTTTTGCAGTTTGTTTAGTTTGTTGTAAATATATTTACTGATATAGGGCATGGCAGAAATTTCCTTGCCGGGTTCCTCAAATCTATTTTCCACATCCTGGACATACTCTACATTATCAAACTGATCCAATCGTCTAGTGAATCGGGATTTTGCCGGAACCAGAATTGTGAAGTAAAGATCTTTCCTTATTTTATTCATGGCAGTAATAAACTGATTCAGTTCCCTGCTATTATCTTCTATGAAGACCCAATCTAGAAATACACTAAACAAACCTGATTAATTCCTGTAGCAATACGTTTTAATAATCTTACACTCTATTCACGCAAATAGCAATTTCCCAATTTTCATTATTTACCTTGTGTCCAAAGGGTGAGATTAGGCAATGGTTTTTTCCCATCAGACAACAAAAGGGCTGCAGTAAAAATACCAGCAAACATAACAATCTGTCCAATGATACCTGTGTAGTATAAATCAAAAGGTACATGCAGCCAAGCAGGAAGGAGACCCTGTTTAGCTAACACGGTCCATAAGGAAAACAGCACTGTCAATACAACGGCAAACCAAACAGCTTTTGCGCCACCGCGACGGGTACAAAAACCCAAAAGATACAATCCCAGCATACCACCCATCACAACCGAGCCAACAGTATTATATGTGTCCTGCAGCGTTTTTGTTTGCGCCTGGGTTAAAATATAGGCACCAATAATCATCGCGATTGTTACAGCTGTCGCCAAGCACCAGGCCACATGTAGATAATGTTTATCTTCGCGGTCTTTTACCCAGTGGCGACGGTAAATATCATGGACGCCCACCGTTGCCATGGCATTAATACTGGAGTCGAGGGAAGACATGGCAGCAGCAATGGCAGCGGCAATGATCAGACCTGCTACGCCGGGTGGAAGATTATGCATGATAAAATAGGGCAAAATATCCTCTGCTTTCTGTGTGCCATCCAGCATTTCAGCTGCTGCAGTTGTTGGAAACACCTGAAAGAATACGTATAAAGCTGTACCAAGGAACATGAAGAACGCCCATATGGGTATGTTGATCGATGATATGTACATTGCTTTGCGGGCTTCTTGCACATTTTTTGCAGCTGCATAGCGCTGGATCATATTCTGGTTCGTAACATATTCCTGAAAGAACCATGACAGTCCCAATAATAGCATCATAATCCCGGTTTTATCTGCCAGTGAAATTCCCCATGATACAGGTTGCAGTATTCCATTTTTCAATTCTGAGAAGGTCAATTTATTATTAGCAATGGCTACATCCATTATCTGACTGAGGCCGCCTGGAAGCTGGTGAATAATTACAACTAGGCAGATCACGCCGCCTGAGAGCAGTGTGAATGTCTGGATGACATCCGTCCAGATTACCGCTTCTATACCTCCGATTATGGTGTACAGACCCACTATGAACCCCGCTAATAAAATACTTTGTATCACACTTAGATTTGTAACCTCATTGACCATGAGCGATAGCAAGTAGAGGATCAAGCTAATGCGCACCAATTGTCCAATAAAAAACGTAACTGCACCGTATATCCTGACCGATGGACCAAAGCGATCTTCCAGATACTCATAGGCTGATATAATATTATTGCGCCTGAAAAAGGGCAGGAAAAAATAGGCTGTCGTAATAATTACTACCGGCAGCATTAAATTGGGCAGGAACCGCAGCCAGGCAGTCTTAAAACTATCAGCTGGATAGGCAAGAAATGTTACGGAACTGATCGAAGTACCAACCATGCTGAGACCGATTACCCAGCCTGAATAGGATCTGCTACCAACAAAATAGTTTTCCGTACTGGTATTTCTGCGGGAGAAATAGATACCCATGGAAACAAGCAATAGTAAATAGGTAATGAGTGTAGTTATATCAAGCCAATGGAATTTCATTCAATCATTGACAATAAGGTTGAAAAATGAGATTGTGTATTATATCCCGGTATTAAGTAAATCGTGGATGTGAACCACCCCGCATAGTTTATCTGGGTCCTCCGTTTCATGCACGAAAAGCGAGGTAATGCTGTGTTCTTCCATGATTTCCAATGCTTTGATAGCCAATATATTGGCCGGTATACTTTTGGGGGAATCGGTCATGAGATATTCCGCAGTCATATTAAATAACTCCTGACCACCTTTTTCAAAACCCCTGCGAATATCGCCATCGGTTATGATCCCGATAAGGCTGCCTGTATCATTGACTACACCGGTAAAGCCAAGGCCCTTCTCCGATATGGTTAATAATGCTTCCTGTATTTTTATGTCCTTATCAATTAAGGGAATTTCATCGTCTTTATGGAATATTTGATCAACGGTGAGTAACAGTTTTTTTCCTAATACACCGCCGGGATGCAGAACGGCGAAATCTTCTTCTTTAAAACCGCGTGTTTCCATGACCGCGATGGCCAATGCATCTCCCAGGACCAAGGTAGCCGTAGAACTAGACGTTGGGGCTAATCCCAAAGGATCTGCTTCAGAGCGCACGCCAATATCGAGATGGAAATCACACTGCTTCGCTAATGCAGAATCAGGATTTCCAGTGATGGCAACTGTATCCGCACCAATACGTCTGATGGGTTTGAGGATGTCCAATAATTCATCACTCTGGCCACTATAAGATATGAGTATACATACATCTTCATTAGCAATCATGCCCAGATCACCGTGTGCTGCATCACCGGCATGGAGAAAAAATGCTGGTGTACCCAGACTGGCGAAGGTCGCAGCCATCTTGTTGCCAACGTGACCAGACTTACCAATACCGACCACGATTATTTTCCCCGAACAGCTAGCTATCAGGCTCGTAGCATGATCAAATGATTCATCTATTGTTTCCAAAAGAGATTCGAGTGCAGATATTTCTGCTGTAATCAGTTTGATGGCAGATTTATTTGGCATAATTAATCGCGTTTAAAATAATGGATGAATCAAAGTAATTACCATATTAGCATAAATTAATCACAATCAACCTTTATACCGCGGGTAACATATTCAACATAGCCACCCTCACAATTTATACCATCCTGGATATTCACTTGAATATCCTTCAGCAGAGAATATATTTCATCATTGGATTTCTCCGGTCTCGCTTCCCATGATTTCAGGTTATAGTTGGTCTGACCCATGAAAAAGAAAATGGATGTTACCATGATGGAACCTGTTAGCATGCCCATTAGATATTGTTTCATGTTTGTCCTCTATTTTAATTGAAATAATATGAGATGTTGTTTTCCGGTCCACTAAAACGGTGACGGATTGTAACAAATGATTTTATAATTATATTGTTATGTATTCGTTTACTCAAATCGTGTAAAGTCAGGTTTCCTTTTTTCCATAAACGCCTGCACTGCTTCTATTGCTTCTGGAGAAGATAATCGGTCCACAAAACTGCGAAATTCTTTTTCATTGGTTTCCATGATCTTATCAGTGAAATGCTTTTTCATCATGCTTTTTGCCAACCGTATTGGTGTTGGTGGAAGTTCAGCAATTCTCTGAGCTGCGTTCATTGCTGTATCCATCAATTCAGATTGCTTGACTACCGCGTTGACAAAGCCCATCTCATAGGCCCTCTTGGCAGTAACCATTCCACCCAGAAGTATGATCTCAGCTGCATTATGATAACCGATCAATTGGGGCAGTGCGAATGAAGAACCTGCTTCAGGATTCAAACCAAGATTCACAAAAGGCATCTGAAATCTAGTCTCTTCTGAGGCATATACCAAATCACAGTGGATTGTCATAGTGGCACCGATTCCTACTGCCAAACCATCCACTGCAGCAATAACAGGTTTGCTATATGGAATAAGAACATCCAGGAATTCCTTTGCCGGAAAAGTCTCTTGATTAGATGAGGCAAATTCCAAAAACTCTTTTAGATCATTTCCAGCAGTAAAATCACCACCTGCACCATATATTATTACAGCCCGGACATTTGGGTCATCACCGCCAGCGATCAATGCATCCCGTACAGCAAAATACATAGCACCATTCAGGGCATTCTTTTTATCCGGACGGTTAAATCCTATTTTTAATACAGATTCAGTCTTTTCAATATTGATGTAATCACTCATTTGTCCACCTCCCCAAGGTTATTTATTGTTCATTGGTTCAAAGCTAGATACTATTGTTTTTTGAAGTAAAAATAAATGAATTGTTTATTCATGGATCAGCAGTTTAACCGCTTTATTTAATTCATGGATTTTCAACCCAGCGCAATAGAAACTGGTCCAATATCTTTTGTATGAGAGTTCCTGCGGTTGATATTACAGTTTTATGATCTGCGTTACTGAATACTTGCTGATCCTCTATTACGGGCATGAATCCGATCTGATAATACCAGTTTTCCTCATCAACTGACGGATATTGAACCTCAATAGTTGTGGATTCAGATGTAGCTTCAACGCCTACCGCAATTGTACCAGAAACTGTACCATCCTTGTTTTCGATGATATGGAACTCTATTGATAGTGGATACAAAGGACATTCGGTAAAGTAATCTAATTTTACTTTTCGGGGTAAAGTTTCAGCCGCTATTGAACGGGTGAGTTTTTCAATTTCATCAAATAAATTATTATCATCAATGCCGTAAATAATCAGCCCGAGACAATCAATTTTCGAAAATCCTCTATAATTGGCATTAGATGTTTGAAATTGACCGTAGATTACACTGGCCAGCAATAGAATTGGGATAACTGAGTTCACCTAAACTGTTATCAGTTTTTCAGGGTTCTGAGGATTTTTCTTGATTGCCTTGCAGCAAAACCTCATTCAATTATTTTGATCCACTAAGAAGGTCTTGATTATCAGTTCAAAATCTGTATGAAGTTCGCAAGCCAAATCGACGCGGCAACCCATAATCCTGTTCCACTACACCAATATACCCGTTTTGACCCGTCCAGCTGATATATTCTACATCTAGTAAATTTTCCACCCAAGCGAATATACTATAGGGACCCATTTTGAAACCAACACGGGCACCAACTAGTGTACGGGCATCATCACGCAACTGATTGAATTTATCAGAACTGGACAATTGGCTTTGTTTTTCATCCATAAAGTCTGCTTGCAGTTGGGATACAAACATGATGTTGTTGCTGACCGGTAAGCGAAAGTCGGCCATAAAATTCCACGTATACTTGGGAAATGAAGAAATCGTATTGCCGGAAAAATCGCTATCCATATCATCGAAAGGCTCCTCGTCATCATACTGCCCATTCCCGTTAACGTCAGTAAATTCTTCGCCTTCGTTCCAGTACCCATTAAAATAATTATCACGGAACACATTAAAAACAGCATCGATAGTACCAAAACCACCCATAATTGTTAAGGCATTATTCAGCAACCGAACGGAAACTTCTGTTTCTGTACCTTTTATCAATGCACTGGCAGCATTACTGATTGTATAGCCCTCATAAATATCCTGGAAAATGGCTTGCTGCATATTGATATAATCCATTACAAAAATGGCCGTATTTAAATACATCGTATTTCTACGGTTACCGGTTTTGATCCCCAATTCGTAGTTGGTGATGAATTCCGGTTTAAAGGGAATGGCTACAGATTCCCAACTGGATACGTAATCCAGATTAAAGCCCCCGCTTTTGTATCCTTTTGCTATGGTACCGAAAAGATTCGTCTGCGGTGTGGCTGCATACTTAACACTCAAATTGGGAGTTACAGCGTTCCAACTAGCAGTACTGTCAAAATAGCCATCAGGTTTATTATCATGATCCAGGTCTGGGGGAAAGTGGATATAACCAAACGTAGGTAAGCCATCCTGCCTGTAGGTAAAGTCTACGTTATCTTGACTATATCGCACCCCAGCAGTAAGTGTTATTTTTTCATTAAACCGATAATCCGCTGATGTAAAGACACCCACACTCTCGGTGGTGCCGCCGCCATAAGGATGCACTGTTACACCATCATATTGCCGGGCTAGAAACATGGGGATGCCTGCGTAGATATGGAAAAAAAGAGGTTTTGGGAAAACCGGTCCATCAAGACTTTCTTCCATATGATAGTAGTATGCACCAGCAAGCCAGGAAAAACGTTTATTTGACATTGATTCAAGACGCAGCTCAGCGCTTTGTTGTTCGCCCAGGTCCGTCCATTTTCCGGTCAACAAATCCAAACCTATTCCGTCCTCATCATTAGTATAGCGTCTTTCGCCATCACGAAGACCAAAATTCCCAACGAGGTTTAGGTTACTGTTAATTTTATATACAGCATTCAGGGAAATGCTGCGTACAAGCCTTTTGCTCCAGCCGGATCTATTATGATTGTATGATAGATTTCCATCATCGGTAATATCACCGTTGGTACCTTCAAGATATGGCATATCTTCCGGGTAAACTTTATACAATTCTACAGCGAGCGAATCTAATCGCTGTCTATTAAAATTGGGCACATTACTATCGAAATGCCAGTCGGAGACATGATCACCCATCTGTGTATTGTATTGGCTAAAATAATCATAACTAAGATCAACCGTCAGTTTTGGTGATGGCAAGGCACGAAAAGCATAACGTATACCAATGTTATCCTTATAAATATCATCACTTTTAGCATATTCGCTGGTATTGATTTGATGGGCATTTAAATCAAAAGAATACAGTGACAATCGCTGATATATTTTATCAGTTAATTGAAAATTTGTTGTTGCCTTGATCTGCCGGTGGCCAGAATTACCGCTTTCAACCCTTACTGAGCCAGATCTGCCAGGCTTTGGTTTTACTGTTATTAGATTAATCGCTCCAGAGATGGTGTTACGGCCAAATAACGTACCTTGAGGTCCTCGTAAAAATTCCACGCTTTCCAAATCAGCTACATCCAGGACAATAAAATCGGGTCTGCCCATGACAATACCATCAAGGTAAACACCTTCCGCTGCTGCCATGCCAGGATTCCTGGCACCACCGGATATTCCGCGTATGTTAAAATTATCAACAGAAGGATCTTCCCGCACAAACACATTAGGAACCATGACAGTCAGGTCCTCTATCGATGTAGCGCCCATATCCTCAATCGTCTCCTTACGCAGGGCCACCATCGATATCGGTACCTCCTTAATCGTCTCTTCCTTCTTCCGTGCCATTACCGTTACCTCCTGACCAAACAGGTTCCCCTGCTCCAACACGATCGTCAAATCCGTGAGGTCATCACCAACCTTGCAGGTCTGACGATAGGAAGAATAACCAATGTATGATGCCACTATTACAAATTCACCTTCTGGTTCAAACTGAAAACTGAAGCGGCCTTCACTATCTGAGGCGCTGCCTATGTTGGTACCCTCTACCATTATATTGGCACCAGGTAGTGAACGGCCATCCTGATCGGTTACAATGCCATTGACATCTACCGCCATAAGCAGATTGCTAATACAAAGAAATGCAGTCAGTTGAATTTGGATATACGAGCCCAATTTTCTCATATTGATACTACCTCCTTGATAATTACTGGAAAATAAACTATGATTATTGAATAAAATATTCAATCTATTATATACAAAAATCCGACTGGATAATTATTCACATTACTTAAGTAAAACCATCTTTTTTGTTTGCACATAATTACCTGCTTTGATCGTATACAGATATAGGCCCGGGGATACAGGTAAGCCAGCATCATTACAACCATCCCAGACCACCGTCCTGTAGCCAGTGACCTGTTCATTTTTGATCAGGGTCTTTATCCGTCTGCCAATCATATCGTAAATAGTGATATTCACGGTGGCATTTGCAGGTATATTATAGGCGATTGTCGTGGCAGGATTAAATGGATTAGGATAGTTCTGATATAAAATATAACCATTTGGAATTTCCACATTTGATGCTGTCGACATATCGGTAACTATAAAATCTGATAATTTGTAGTTCAAAAAGAAATTAACGAGCTCCTCATTAATATTGATATCATGATTATTATTGCCTAATTGGGATATTACCCAGTCGGCAATGATCGAACCAAACCACTGATGACCGCCACCATATACACGAAAATGAACAAATTCCGTTGCCGAGCTATCATTATAATAGGTGAATTTTTCCACATAGGAATTATCAGTGGTATTGATATCCGGTATCGTTTCAATTGATTCATAGGTTAGATCATTATGTGCCCGCCAATATGCAGTTGATTCATCGATATATAAGGAACCATCAAAAGAATAATCATATGGTACTATGTAATCCAAGGTGCCGTGGGCGTGTAAAATGGGTATTTCTCTAACAACATCGCATTCTTGATTATCATTAAGCATAAAATTCCCGGTCACTGATCCGAATGCAGCAATTTTATGACTTAATTCACAGGCCAGTTCATAGGCCATATAGCCGCCATTGGACATCCCACAGGCATAGACACGATCTAGGTCAATATTAAAGTCTTCTGCGACTGAATCAATCAGCGCGCTAATAAACCCAATGTCATCAAATTCATTATTGTCCCAGAATGTACCCACATTCCAGGAATTATTAATCCCTTTGGGGTAGACCACTGCCATATTGGAAACTAGGGCGTAGGGATTCATGCCCGAGTAGAATTGCTGTTCCAGCGCGTTACTGCCAAAGCCATGCATATTGATTATTAACGGGCAGGGTTCAGTGACACCTTCTGGATAAGAGACATAATATTCTCTAACTAACCCATTGTGATTAAGGGTTAATTGTGCGTTACATACAGTGATAATTAAGAAAAAAATAATATTTTTCATTTTATTTTCTCTAGCTAATGATTTTACGCCTCATCAGCCCTAAATGTCTATAAACAAAAACTCCTCTGGATTGAGAAAGGCGGCTATCATTCAAGACGGAATCAATTACTCTTAAATATTTTACCTTGGTATTCTAGTACGCTCGAATAATCAAATATTAGGATGAAAGATATTTACTGAAACATAATATAAGTAAGATTTTAACTTGTATAGCTGGGCTTTGGCAGTAATGAATAACGAAGCATGAAAAACTTATCAAAATACATATTTTATATATCTATACCATTTATGCAATCGACTACTATTTTTGGTCAAACTTATGATATAATATCCTACAATATCAGGTATGACAATGAATGGGATATTGAAAATAGCTGGGGCAAGCGCAGAGACAAGATTAAACAACTATTAGATTATTACAAGCCATCAATCTTTGGTATACAAGAAGGATTATCAAATCAAGTACACTTTATAGATAGCTGTCTAAGTAATTATAGATATGTAGGTGTCGGACGAGACGATGGTGAAGAAAAAGGAGAATTTTGTGCTATATTTGTTGATACAGTAAAGTTTACAATATCAGAATACTCTACGTTTTGGCTTTCTGAAACACCAGATAATGTTTCTGTTGGGTGGGATGCTGCATTAGAAAGAATATGCACCTACGGTCTTTTTAAAGATAAAGTCACTAAAGAGAATTTTTGGGTTTTTAATACACATTATGATCATATAGGTGTTTTAGCGCGAGAAAAATCATCAGAACTTATTCTAAACAAAATTGATGAAGTGAATAGTGCACTTCTACCTGTCATCTTAATGGGTGATTTGAATTCGGAGCCAAATAGCAGACCAATTAAAATATTAAAAACTAAATTAAATGATGCGCTAGAAATTTCTTCAACAATATTGTATGGTCCAACGGGGACATTTAATGGGTTTAACAAAAACTTAAATATTGATAAAAGAATCGATTATTTTTTCACGTCAGAATTAGAAACGCTATCTTACGCACATATTGATGATAGATTAGATGATAATAAACACATCTCTGACCATTTACCGATATTTATTACAATAAAAATCATTACTGCAAAAAAAGACTGAAGCGATAATACGCCCCATTTAGTTTTTATTGTATTTAGTCATATCTCTAATCCCAATCTCGAAATAATAACATTAATTATTAGTTCCTTCGACCTTCATAACTATAGTCTTTTTTATCATTCTTTGAATGGATATTTCTGAATTTAACACAGCGATATCCGCTGTATGAATCCAAATCACATCATGTGATTCATCACTGATAATTACTGCTTCTCCAGCGGGGTCAGCTTCAAGTAAAAATCGAACATCATAATGCAAATGGCCAGGTTCAGAATTATGTTGTGGAATTTCGTGTATATCCAAATCAAATATTTTTTCACTCAAGACTTTAAATTGCTGAATTCCAGATTCTTCTTTTGCTTCCCGTAAAGCCACTTTAAGTAAATCATTTTCTCCATCAGCATGACCGCCTAACTGGATCCACTTCCCCAGTTTTTTATGATGGGTCATTAATATGCTGGACATATCAGGACTTACGATCCAAGCGGACCCAGTAAAGTGACCATTATAACTATTACGAAAAAAGTGACCAGTTTCATTTTCAAGAAATTTCAACGTATTCTGCGGAGCTATCTCTTCTGGATAGGCTTGAGCGTAATGCTTGATCAATTGTTCTAAGGATTTCATATTAACTCAATTAAATTTACAGTCTCGTTTTTCAACAAGTAACCCAGCTGGTCAGGATGAGATTATAGAGAAATACTTTCTCTTACCTGATTCTCAATTATGAAATCCATGCCGCAAGTAAGTTTGCTTGCCAGTTTTGATCCAGGGTCAACAACTCTCCAAAATGGAGTAATGTTTTTTATTTTTATACCAAGTTTATATTTTTCATATGATGCTTCGGCCACAATTCTTAGAGAAATACCAGTTACCAGCGGGCAAGCGTTATCGGCATTGTAATCCCCTGCCATTTGCTTTCTAAAATATTTTACGGTTCTGAATTCTCCCCTAGGAATTTGATTAACATGATCGTCAACAATTTTTGGAGTCGGTATTAGCATTTTGATACCAGCAGGCATATCAGCGAAGGATTTTGGATTAATTTTTACTTGATGTTTTTTATCGCGGTCTCTTTTTTCAACCCAAGTCTTGTTCATATGCAAATCTACCAACATCCCTACAAACAAAAAACCCCGCTACTGGGCTGGGTTTGATTATTTATCAGCATATTTTTCAGCGCCAAGAAAATGCAGCGATATATATTCTTTATCACCCACTACCCAGCTATCATGTGGTTGCGGTGAAACGTAAAAAATATCCCCTTTTTCCAATATATATATTTTCCCATCTTTGAAAGCAACCGTTGCGCTGCCAGCAATCACCATGCCCAAATGTTCCACCTCACAAAACTCCGTACCTACTAGAGGTGAAACATCAATGGACCATTTCCAGCCAGGTGCGTAGGTAGCCCTGCCGATTGTCATTTTTGCCATCTTAACTATTTCAAACCTGCCCTTATCAAATTTTCTGATTTCATCTGGTTCATCGAACTTTTTCATTATTATATCTACCATTTTATTTCCTTTCTCATTCTTTGTTTTTGTATTCCAAAACGCTACCCATACTTGACCATATAAACCAGCATCATTAAAAAGTCAAAAGAGCTAACTGGCGTTGAAGAAGTAAGACCACCAGCCATCAACCATGGCGTGCAGCATAGCCGGGGCCAAAATACTTCTAGTTCGAATATACGCCAGGCCGTAAAACCAGCCCGCAATTGTCGCTAAAATCACATACGCCCAGGGGATTGACCAGTCCACACCAAATAGATGCACAAATATGAAAGGTGAATCCGAGTTATTCACATGTGCCAGGCCGAATATGATAGAAGAGATCAACAGTACGGGCAGCTCAGATTGATTCTTTTTTAACCGGCCAGCCAATAAGTTGTGGATCAATCCCCGAAATAAAATTTCCTCGGGCAGGCCGGTAAAAAGAAATATGCCCAGCAAAATAATCGGAAATTTCCAGAGCGGCTGCCAATCAGTTGTTTGACCTATAAACGAAGTCAGAAATCCAATCGGAACCGCAAAAAAAGCAATAAACAAGCCCAGATATAGACAGGCATACTTCCAATCCTCTACATTGGGGCGTAATCGATAACCGATACTGTCCAATCCCCGGATAACGAGGAAGCTGTAGATAATTCCGTTTAGCGCAATTAACATAAAGAATGAGATACCTTTCTCCGGCGGTATGCTAGCTGCAGGTACTAAGCCCAATTCGATAAAAAACCATACAACGAGGATCGCGATCAGGTTGCGCCAGTTAATGTGTTGAGGGGTTTGACGGTCCCACCACAACAAAAGGGCTGGTAGAAACAAATAGATCAGCGGGATTATTATCTGCCTGATCGTCAGTTGATCCAGCATGGCAAGGTAGCCAATGGTCAGAATGTAAAGCCCGGCTAATGGCACCAGTGCAGATAGAAGATTCTTTCCGAACCGTTGGCGCAAATAATTCACCACCTCTGTATCTGCCATACCCACTAAAGAAAACATCAATACTCCAAACAGTAATAAACCAACAATCACCGGAGGATTGATGTTCTCTATTCCGGACAACACTAAAGCTGTGAATATAATCAGCACAGCCAAGGCAAAAAGAAAGTTAAACCGTTTCATTTACTATTTATAGGATCCAATAACTGACTATTATGGTATAACATATATTTTGATGTCTCGTAAAGGCCATGAACCAATCTACTGTATTTTGCAGTAAGTTCAGGGTATTCTTGCTGGATATCTTCTGGCGCTCCAGGTACATTTAAATCATATAACCTTATTTCTTCACCATCATGGTACATGGTTAGATAATACTGGCTACCGATTACACCTATTGTAGGCCGAGCATGTTTTTTACCTACTGTTAAGGCGAAGCCTTCTTGATTCTCTACGATTGACATTAGATCCCGGCCTAAGGTTTGATTATGATAACTAATTCCCGCAAAGCCTGCTGCAGTAGGGATTAAATCCGGTAACATGGCAATATCATCCCGAACAATGCCTCCCTTTGTAAAAGTAGGCCCATACACAATCAGCGGCACATGATAGGACCTTAATAACAGCTCATAATTTGAGAGCGGCATATGTTTAGCCCAGGGATCAGAGGTACCATGATCACCAAAAAGGAAAAATACTGTATTACTGAAATATTCGGATCTTTTAGCATAAGAAAAATATTCACCGATGGCATGATCCAATAAGCGCATTGCATTATACTGGCCCACAGATTTAAACCCGGCATGATTCACCCTTTCTTTTGAAATATGTTCCACCTCGAATCTGGTTATATTTTCTGGAATAGAATAGGGTCTATGGTTAGTAGCCGTCTGGATGATCGCAAAAAACGGCTTCCCCTTATCACTATTTTCAAATATCTGGTGGGCCTCCTTAAAAAGATCGTGGTCAGATACACCCCATACATCTAATCTTGGACTTTTCAGGTCATCTAGTTCGACGATGGATAAATCAGGAATGTTCAGCTGCAAAAATCCACGTATGTTTGCCCATCCAGCACTACCGCCCATAATATAGTGTTTTTCGTAGCCCGTAAAATCATTAATAATTGAGTACTGTTTATTTATTCGCGGGTTACGTGATGATGTTTTTATCCTGGCAACATCCGGTATACCCGTTACTATAGTAAATACAGATCTGGCTGTACCTACCATTGGTACATAAAAGCGCTTAAAAAATATTCCTTCTTCAATAATTTGGTCTAGGTTAGGTGTTGCATTTAAGAGGTTGCCAAGTATACTTAAACGGTTTGCACCCACCGATTCTAAAAAAATTATTACAATATTGGGTGATTGGGTAGGATGGTCCAATGGTGCGGCATATCGCCCATAGTTCAGAATTTCTGACTCTTGATCATTGATACCTAGAAAATCTATGATATCTGGGTAATACTCCTCCGCTTTATCCGTGCTGTAATCATCACGAGCAAAACGCCTGGTATCATTGTAGAAAAGCATTGGATTCAGCCCAACAGCTGAAATAAAGGAATTATTACTAAAAAATGCATCGCTCCACCGCAGCGGATATTGTTTCAGAGTACCCCAGGTGCTAAACACAACAATCAAACCACCTATAGTAAATCCCAAGAATTTTTGCTTTGCAGTTTTTACTTGTGGTTTGGCTAATAATATGGCAGGGACCATATCATAAATCAATTTAAATCCTATGAAAATAAAGAGCAGAAGTATAAGAATTATGATAACAGGGTAACTTTCCCATACCATCTGCGCTGATATTTGAGGGTTGTCCAGAAATCTCAATACACTAACATCGACCCTTTGGCCAAGATAAGAATAATGGCCCATATCGACAGAATAAAATAATAGCAGCAAACCAGTGAACAAGTAAATATATAAATTAGATATTCTGCGCACCCATATCGAGCGAACAACATTTACAATTGGCATGGCACAAAAGATCATTAATGGAATATTTACCAGTACTGCTAACCGCAGATCAAATCGTATACCGATAAGCAGCGCTTTGATCAGGCTTCCTAATGTATAGGTTTCAGATTCAGAATTAAAAATCATAAAAAATAGTATCCTGAGCAGGACTAGCAAGAGAAAATAGATTATTATACTCTTAAAAATAAATTGGATTCTTCTTGATTTATAAAACATGTTATAGTTTTGGAACAGTTACACCGAGTTGCTCAATCCGAGTCAAGATGACTTTTTAAATATCCTTGAGAAACCAATATTAAGTCCGAGAAGTACTAAATGTCTATAAACAACAGGCCGCTGGGAAGATGTTTCGGTGTAATTCGTGTTATTATTTTTTCGATCTTTTAATAAATGTCTCTACATCCATGGAGGCGATTGTCTCACCTAATATATTTAACGGCAAATCATCAACTTTTTTAAAACGTATACAAGATTTCCCAGCATCAAACCGTTTACCGGATGCTGCATATGCTTTCTCAAATTTATTCTGCACATCGGGATCCATATAATAGCCCATGAGATAAACTGACATGTAGTTCTTCTGGGACGCCAAAGCTGCATACATCAGCGGTTTGCCATTGTACGTATCGGAGCAGGTCTCCAGGGGAACTTCATAGGTAATCATACCCCAATTTATTACTTCATCATAACCTTCAGGCAGATTATTAAGTATTGTCTTTCTTACAATTGATATCGCTTCTTTTCTATCATCAGGAAGTTCTTTTAAATATTTTTCTACAGTTGAAGCATTTGATTTCATCCTTTTATCCTTGTTTAATTTTCATCTCTCACTATTATCTTCTTCTTTTTTATGTTTTCTTTTTTGGTCATCATAAATATAAATCTCCTTCATGTATTTCCGTGGCTGCCCGCAATCCAGAAACGAGTGCGCCCTGCATCCAGCCATGATATTCTGAAGCGTGTTCTCCAGCAAAGTGAATTCGCCCTTCAGCCTCACCAATATGTTCGGCCAGTGCTTCATCCTAACCAGCTGTTGGCGAAGCCCAAGCGCCGCCAGACCATTCCTGGAGAGCCCAGGAATGTGAAACGCCGTTCTCCACGTGATCATGCACACCGGGAAAAACACTATCCCATCGATTTAGTACATGCTCAATACGATCTTCCTCTATCAGTTGATCCAGTTCGACTGCACGACCATAATACATATATGACATGAGTATGCCTTTAGGACCTTCCCGGTCCCAAGTTGGATGCCATATTTCTTCAGGCCAGTCAGTATTCCCCCAGCCGTTCAGTCCCTCATTTTCCCAGAATCGGTTCGCAAACTGAAAAAACACCCTTGTGGATGCTGCATAATTATACCCGCCGCTAATGGCCGCTACTTTTTCATCAGAGAGGGATGGTGTAAATTGAATTCGATTTAACACTAGCAACGGAACAGTGCAGAGTGCCCTGTCTGCGTTAAACTCGGTTCCACTGGATACACGTACTACGACACCATCTGCATTTTGTTCAATCGATTCAACAGGTGTTGCGAGATGAATCTGCTCCGTAAGGGCATCGGCAAAACCCTGGGGTAATTTGTCTGTACCACCCCGAATTTTTACAAAATCCTTACGGTTTGTTGAGAAGCCTGCCCAAGGTGGATCATTGACATATTCACTCGCGGAAATCAACGTTCGATTTCCGCTTGACATATTCACAAAATAATTGGATTCGGGATAAAAGGGATCAAGCATCAACCCAAAATAATCCGCATATCCAAGGGTCAAATCATGGTCTGGCGGAATGCGGGCCGCCCCGGCTTCGGCAAAATGTCCATCGGAGAAGGGTTCGCGAAGAGTCAGGACCCGCCCGCCTACACGGTCACGGGCTTCTAGGATGATTACATCATGACCGGCACGAGTCAGTTCGTACCCGGCAACCAACCCAGACATGCCCGCTCCAATAATAACCACCCGCTTGGAGGGTTGATCTCCTAAGAGTGCGCCTGGAGATTCATTAACTGTATCACCCTTTTCATCATCGCAGGAAACTAACGTCATACCTACGGCTAACAGGATGCTTTGACGGAGGAATTCTCGACGATTTAAATCAGACATATTTGATCAGAGCCAAATTAGCCACCGTGAAAGATAATGGGAATTTTTAATTTATTCTTCATTGTATGCATTACACATTAAAATTAACGGTATCGGAAACACTGGTAGCCAAAAATAAAAGGTACAAACCTTCTCTAATTTTCATCTATCATTACCATCTTTTCCTTGATAATACGGAAATTTTTTTTGTGTTTTCCATCGTGATCGTCAGCAGAACAATTTTACACCCTACCAGTCCTAAATATCTATAAACAAAAAAGCCCAACGTTATGTTGGGCTTTTTTAACCTGATATGTAATTAACTTTTAGGAACTGCCAAAGAAACG
>ENA-ORDI01000547-ORDI01000547.1-marine-metagenome-genome-assembly--contig:-NODE-547-length-25163-cov-3.404249_pt1 | contig 25163 bp, 20 predicted proteins | sample MGYA00248628_ERZ508525 | MGnify/ENA primary metagenome ERZ508525 (study PRJEB26195, sample SAMN05422138) | marine metagenome | isolation source: East of Porto Seguro, South Atlantic Ocean | place... | reverse complement strand
TACCCGCCCGCGCAGCGCCTTCACCTCGCCCCGCGTCTTTTTCGCCTTCAGCCGGCGTTTCTTCGAACCGAGCGTGGGGCGTGTCGGGATACGCTTTTTGGGCGGCTTCAACGCGGCGGTGATCAGTTCCTTCAGGCGCTCGCGGATAATCTCGCGGTTGCGGACCTGACTTCGGGTTTCGTCACATTGCAGCACCAACGCGCCCTCGGTCGTCCAACGACGGCCCGCCAGTCTGCGCAGACGGTTTTTGACCGGCGTCGGAATAGAAGGGGAGGTCGCGGCCTCGAACCGCAGTTCCACGGCGCTTGAGACCTTGTTCACATTCTGACCGCCGGGCCCGGAGGCGCGCATGAAGCTTTCCGTCAGCTCCCAGTCCTGAATGGCAATCTCGTCCGTGATCCGCAGCATCAAACTCTCCTTCATGGCGACTATCGCATCGCGCAGACCCAAGGGAAAGGGGAACGCCCAGATACGAAAAGGGCCGCCCCGGTGCGGAGCGGCCCAATCGAATGGTTTAAGGAGGTGGGATCGGTTAGATCGGCGATCCACCCGGGTTGTTTCAACCGTCAGGGGCTGCCCTAACGGGATACCTCCCAAGCTGTTCCGACACCTCGCTCCAATACCGTTCTTGACACTGGATCACCTCCTTTACATTTGTTGAACTCACTTGAAGACTGGCACAGTAATCTGAAAACGCAAAACGTTTTCTGCACCCGTCACAGTTCACAAAAGGGTGCCTATCAACTGCGGGTCAAAAGTTGTGCAGTGATGATGCGGAAGGGGATCAGGGCAATCAGCGCAATCCCGAGTTTCACAGACCAGTCTGCAACGGCCAGCGATACCCAAAGCGGCGCGAGCGGGCCGCTGCCGAGCAATGGCAACATTTCGGCCGCCCAGGACACATCGGTTGCAGGATGCAGGAACGACAGGGCACCGGAAAATGAGATCGAGAAAAACAGCAGCGTATCAAGCGTACTGCTGACCAGCGTGCTGGCCAAAGGCGCACGCCACCACGTGCCATCGCGCAGCGCAGAGAAGATCGCAACATCGACCAATTGCGCCACGAGGAATGCCACACCGGACCCGATCGCGATGCGCAGGGTCACCAGCGGCCCGAATTCGCCCATGATCTGTGTCCCGATCAGCGAACAGACCAGCCCGACGACAAAGCCTACCAGCACGACACGGCGCGCGGCATCCTTGCCGTAGACGCGGTTCATCACGTCGGTGACCAGAAACGCCAGCGGATAGGTGAACGCGCCCCAGGTCAGCCATTGGCCAAAGAGGAACTGAACAAGAATGTTGGAGGCCACAACGATGGCGGCCATGGCAAGAATGCCGGGAAGGTAGGTGCGTGTCATATTTGAAACCGTTTTTTGCAAGGGTGCGGCGACTTGGCCTGCGGGGATCGCAGACGTCATGCGTTGTAGGGAAGGCGGGGCACCCGCGCAAGCTATTGCGTTATCGTCAGCTCGATCACCTGGGTTTCCTGCACGGAGAGGAAGTTATCGTCTGATATCATCATCACCCGCGTGCGCCCGATGGCGTCGCGCCAAACGGTCAGCGCCTCTAGATTGTCGTATCGCGCGGGCAGGGTTTGCAGCAGCGTCACCGCGCTGGCCTGATCCCCAGAGAGTTCGATCCGCCGCAGGCGCGTGCGAAACCCCAGCGGGGTGACCGTACGCTCGAGCAGATACAACCGCCCTTCATCGTCGAAATCCGCCCCCACGGGGACAAAGGGGCTGTCATTCTCGAGGTAGGCCGCGATGCGCCACGTGCCGTCTTGGTATTTGTACAGCGGGATCTGATCGCCGCGGTTATCCTCGGGCAAGGCATAAAGCGCGCCTGCTGCATCAACGGCCAAAGCTTCAAACCCGGCGTTGTCGCGCAGCAATGCGTCCTCGGGCGGGGCGATGAACTGCAACGGGGTGCCGTCGGCAAGGTTGGTACGCGCGATGCGATGATCGCCTTCGTAGCTGATAAAGATGCTGCCATCCGGCGCAATCGCCAGACCTTCGGCGTCGGCCTCGGGTTTGTCCATCACCGCGCCGTTCTTATCGCGCAGCGCGACGGAATGGATGATCTCGATCCCCGTCAGCGTGCCAAGCGCGTCGCGCGACAGGTCGGCCACGATGATCCGCCCGCGGTCACTGATCGCCGTAAGCTGTTTGCCATCCGCGCGCATCTCGACACCGGACAGGCCACCGAACCAGGGGGCGTCATGCTCCCACGTCAACTGCTGATGCTGCGCAATAGGGCCATTTGCACCCGCCGCAAAAGCAGCGGAGGCAAAGCCGAGGGCAAAAAGGATCTGTAGCAAGCTTAGTTCGAATCCAGCACGGATTGGCATTGCGCTGGCAGGTCAGCAAGCAGCAGTTCGCGCTTTGGCTTGCGCTTGGGCGCATTGGGGTTTGGGGGGGGCGGGTTCAGGATATTCGCCTGCCACTGACGCGCATCGGCGCAGCCGTCGCCCGCAGGGGGCGGATCCTGGTTGACGCAGCCCCTCGCCCCTTTGGGGCAGCTCAGCCGGACGTGGAAATGATAGTGGTGCCCGTACCAAGGGCGGATTTTGCGCAGCCAGCTGCGGTCGCCCTTTTCATCGGCACACATCTGCACCTTGGCCCCGGGGAAAACAAAGATGCGCGCCACGCGGGGATCAGATGCCGCGGCCTTGAGCACCTGATGGTGCTGCGGGGTCCAACTGCTGTTCACATAGGCACCGCTGGCCCGACGCATGGATATAGAGGAAATACTTTCACGCTCTGCCCGGCTGAGCGACAGCGACTTGGGCGGAAGCATCCAGAAATCGGCGTCCAGACCCATCTGGTGGCTGGCGTGCCCTGTCAGCATCGGGCCGCCACGGGGCTGGCTGATATCGCCGACATATAGCCCTTCCCAACCGGGTTGCTGTGCGGCCTTCGCGCTGAGCGTTTTGATGTAATCGATCATCTCCGGGTGGCCCCAGTTGCGGTTGCGCGACAGGCGCATCGCTTGCCAGGTCGGCCCGGTTTCGGCCAGTTGTTGTGCCCCCGCGACGCAGCCCTTTGAATAGCTGCCGTAAGCGGCGGAAGACTGCCGTGACCCGTCGGCTTTCGCGCCAAAAAGCTTCTTGGCCTGAATGTTGCTTCGCGCGCCCCCCGACGACCCGATGGTCGGCAGGATTTTGGACGCTTCCGCATTCGGCTTGGACGGTGACCCGCCGCAAGCCGCCAGCGTGAGGGCCAGCGCGGTACATGTGAGGATTCGTGTCAGGATCATTTCGCGAAATCTCCGTTCGGTTTCACCCAGACTAACAGAACCAGGCCGATGATGAACAGCCCTACGACAGGGGCGATCCCGATCCGTTGGCTGCCGGATACGTCGCTTGCGATGGCGATCAGCGCAGGGGCCAGAAACGAGGTCGCTTTGCCCGACAGCGCGTAAAGGCCAAACGCCTCTGTCATGCGGTCGGGGTTGCCCTGACGGGTCAGCATATTGCGCGACGATGCCTGCAGCGCCCCGCCCGCCGCCCCGATCAACGCACCGGCGATGTAAAAGGCGATGTCGGGCGCGGAGGATCCTTCGGCCAGCGTGATGCCCATGATCGAGTTGGGCGTCAGCGAGATGATCAGCACGGCCGTTGCAATCAGGATCAGACAGCATGTTACGATCACAGGCATCGGCCCGATCGCACGATCCACACGCCCGCCCACCCAGCAGAACACCGCGCCTGAGATCGCGGCAAGTATCCCGAAGACGCCGATATCAATAATGCTCCAGTTCAATACGCCAAGCGCGTATATCCCGCCGAATGTGTACATTCCGTTAAGTGCATCGCGGTAGAACATGGATGACCCTAAATAGGCCAGCAGCGACGGGTGACGCGGCAGGTTCTTGAGCGTGACCCACAAATCAGAAAGCCCTTGCCCCACGCGGTACCGCGCCGCGCCGGTCACCGGCGTATCGCGCACATAAAGAAAGAAGGGGATCATAAAGACCGCGTACCAGATTGCGGTCAGTGGCCCGACGATGCGCGTATCGGCTTTGGTCGCGGGGTCCAGCCCGAAGAGCGGGCTTAGCCCCGCCATTGTGCGCCCATTGCTGCCCGCCTGAAACAGCGCGATCATCACAATCAGCGCCACAACACCGCCGACATAGCCAAATGCCCAGCCTGACCCCGACAGCCGCCCGCGCTCTCCCGGGTCGGGATGCAGCTCTGGCAGATAGGAGTTGGTGAAAATTGTCGCGAATTCCATCCCGATCAGGCCAATGCCAAAGAAGAAGAGCGCCCACAGGACCGAGAAATCTTGCGGCGCGGTCCACCACAGCGCGGCTGATCCCACCACATAAAGCCCCGAAAACAGCCAGATCCACGGCATCCGTTTGCCCGATGAATCAGCCACCGCCCCAAGGGTCGGGGCCAGTATCGCTATCATGATCCCCGCAACCGTCAGCCCGTAGCCCCAATAGGCCTGTGCCTGCGCCTTGGCGGCATCCAGCGCCATGCCGCTATCCACCAGATTTGCCGTTGCTGTTTGCGCGAAATACGGGCCGAAAATAAACGTCAGAAGAAGCGTGTTATAGGGTTGGCTGGCCCAGTCAAAGAAATACCAGCCCCAGATTTTCTTGCGCGCTGACGTGGCTGCCATGACTGCTTTCTCCTGTTTTGAGGGACGGTAGTGCAGCAGCCCTACGCGGCGCAAGAGCGGTGTTGGGCGCAACGCCAGCGTGAATTGCCCATCAGTATGTCATATGACATCTCAAAAGGGTCGCTTTTCAAATCCTCTTTGCCTACACAGGGTGCCAACGTTAAGAATGTTTTGGATAATTTTACGAGGCTCCGTATGTCGATGATCCGGCTTTTGTACTTCAGCACCGCAGTTCCTTCGGTCTCTAAGGCGGATGTTGCCGACATATTTACCGTCGCTGTGCGCGAGAATGAAAAACACGGTGTCACCGGTGCCTTGGCCTACAACGGGCGCAACTTTTGTCAGGTGCTTGAGGGCGAAGAAGCCGCCATCCGCCAGTTGATCGAAAACATCCAGAAAGACAGTCGTCACAGCGGCTTCAAAATCCTCGATGAAAAGCCGATCGAGACCCGTCATTTCGCCGATTGGTCCATGCTTCAGGTCGATAGTCTGGATTTTTCTGTCGTCATCAACGCGATGCAAGCGTGATGTGATGCGATTTTACCAAGAGCGGCGGTGCCAAGGCGCTGCCGCTCTTGTTCTTTGATGCCAGCGCACCTACTTTCGCGCTGTGCAACGAAAGGCCCCCTTATGACATCCCTGTTTCAGATCCTGATGCTTCTGCTGAACATCGTTTGGTTCATCATCATCGCGCATGTCATCATGAGTTGGCTGATTAATTTTCAGGTTTTAAATCTTCGTCAACCTTTGGTGGCGCAAGTTTGGGATGGGCTGAATCGCTTGTTGGAGCCTGTTTATGGGCGGGTCCGCAGCTTTCTGCCGCAAATGGGCGGGCTTGATCTGGCACCGCTGGTCGTTCTGATCGCCGTTGCCGTTCTGCGTATCCTGCTGATCAACAACGCCGCGCTGTTCTACTGATCGGGCGGCTGCTGGGGCAAAGACCCCGCCGGACGCACGGGCAGGGATTGTTCCCCGCCCGCGACTATGAGATTCTGCAAACTGCAGGTTAGATACAGTTGGGTTTTTCATGTCAGGCGCTGCCACGCTACTTCGTGATGTCTTTGGATTTGACGGGTTCCGCCCCGGCCAACAAGAGATCGTAGAGGCCGTTACCGCCGGCGAAAACACGTTGGCCATCATGCCCACGGGTGGTGGTAAATCTCTTTGTTTCCAAATGCCTGCTCTTTTGCGCGACGGGGTGACGGTGGTGATATCGCCGTTGATTGCCCTGATGCGCGATCAGGTCCGCGCGCTGCAAGAGCTTGGCGTCGGGGCGGGGGCGCTGACCTCTGGAAACACGCCAGAGGAAACCGATGCCGTGTGGGAAGGGCTTGAGGCCGGGACGCTCAAGCTGCTCTATATGGCCCCCGAACGGCTCGCTGCCGGGTCGGTTACGGGCATGCTCAAACGGGTTGGCGTATCGCTCATCGCCGTGGACGAGGCGCATTGCGTCAGCCAGTGGGGCCATGATTTCCGCCCCGATTACCTGCGCATCGGCGAATTGCGTCGCACGCTTGACGTTCCGCTGGCCGCGTTCACCGCAACGGCGGACACGGAAACCCAAGCCGAGATCGTTCAGAAACTATTCGATGGTGTCCCCCCGCGCGCCTTCCTGCGCGGGTTCGACCGGCCCAATATCCATCTGGCCTTTGCGGCCAAAAACGGGCCGCGCGCGCAGATACTGAACTTTGCGTCAGGGCGTAGGGGGCAGTCGGGCATCGTCTATTGCGGAACGCGGGCCAAGACCGAAGGATTGGCCAAAGCGTTGCGCGACGACGGGCATCTGGCACTGCATTATCATGGCGGGATGGAGGCGGACGACCGCCGCACCGCCGAACGCCGTTTCCAGCAGGAAGACGGGCTGATTGTGGTGGCGACAGTGGCCTTTGGCATGGGCATCGACAAGCCGGATATCCGCTGGGTGGCCCACGCCGATTTGCCCAAATCCATTGAAGCCTACTACCAGGAAATCGGGCGCGCGGGTCGCGATGGTGCGCCGGCCGAGACGCTGACGTTGTTCGGCCCCGATGATATCCGTTTGCGCCGCAGCCAGATCGACGAAGGGCTCGCCCCGCCGGAACGGCGCGCCGCTGATCATGCACGGCTGAACGCGCTGCTGGGGCTGGCCGAAGCATTGGCGTGTCGCCGTGCGAACCTGTTGAAATACTTTGACGAAACCGATGTCACCTGTGGCAATTGCGACCTTTGCGATACGCCTGTCGAAGTGTTTGACGGGACCACCGCAGTGCGCAAGGCGCTGTCGGCGATGCTGCGCACCGAGGAATGGTTTGGCGCAGGTCATCTGATCGATATCCTGCTGGGCAATGAAACCGATAAAATCCGTGAACGCGGGCACAGCGATTTACCGACCTATGGCGTGGGCAAGGAATATGACAAACGCGAATGGCAGGCGGTGTTCCGGCAAATGATGGGGCACGATCTGGTGCGCCCCGATGCCGCACGTCACGGTGCGCTGCGCATGACCGATGCCGCATTGCCAATCCTGCGCGGTGAGGCGTCGATCTCTCTGCGCCGGGACAGTATCCGCGCCGCCGCATCGCAGCGCCGTCCTGCGGTCAAGGCGATGGTCAGCGACGAGGATGCGCCGCTGCTCTCTGCGCTCAAGGCGAAACGACGCGGGCTTGCAGAAGCCGCCAAAGTGCCCGCCTATATCATCTTTAACGACCGCACCCTGATCGAGATGGCCGAGAAACGCCCGGATACACTGGACGCTATGGCCCGTATCGGCGGGGTGGGGGCCAAAAAGCTCGAGAACTTTGGCGATGCGTTTCTAGAGGTGATCAACGGGGCCGCCGCCGAGATGCACCCGACGCGGCGCAAGCTGGCGGGGCGCGCGGCAGGGTCGGTGTTCGATCAATTGCGCGAAGTGCAAACCACCTTGTCTCGTGGGGCGGATGGCGGCGAAAAACCGTTGAGCTGCTCGACCTCGCTGCTGGCAAAAGTGGCGCAGCTGCACGCGCCGAACCTTGATGCCATCGAACGCATTTTGGGCGAGAAACGCACCGAAAGGTTTGGCCCCGCATTTCTGGACGTTTTGCAGCAAGCGGGCTAGCTCTTGCTGCGACCAAAAAAGGAAAATCCATGCTGACCGTTATCTCTCCCGCCAAGAAAATGGACTGGACCCCGCGCGACGTCGCTATGACGACGCCCGACCTGCAGGAAGATGCGGTCGCCTTGGTCAAGGTGGCCCGCGAACTGAGCGTTGGTGATTTGCAATCATTGATGCACCTGAGCGAGAAACTGGCCAAGCTGAACCGCGACCGTTTCGCCGCGTTCGAGGAAAATCCGTCCCCCGATGTTGTGCGCCCCGCTGCCTTTGCCTTTGCTGGTGACACCTATCAGGGGCTGGAAGCGACCAGCCTGGACCCTGATGAACTGGACTATGCCCAAGATCACCTGCGCATTCTGTCGGGACTTTATGGTGTGCTGCGACCCTTGGACGCCATTCAGGCCTACCGGCTTGAGATGGGCAGCCGATTGAAAACGCCGCGGGGCAAGTCGCTGTACGACTATTGGGGCGCGCGTCTGTCCGAAGCGTTGAACGAACAGGCGGAACAGACGAACAGCAAGGCGTTGATGAATTGTGCCAGCCAGGAATATTTCGGCGCGGTCGACCTTAAGGCGTTGGTGCCGACGGTTGTGACACCACAGTTCATGGAAGATAAATCGGACGGCAAAGGGCCCAAGATTGTCAGCTTTTACGCCAAGAAAGCCCGTGGCGCGATGGCGCGTTTCGTGGTGCAGAACCGGCTTACCGACGCCGAGGCGATCAAGGATTTCGATATCGGCGGGTACGCATGGCAGAAAGAGCTGTCGACGCCGGAAAAACCTGTATTTGTAAGGCCCTATCCCACCAGCTGACCCTCCAGCGGGAAAGCCGCGTTGGGGCAGTAACGGTTAAGGAGCGCCACAAGCTCCGCCTTGCGCAAGGGTTTGGTGAGGAAATGATCCAGCCCGGCGGCGAGTATCCTTTCCTTTTCGTCCTGAATGGCATGCGCTGTCAGCGCGACAATCGGGCAGCTGCTTGCCCCGTCTTCCAGCGCACGAATGGCGGCGGCGGCATCTTTGCCGTTCATCTTGGGCATAGAGATGTCCATGAACACCAGATCGGGCCGGAAGGTTTCGAACAGCGCAACTGCCTCTTGCCCGTTAGTGGCAAGCTGCAGGTCGATGTTCAGCCGTTGCAGCATCTTTCGAAGTACCAGACGATTGGTCTTATTGTCCTCGGCCGCCAAGACCCGCATCGGACGGGTACCAACAGGCACCGGCTGCATCGTTGACACCTCGGCCAGTAGCTCGGTGACGCTGATCGGGTTCTTCATGATCCGGCGCACGCTCGTATCATCCATACTATCGCGGATTTTGTCGGGTGTCTGACTGTACAGGATTACCTGGGTCGCGGGGGCGGTGACGCGCACCGCGCGGGCAAATTCGATCCCGTCCATATCGGGCAACGTGTCGTCTACAAGCAGCAGATCGACGCTACTGTCCAGTGCGGCCAGCCCTGCTTCACCGGTGCCACAGGAAGTCACGCGCACACCGATATGTTCCAGATTGCGCTGCAAGATCGATCGGCAGATCGTTTCCCTTTCGACAATCAGGACATGACGCAGGAATGGGGGTGGCTTAAGCGGTGGCGCGGCACTGTCCTCTTGGGCCTTCAGGGGCAGTTCGAAGCCGAAGCACGACCCAACCCCATGCTCTGACGTGACCCAAATCTCGCCCCCCATCAGTTGTACCAGACGTTGGCAGATGGCGAGCCCCAGTCCCGTCCCCTCTGCATTGGGGCTGGGGTCGCTGCTGGCTTGGGTGAATTCCCCCATGATATGTTCAATCATGTCCGGCGCGATGCCGATGCCCGTATCCTCGATAGAGATTTTGATCAGTACGTTGCCAGAGCCCGCGTCGGGCAGCCCCGTGGCGCGGATCAGGATATGCCCGTTTTGCGTAAACTTAACGGCATTTCCCACCAGATTGGTAAGCACTTGCCGGATGCGCCCTGCATCGCCGACCAGTTTGCGCGGCAGAAACAGGTCGTAATCCAGTGCGAGGTCCAGCCCCTTTTGCACCGCAAGGGGCTGTAAAAGCAGCAATACCTCTTGGAAGACACGTTCCAGATCAAAGGGGGCGGGGTGGATGCTCAGTCGGTTTGCCTCGATGCGCGAGAAATCCAGAACGTCGTTGATGATGACCAGCAACGCTTCACCAGAGGTCTTTATGGTGTCGACATATAGGCGTTGGTCTTGGGTCAGCGCGGTATCGCCAAGCACCTCCGTCATGCCTACGATCCCGTTCATCGGTGTGCGGATTTCGTGGCTCATCTTGGCAAGGAAAAGCGATTTCGCGCTGTTGGCTGCCTCGGCCGTGGCGCGGGCATCGACGAGCTTGCGTTGGTATTCCACGGTTTCGGTAATGTCGCGAGCGAGTGATACGATATCACCGCCTTTTCCCCTTTGATCGACAATCTTGATATATGCGCCATTCCAGAGCTTTATGATGATGGGTGCCGGGGCCTTTTGCTGCGATCGCAGAAGCATCTTGGCGCGCCATTCCTCTGGCGTGCGGCGCCCGATATTTACGATTCCTTCATCGGTGAGCACGCGAAGGATGGTGGAATAGCTGACACCCGGACAGATGGCATCAATACCGTCGAACACGGCCAGATAAGACCGATTGGCCATGATCATTTCATTGTCTTTGTTGAAAAAGGCAAAGCCGTCGTGGATGGTTTCGACCGAATGCCACAGCCGGCGTTGGGTCAGTTCGATCTGTTCGCGCGCGGCACATAGATCGGACATCACCCGTTTGTTTTCGCCGCGGATGTTTTCAACCTCCGCCCGTGTTTCAGAAATCTCGACAGAGACATTTTGCGCGTGGTCATCCAGCTTGCGGTAAGCGGCACAAAGCTCTGCCTGGGTTTGTTCAAGCAGCGCTTCCACCTCTGCGCGACGGCGTTGTTCATGGGCAAGCTGGTCAGCTGGTTTCATCCAAAGCTCCGAATCCCTCCTATCGGGGGGATCATGGGGGGCTTGGGGTGAACAACTGCTTAAGCGTTGCGTGATTTGTCGGGCGGTGGCGTTGTTTTTAAGGCTAGCGCCGCCCTTCGCGCAGCCATGCTGCAAGGATCAGGGCGCTGCCCAGCAACAGGACGAGCCACGCGGGCAAGATAGGCATCTGTCGCACGTCACGTGTTTCGTAGGCGTTGCGAGGGGTCAGCCCGATCCATCCACGTCCGGCTGCAGGGCGCCCGACACGTATGTCGCGGATGCGGGGCAGGCCGTCTTCGATCCGCGCGACACCACCGCGCAGGGGCGCAAGGACGGGGGCGAGGGTTTCGTCGCTGGCAATCGTTTCCACAAACTCCCGCGGGGCGGCGGGGCCCAAACCGATCACCGCGCTTTGGTCGCCATTTTCCAGCCGGTAAAGGCCAATCTCGGGGCCTTCGTAAACCCCTTCGAAGACACCCGGCGTGGCTGGCGAAAGCGTGATCTCTGCCGTGCTGCCATCGGGGTTGGTCAGGGTGACAGGCGGGATGTCGTCCCCCAGCGTGCGACGGGTGATGCGCATGGTCTGGCCTTCGGCTGTGGCGGTCAGGGCCTCTTCCTCAAGCTCGGGTTCTTTCATCATCCAGTGGGCCAGCCGCCGCAACAGCTCTAGTTGCGGGCCGCCACCTTCATAGCCACGGTTCCACAGCCACGCATGATCAGACGCCATGAGCGCAACGCGCCCTTCTTCCACACGGTTCAGGATCAGCAGCGGTCGGTCATCTTCGCCGGTCATCACCACATGGCCCAAGGGATCGGCCACATCGATCTGCCGCAGCCAGCGTCCCCATGTTTCCTGTTCGGGCAAGCCGCTGGTCACCGGATGGCGGTGCCCCAGCTCGGACACCAGCGGGCGGTAGGGTTGTTCGATCACCCGCGCGGTCGGCGTGGCGGGCAAGACCTCTCCGAGGGGGGAACGGTAGATGCTGTCGGCGCTCGCAAAATCCGCCCCGGCAGCGACCAGCACAGCACCCCCGCCGCGCACATAATTCGCGACGTTTTCAAGATATAGCGACGGCAGGATGCCGCGGCGTTTGTAGCGGTCAAAGATGATCAGATCGAAATCCTCGATCTTTTCCATGAACAACTCGCGGGTGGGAAAGGCGATCAGCGAAAGTTCGTCCACCGGCACGCCATCCTGTTTTTCCGGCGGGCGCAGGATCGTGAAATGCACCAGATCGACAGAGCTGTCGGATTTCAGCAAATTGCGCCACGTACGCCCGCCCTGATGCGGCTCCCCGCTGACAAGAAGCACCCGCAGGCGGTCGCGCACCCCGTTGATCTGGATCAGCGCGGCATTGTTGCGGTCGGTCAGCTCTCCTTCGGCCTCGGGCAGCGAGAACCGGATCACATTGCGCCCGCCGTGGGGCAGGGTGACGGGAAGTTCCAGATCTTGCCCCACGGGGACGCGGAAGGTCTGCGGCGGCTCCCCATCGACCGAAATTTCAAGCGGGGCCAGCGCGTCTTTTTGCGGGGCGGCCCCAAGGTCGTCGATGCGCAGGGTCAGGGTCACGGGTTCGCCGATGATGGCAAAGGCAGGGGCGTTGCGGACGGACAGGCGGCGATCCCAATCGCTTTGCTTTCCGGTCATCAACAGATGCATCGGTGCGGGCAGATCGACGGGCAGGTCGGCGTCGTGAATGCGCCCGTCGCTGAGCGCAAGGATGCCTGCGATCCGGGCGCGCGGCTCTTCGGCAAGCACCTCTGACAGGGCGGTCATCAGCTGCGTGCCGCTATCGCCTTCTCCATCGGGCACGGTCACGCGGCGCAGTTCCGTATTCTCGCGCGCGGTGATCTGTGCCGCCAACGTCTCTGCGGCGGCGGCGGTTTGTGCGGGCCGGTCTGCGAGGGATTGGCTGGCGCTTTCGTCTTCCAGCATCACGACGATATCGGTCAGCGGCGCGCGGTCTTCCTGCTGCACGGAGGGGCCAGATAGCGCCGCCAGAACGACGAGCATCGCCGCCCCCCGCAGCGCCCAGCCTTGCAACCCACGCAGCACCGCCAAGGCAACGGCCACCAGCGCCAGTGCGGCAACGCCCCATAACATCGGTAGCGGGATCAGCGGGTCGAAGATGATGGTCGATGTCATTGGCCCAACCTGTCCAGCAGCGCAGGCACATGCACCTGATCGGATTTATAGTTGCCGGTCAGCACATGCATGACCAGATTGACGCCAAAGCGGTAAGCCAGTTCGCGCTGACGTTCCCCGGCGAAACCGCGCCCGATGGGCACCATCGGCGCGCCGTTCGAGGACACGGCCCAGGCCGCAGCCCAGTCATTGCCACCGATGACAACCGGGCTCACCCCGTCATTCAGATTGCGGAACGGCATCCCCTCTACCTGTTCGGCATCGGGGGGCGATGCCTCTACCCACAGATCGCGCCCGCTGTGTCGTCCGGGGAAATCCTGCAGCAGATAGAACGTGCGGGTCAGCACGTGATCCGCAGGCAAGGGTTCAAGCGGGGGAATGTCCAGCGGCGCGGCGAGGTCTTGTAGCTTGCGCCCATTGGGGCTGGCGGCCCCGAAGCCCGCGATATTCGCATCACGTGTGTCGAACAGGATCATCCCGCCGGAGCGCAGATAGTCGTTCAGCTTGCGATAGGCCGCATCCGAAGGGCGGGGCTGATCGGGGGTGATAGGCCAGTATAGCATTGGGAAGAAGGCAAGCTCATCCCGCTCCAGATCCACACCGATGGGGTTGGCAGGTTCGACCGAGGTGCGGAAATAAAGCGTATCCGACAACCCGCGCAATCCGGCATCCGACATCTCGTCAACCGACGCGTTGCCGGTGATCACATAGGCCAGCGTCATCTCCGCCGTGGCGTTCAGGGCAAAGCTGTCGTCCGCCTGCGCATCGGCCTGCGTCGGTGCATAGATCAGCGCCGCAAGGATCAGCCCTGCGGCATTGCTGTGCTTGAGCAGCCGCCCCGACAAGGACAGCGACGCGATGACATCAGCGAGTAGCAGTAGAATCGACAGGGACAACAGCCAACCGGCAAGCGGCTGTTCATCGGCCACATCAAGCCCACGTACTGGCACATCCGCTGGCCATGCCGCGGGGGTCAGGGTGGTATCTGCAACCACCACATTGCGCGCAATGCGCCGATCGCCAGAGGCATAGACCCCCGGTTGCAGGTCTGGGCCCGCAGGCGCGGCCATCAGATCAGCCCCGTCCACACCGGGCAGCGTACCCGCGTCAGATAATGTGCCAAACCCGTCCATCACGCGCAGGGGCGTCCACGTCGTGCCCTGCAGGTCCGAGGCCTCGATACCGGCGGAAGATGAAGAAATCGCTAACCGTTCCATCATCTGCACAAACAGCCCCGACAGCGGCAGCGTCGACCACTCGGCCGTGGCTGTCACGTGAAACAATACGATCTGCCCCTGTCCTACCTGCTTGCGGGTGACCAGCGGGGTGCCGTCGCTCAGCGATGCGATCACACGCTCTGCCAGTGTCGGGTCGGGCTGCGCGACGACCTGGGCCGAGACGGTCACATCCTGCGGTATCTCCAACCCGTAGAAAGGAGAGGACTCGCGGAAGCTGTCCAGCGTTTTCGGGGCGCCCCAGCTCATTGCGCCGCCGACACTGCGGCCACCGGCCCGCAGGCGCACAGGCATCAGCGGGTCTTCGGTATCTCGGCTGATGTCGCTGGCGGCGATGCGTGGACCGGCGAAACGCACCAACATGCCACCAGCTTCGATCCAGTCGATCAAGGGGGCCTGCTCTGCCTCCGATAGGGTCGCGATATCGGCCAGTACGATCACATCTGGGTTTGCGGGCAGCACATCGCCAATTCCCCCCTCAATCAGATCGGCGGCGGGGGCCAAGGCCTGTTCGATGTAGTGCAGGGGGGACAGCAGCTCCAGCCCTTCGCGGTTTTCGCGTCCGGCGATCAGCCCAACCTCGCGCCGCCGCAACGCATCATCCACCAGCGTCGTCGCCCCGGCGGAGCGTTGGCCCGCGATGTCGAAACGCGTGATCCGCGCGCGCAGCTCTGCGGGCAGGGACAGGGCCGCGCTGGCCTGCGTTGATCCTGCGTCGAATGTGGCCGGAACGCTGGCGAGGACGCGGATATTGCCCGCCGGATCACGACCCTGCGCCGTGATGGTCACCGACCGCTCGGCACCAGCGAGGGCGCGCTTGACGGTCAGGGTAATCGCCCCGTCCTCATAGGTCGCGGGGGCCAGTGCCAGTACGTCTGCACCTGTCTGATAGACCTCGACGCTGCCCTTGCCCTGAAGCGCATCAAGCATCGCGTCGCGCCCCGCATAGGCTAGCCCGTCGCTGAACCACAGGGTATCGAAACCGCCGAGCGTGTCCGCGATCTCTATCGCGCGGTCAATGTCGGCGGGGGCGGGCTGCCAAGGGGCGGGATCAAACCCGGCCAGACGGCTGCGCCATGCGTCAGCGGATTGAAAGGCGGGTGCTTCTGGTCGGGTGAGGGCAAGAAAACCGACAGTGCGACCAGCGCGTGCCGCACGGGTCAACTGCGCCTCTAGCGCTTCGGTTTGCTGCGGCCAACGTGTGGCTCCCGCCCAAGACCCGTCGAGCACGATCAGCAGCGGGCCGGTGCCTTGGGTCTGTTCCTCTTGCGGGTTCAGGATCGGTCCGGCCAGCCCGATGATCAACGCGGCCACCGCCAGCATGCGCAGCAGCAGCAACCACCACGGCGTGCGGTCCGACACGCTTTCATCATCGCTCAGCCCAAGCAGCAGCGCCACGCCGGGAAAGCGGCGGCGGATCGGCGCAGGTGGCACCGCGCGCAGGATCAGCCACAGGATCGGCAGCGCCAGAAGCGCCAGCAGCATCCACGGCGCGGTAAAGCCGATGCCCCCCAGAACGGTCATGCTGTCCCCCCACTGCGCGTATCCAGCGCCGCATAGAGCCATAAAAGCGCCGATTGCGCGGTGCTGTCGGTGTGGTGCAGCCCGTACTGCCAGCCAGTCAGGGCACAAAGCTGCCGCAGCTCTGCCTTGCGCGCGGCGAGCCGTTCCAGATAGCGGTCTTTCAGGTCGTTCGCTTTCAAGGTCTCGTGGCGCAGCGTGCCGCCAACGCTTTCAAAGATGGTGCGACCGGTGAAGGGGAAGGCCTCCTCCGAGGGGTCCAGCACATGATACAGCACGCCGCGCACCCCGCGGTCCGCCGCCTTGGTCAGCGCGGTGGTCACCCCCGCAAGATCCCCCATGAAGTCAGAGATAAACACAGCCCGTGCATGGGGGATCATGGCGCGATGTTCCGGCGGGGCGTAGTCGGCGGCGTCGTCCTGACACAGGGCTTCGGCAAGGCGCAGGATCTGCGGCCTGCCGGATCGCGGGGGCAGGGCGCTGCCGGTCAGCCCGACCCGTTCACCGCCCCGTTGCAGCAGGATCGCCAGCGCCAACCCGATCAGCCGCGCGCGGTCGCCCTTCTGTTCCAATGCAGGCGTCGAGGCAAAGCGCATGGACGCCCCCTGATCGACCCAAAGCATGACCGACTGCGCGATCTGCCATTCGCGTTCGCGCACGAACTCGTGGTCCCCCATGGCCGAACGCCGGTGATCAATGCTGCGACGGCTATCCCCGGCCTGTGCCGGACGGTATTGCCAGAAATCATCCCCCACCCCTGCGCGTCGACGCCCATGGGCACCCAGCAGGACTGCACCGGCCAGATGCTCTGCACGGGCCAGCAGCGCGGGCAAACGGGCGGCTTGCTCCTCTGATCGGATGCGAAGGGTGTCGGGGCTGTTCACGCCGCTGCCTTTTTCCCGATCAGGCTGGCAGCGGTTGTGTCAATCAGCGCGGATAGGCTGTCGCCACGAGCGCGCGCCGCGAAGTTCAGCGCCATACGGTGCAGCAACACAGGACGGGCCATATCGATGACATCCTCCGCCGACGGTGCCAGACGCCCCTGCAACAAAGCGCGGGCCCGCACGGTCAGCATCAACGCTTGCGCGGCGCGGGGGCCGGGGCCCCACGCCACGGTATCGCGCACTTGCGGGCTGGCATCAGGCCCGTCAGGGCGGAAGGCGCGGACCAGATCAAGGATCAGCTCGACCACCGATTCACCCACGGGCATCTGCCGCAGCAGCGTTTGCGCGGCCAGTAGCTCTGCCGTGGTAAAGACGGATGCGGCCTGCGCATCGGTATCCCCTGTGGTGGCCAGCAGAATATCCCGCTCTGTCTCCCGGTCTGGGTAGGCCACATCGATCTGCACCAAAAAGCGGTCAAGCTGGGCCTCGGGCAGCGGGTAGGTGCCTTCTTGTTCAATAGGGTTCTGGGTGGCGAGCACGTGAAACGGATGCCCCAAGGCGCGGTCCTGTCCGGCGACGGTCACGGTCTTTTCCTGCATCGCCTGTAGCAAAGCCGACTGGGTGCGCGGCGAGGCGCGGTTGATCTCGTCCGCCATCAGCAACTGGCAAAAGATCGGCCCCTCGACAAAGCGGAACGCGCGGGTGCCATCGGCGGCGGTGTCCAGCACCTCTGACCCCAGAATATCGGCAGGCATCAAATCGGGCGTGAACTGGACCCGATTGCCATCCAGCCCCATTACCGTGCTCAGCGTTTCGACCAGCCGCGTCTTGCCCAGACCCGGCAGACCGATCAGCAGCCCGTGGCCCCCGCACAGCAGGGCCGTCAGCGTCAGATCAACGACCCGTTGCTGCCCGATGAAACGCCGGTTGATCGACGCCTTCGCCTCGGCCAGCTTTTCGCCAAGCGTCTCGATTTCTGCTACCATATCGCGGGCTTGGGTCATGACTTTTGCGTCCTCGGGGTTATATCGGTTAGATGTAAGTGTATCGTGTGAACAGGAAATGGCAAAAGCAATGAGTGGACAAAAAACCGTGACCCCGACAGCAGAAAGCCTTGCCGCCTCTGTTTCCGCCGCCAAAACACGCGGATTGCCGCCGGTTGAAAAGTGGAACCCCCCATTTTGCGGCGATCTGGACATGGAGATCAAACGCGACGGCACCTGGTTCTATCAAGGCACCCCCATCGGACGCATCGGGCTGGTAAAGCTGTTCGCATCGATTCTGATCCGCGAAGAAGATGATTATTTCCTTGTGACGCCGGTTGAAAAGGTCGGCATCAAGGTCGAAGACGCCCCCTTTGTCGCCATCGATTTCGAGGCCGAAGGCAGTGGCACCGACCAGAGGCTGACCTTCCAGACCAATCTGGAAGACATCGCCGTCGCCGGCCCCGATCTGCCGATCCGAGTTGAGCGCGACCCCGAAGATGGCGAGCCCGCGCCCTACGTCCGTATCCGCCGCAACCTCGAGGCGCTGATCGACCGCAAAAGCTTTTACCGGTTGGTCGAGCTTGGCGTGCATCACGACGGCTGGTTCGGCGTATGGTCGGGCGGCAGCTTCTTTGGTATTATCCCCTCGGACGAACTGCCCGATTGATCCTGCCTGCCATAGCGCGACGATAGCGGCCTGAACCGGATGATCCTTCATGAAGCCAGCCGCGAACCTTACTCTGCTGTGGCCCGCGCTGCCCTATCTTGACCGTTTTGCCGCCGCCGCAAAGGCGGGGTTTACCGCGGTAGAGGTGCTTTTCCCCTATGATCTGGCCGCCAAAGAGACGCTGCGCGCCTGTGTCGCCAACGGCTTGCAGCTGATCCTGATCAACGCCCCGCCGCCCAATTACACCGGCGGCGCACAGGGCTTTGCCGCGGTGCCCGAACTGGCGGCCCGTTTCCGCGCCGATATCCAGCGGTCGTTTCGATATGCCACCGCGCTCAAGGTCCGCTATCTGCATGTCATGGCGGGCAATGGGCAAGGCGCGCTGGCGCGGCAGACCTTCATCGACAATCTGATCTGGGCGGCTGATATCGCGCCCAAGGGGCTTACCCTGACGGTCGAACCGCTGAACCCCGTCGCGATGCCGGGGTATTTCATGAACGACTACGCGCTTGCCGCCGATGTGCTGCGTGCTGTGAACCGGCCGAACGTCGGTTTGCAATATGACAGCTACCACGCCCAGATGATCCACGGCGACGCGGTGGCGGTGTTCGATCAATACAAAGACCTGATCGTACATGTGCAGCTTGGCGACGCGCCTGATCGCAGCGCGCCCGGTACGGGTACGGTTGATTTCCCCGCGCTCTTCGCCGCCCTGCGCCGCGCGGGGTATCGCGGCTGGGTCAGTGGCGAATATATCCCCGGCCCACGGACCGAGGACAGCCTGGGCTGGATGACACTCAGCTAGCCGCAGGGGGCACTTCAGAGGCGATTAATGCGCCTCAGCCCAACTCGCCCCGACGCCTGCATCCACGTCGAGCTTCACATCCAGTTTGACCACCGGATCGGCTGCATTCTCCATCACCTTGCGTGCGGCGGCGATCAGATCGTCCTCGGCCCCTTTCTCCACCTCGAACAGCAATTCATCGTGGACCTGCAGCAACATGGTGGCGGGCAGATCCTTGATCGCGTCGGGCATGCGGATCATAGCGCGGCGGATCACATCGGCGGCGGTGCCCTGAATTGGCGCGTTGATGGCCGCCCGTTGGGCAAAACCGGCGCGGGGGCCCTTGGCGCTGATCTCGGGCGTGTGGATCTTGCGCCCGAAGAGCGTCTGCACAAAGCCATGCTCTTTGGCGAAAGCCTTGGTGTCATTCATATAGGTACGGATGCCGGGGAAACGTTCGAAATAGCGGTCGATGAACCCCTGTGCTTCGGCGCGCGGGATACGCAGGTTGCGCGCCAGACCAAAGCCCGAGATGCCATAGATCACGCCAAAGTTGATCGCCTTGGCCTGACGACGCACGTCCGACGTCATCTCGTCCAGTGGCACGCCGAACATTTCCGAAGCGGTCAGCGCGTGAATGTCGATGCCGTCCTGAAACGCCTGCTTAAGCTCGGGGATATTGGCGATATGCGCCAGTATCCGCAGCTCGATCTGGGAATAGTCAAGCGCGACCAGCGCCTTGCCCGGCTCTGCGACAAATGCCTCGCGGATGCGCCGCCCTTCTTCGGACCGGATCGGGATGTTTTGCAGGTTCGGATCGGTCGAGGCCAGCCGCCCGGTCGACGCCCCCGCGATGGAATAGGACGTATGCACACGGCCCGTGTCGGGGTTGATGTGATCCTGCAGCGCGTCAGTATAGGTCGATTTCAGCTTGGACACCTGTCGCCAGTCCAGCACCCGCGCGGGCAGGTCATGTTCTGTCGCGAGGTCCTCAAGCACATCGGCACCGGTGGCATAGGCCCCCGTCTTGCCTTTCTTGCCGCCTTCCAGCCCCATCTCGTCGAACAGGATTTCCCCCAACTGCTTGGGCGAGCCGACGTTGAATTTGCGCCCGGCGAGCTCATAGATCTCGTCCTCAAGCCCCGCCATCTTCTGGGCAAAGGCGTTGGACATCCGGCTCAGCGTATCGCGGTCCACCTTCACGCCAGAGCGTTCCATTGCCGCCAAAACAGGCACAAGCGGGCGTTCAAGCGTTTCATACACCTTCGTTACCCCGACGCGGTGGAGCTGGGGTTTGAACAATTGCCACAGCCGCAGAGTGATATCCGCATCCTCGGCGGCATATTTCACCGCATCGGCGAGCGGCACCTTATCAAAGGTGATGGCCGATTTGCCTGTCCCCAGCAGCGGCTTGATCGGGATCGGTGTGTGCGACAGATAGCGTTCAGACAGCGTGTCCATGCCGTGGCCGTGCAGCCCGGCGTGCATCGCGTAGGACAGCAGCATCGTGTCGTCGATGGGCGCGACGTTGATCCCAAGCTGAGCGAAAATCTTGCTGTCGTATTTCATGTTCTGCCCGATCTTGAGGATCGAGGGGTCCTCCAGCATCGGGGTTAGCAGGCGCAGCGCCTCTTCGGTAGGGATCTGCCCCTCGGCCAGATCATCACTCCCGAACAGATCGTCGCTGCCGCGCGCCTTGTGGATGAGCGGGATGTAGCAGGCCTTGCCCGGTTCGACACAGAGCGAAACGCCGACAAGCTGCGCGACCATATCGTCCAGCCCGGTGGTCTCTGTATCGACGGCGACATAGCCGAATTCGTAGATACGGTCGATCCAGGCCTGCAGCGCGGCTGTGTCACTGACGTGTTCATAGAGCTCTGCGTCAAAGGGCACATCCGCCGCGGCCGGGGCATCTGCAGCGACCGGTGCCTCGGCGATGGTGGGGGCCTCTTTCCCAAGCACCTCGGCCACACGTTTGGACAGGGTGCGAAACTCCATCTCCGCCAGAAAGCCCAGCAGTTGATCTGCATCAGGGTCGCGCACCTCAAGATCCTCAAGGGTGAAGTCCAGCGGCGTATTCTCGTCCAGCTTGACCAGCTCACGGGACAGGCGGATCTGGTCGGCATGGTCGATCAGGGTCTGGCGCCGCTTGGGCTGCTTGATCTCGCCCGCGCGCTCCAGCAGCGCATCGAGATCGCCGTATTCGTTGATCAGCAAAGCCGCCGTCTTGATCCCGATCCCGGGTGCTCCGGGGACGTTATCGACAGAGTCGCCCGCCAGCGCCTGCACATCCACCACACGATCGGGATAGACGCCGAATTTCTCGAACACACCGTCGCGGTCGATGCTCTTGTTTTTCATCGCATCCAGCATTTCAACACCGCCGCCGACCAGCTGCATCAGATCCTTGTCCGAACTGATGATGGTGCAGCGCCCGCCCGCGGCCCGTGCCTGCACGGCGAGCGTGGCAATGATGTCGTCCGCCTCGAAACCTTCCTTTTCCTTGCACGCGATGTTGAACGCTTCGGTGGCGGTGCGGGTCAGGGGGATCTGCGGACGCAGGTCTTCGGGCATGGCCTCGCGGTTGGCTTTGTATTTGTCATACATGTCATTGCGGAAAGTATGGCTGCCCTTGTCAAAGATCACGGCCACATGGGTCGGTGCATCCGGCCCTGTGTTGCCTTCGACATAGCGGTGCAACATGTTGCAAAAACCCGCCACCGCACCAATCGGCAGCCCGTCCGACTTGCGCGTCAGCGGTGGCAGCGCGTGATAGGCGCGGAAAATAAACGCCGACCCGTCGATCAGATGCAGATGGTGACCTTTGCCAAATGTGCCGGACATGTCGGTGCTCCTCTTTCAGACAAGCTTTCTTGTGCCACGAAGCCGGCAAACTCTCCAGCGGCCAATTGCCCGCGACCGGCTTCATTTTGCCAAATAAACTCCCCGCGGAGCGTCCCTGCCTAGCGGGGCTCGCTTTGGTAAAGGCGCCAGGAGAGGCTCACTGACAAGGGGAGCGGCGTCCAGCGTCCGAACCGCAGCCCTGCCGCGCGAAGTTGGTCGCCGATCGAGACGTTGCAGGTGCGCAGGATGCTAAAGCGTCCTTTGGCGGCAAAGAATCCATCGGTGGCGGTATACCCATCCACATCCACACGTTGAGGCAGCCCGTCAGGGCCGGGGTCAAGCGCCGACCAGACATTCGCGACCAGCCTGCGGTACGCGCCTTCGGTCATCGTCACGGTCCGGCGTTTGGCGGTCGGGGCGATGGGGCCAATGACATCAATCCGCAGCACCGCGTCATCGCCGATAATCCCGCGCCAGACATTGCCGGGCTTCAATTCGCGATAGGTGGGGGTTTCCGTATAAAACTTGCGCGCCCCCCATCCGATGACAAGCCACCGCGCATCGGGGTGCGATAGCGGCAGACCCCGCGTCTCGAGCGCGGCAAACCGCGGGCCCGAAATATCATCAATCGGGATCAGCAGATCATAGTGGATGGGTCCGTGGGCCAGCAGCACCTCGCGCGTCGGCACCGCGCGCGGTTCATCAGAGGCAGGAGCGGCCCAGAGGGCACCGATCACTGCGGCAAGCACAAAGCACGCGGGCAAAAGCGCAAGCGCGCCCAGCCATCGTAACGCTTTGGTCAGACCTTGCCCTCAAACTCGGCGTGGATGAACTTGCAGTCGCAGTACCCGCATTCGACCCAGCCCTTGTCTTGCGGGATTTGCAGCCAGACGCGCGGGTGCCCCAAGGCGCCTTCGCTGCCGTCACAGGCGACGCGCCAGGTGTTCACTATGCGGGTTTCCGGTGCTTGGGATGTCATGCTGTCGTCCTTGGCTTTGATGCGCCCATCTTATGACCAAACCGCGCAGGCAGGGCAAGGGTGCGCCGTGTGATTTGGCCGCCCTCTGCTTACAAGTTTGTAAACTGCGTTGAATTAGGTTCACCATCGGCGACAGAGCCGCTAAAAGACGGAAAACCACTGTAAACCTGCGGAGCGGTCTCAGGATGAACACCCCAAAACCTGTCGTATTGTGCATTCTGGATGGGTGGGGCCTGCGCGATGACCCTCAGGGCAATGCGCCTCTTCTGGCAAAGACCCCGCATGTCGACCGGATCATGCAAAGCTGCCCTTCGGCGACGCTGACCACCTTCGGGCCTGATGTGGGTCTGCCACAGGGGCAGATGGGCAACTCCGAGGTGGGGCATACCAATATCGGGGCTGGTCGTGTCGTCGCGATGGATCTGGGGCAGATCGATCTCGCGATCGAGGAAGGCGCGTTTGCCACCCATCAACCGTTGCTGGACTTTGTCGAGACGCTGAAACAGACCGGCGGCACGGCGCATGTGATGGGGCTTGTCTCTGATGGCGGGGTGCATGGGCACCTGACACATATGATTGCCGCGGTGCGTGCGCTGCGGGCGCAAGGTATTCCGGTGGTGATCCATGCGCTGACCGACGGGCGCGATGTCGCGCCGCGCTCGGCCTTGGGCTATTTCGAGACACTGCAAGCCGCCTTGCCCGACGGGGCGACCATCGCGACGGTCTCGGGGCGTTATTACGCGATGGACCGTGACAACCGCTGGGACCGCGTTGCCAAAGCCTATGAGGCGATCGTGCAGGGCAAGGGCGGTGCCGCCCCAACCGCCCGCGATGCGGTGAATGATGCCTATGGTTTGGACGAAAACGATGAATTTATCACGCCCACGGTGCTGGAGGGCTACACCGGCGTGCAGGACGGCGATGGGATCTTCTGCCTGAATTTCCGCGCCGATCGCGCGCGCGAAATCATGTCGGCGCTTGCGGATCCGGAGTTTGACGCCTTTGACACAGGTGCGCGGCCTGCGTGGTCTGCGGTGATGGGCATGGCGGAATACTCCGACGCGCATGGGGCATTCATGACCACCATGTACCCCAAGCCCGAGATCGTGAATACGCTTGGCGCATGGGTCGCACAGCACGGCCTGCGGCAGTTCCGCTTGGCCGAGACAGAGAAATACCCGCATGTGACGTTCTTTCTGAACGGGGGCGAGGAAACACCAACAACGGGCGAGGACCGCTATATGCCCAAGTCGCCGAATGTGGCGACCTATGATTTGCAGCCAGAGATGTCTTGCGCGGAAGTCACCGACCGTTTCGTGCAAGCGATCAAGGACCGCTACGACCTGATTGTGGTGAATTACGCGAACCCCGATATGGTGGGGCATACCGGTGATCTTGATGCCGCCATCGCGGCCTGCGAGGCGGTGGATACCGGCCTTGGGCGCGTGCTTGAGGCGCTAGAGGATGTCGGCGGCGCGATGATTGTCACCGCGGACCACGGCAATTGCGAAACGATGATCGATCCCGAAACCGGTGGGGCGCATACGGCGCATACGCTCAACCCCGTGCCCGTGGCGGTTGTCGGCGGGCCCGATGGGGCCAGCCTGCGCAGCGGTCGTCTGGCCGATCTGGCACCGACAGTGTTGCAGTTGATGGGGCTGGATCAACCGGCCGAGATGACGGGAAAGTCGCTGCTCGAATGATCCGCCTTTGCGCCCTTGCCCTAATGTTCTGGCCCGTCGGCGTGTTTGCCCAAACCGAGGCAGCAGAACAGGCGCGTCGCGCGATGGCCGACCTTGAAGCGGCCTCTGCCCAGTTGGACGCCGCAGATGGGGCGCGGGACCGCGTGCAGGCGCTGACCCAGACGATTCAGGCGTTTGAAACCGGCCTTGGGGCCATGCGCGAGGGGCTGCGTCAGGCGGCCATCAACGAGGCGCAGCTGAGCAAAAAGCTACAGGCCCGCGATGGCGAGGTCGCGCAGTTGCTGGGCGTGTTGCAAAGCATCGGCGGCAACCCGTCGCCCACCTTGTTCCTGCATCCTGAAGGGCCCGTTGGCACCGCACGCGCGGGTATGTTGCTGGCAGAGCTGACACCGGCCCTGAACACCCGCGCCGATGTCTTGCGGCAGGATCTTGAAGACGTGCAGACCCTGCGGGCGCTTCAGACCGATGCGGCACAGCGCTTGCAGGACGGGCTGACGGAAATCCAGCGCGCCCGGACAGAGCTTAATCAGGCGATGGCCAACCGGACCGATCTGCCCAAACGCTTCAACGAAGACCCGGTGCGCACCGCGATCCTGATTGCCTCGACCGAGACATTGGATGGCTTTGCCAGTGGCCTGTCCGAAATCACCACCGGCGCGGAAGAACCCGCCCCGGTGAACCTTGACGGTCAGGTGGGCGAGCTGCCCTTGCCCGCCTAAGGCTTGGTGCTGCGCAAGGCGGGAGAGACGGACTCGGCTGGGGTCACACGGCCCGGCAT
>ENA-ORDI01000546-ORDI01000546.1-marine-metagenome-genome-assembly--contig:-NODE-546-length-25187-cov-2.658702_pt1 | contig 25187 bp, 30 predicted proteins | sample MGYA00248628_ERZ508525 | MGnify/ENA primary metagenome ERZ508525 (study PRJEB26195, sample SAMN05422138) | marine metagenome | isolation source: East of Porto Seguro, South Atlantic Ocean | place... | reverse complement strand
TCAAACCTAGTACCATCTTCAATTGTAATTCCAATGATATATGGTTGTGCTAGATTCCACTCATATGGAATTCTTACTAGAGTTGTTTCAAATCTTTCTAAAAATCCATCAGGTTCAACTGCAGCTGCCCGTATTCTATCATTTACATCTGCCATTACCACTTCTACAGGAATAGGTCCGGTGTTTCTAACAGTAACTTGAATTTCAGAATCAACAAAATCTACTTTCTCAATAGTTATTTCTGGTAGAGGTATACCAAAATCTAATAAATCAGATCCAGGACCAAAAATGTAGAGAATCAAAATAACAAGAAAAGCAAATGGAATTATTCCACTTATGAAAAGTTTTCCTTTAGATGAATTATTACTAAGTTCCATACTTTATTTCCTGTATATTTTTTTCTTGATTATCTTTAACAAGGAAAATTCCAACCCAGCCTTTCTCTGAGAATTCGACTTTATGGGCATGGAAGAGGTACTTGCCAGGATACTTGTATTCAAATTCTATAATTCCACGATCTCCCTGAGAAAGAGTTACAATATCAGTAAAAGACGAGGGTTCACTTTGTGTTCCTATAGGATAGTAATTGAACATATTTCCATGTAAATGGAAATTATTGATTGGATCAAATTCTAAAATATTAATCACATATAGTCTAACTAGTTTATGTAGATCAATCTCAATTGGTTTGTAAAGATGATAAAAAGGAATTGTGTTAACAGCGTAAAAATTATTTTCAGTATCAAAGTCTGTATCAAATCCATTTAGTATCATAACCATTTCATCAGCTGGTTCTCTACCTTCTTTTGGATCTATAATGAAAGCGCCATACAATCCACGAGAAACATGTTCTTCAACAGGGGCAACATGACAATGATACAAATGAACACCTGCAGGACCTGCAACAAATTCGTATGTGAATTTGCCACCAGGACCTACATTTTCAAAAACACCATCCATTTCAGCTGGATGTGTTCCATGAAAATGAACAGTGTGAGATTTTTCTCCATTATTGATAAATTTGACTCTAATTAGATCTCCTTCTGTAACACGAATTGTAGGACCAGGTGTAGCTCCATTGTATGTCCAAACATTAAAGAAAACACCTGGAGAGATTTCCATTATTTTGTCATCTTCGGCAATTAAAGTAAATTCTCTTAATGTGGTTCCATCTGAAAGTTGTGAGACTTTACCATAATTGAAATCTCGCAGAAAAGAATCTGGGTCAAAATCTAGCGGTTCTCCAGAGTAGTCAATTGGATTAATAATTTCCCCAGTAGTTTGTATAAGGGCTCCTGAAGGTGTTACAAGTGTTTTCTGTTCTAATTCAACTTCAGAGAGTGTGGAAAAAACCACAATCATAGAAAGTCCAATAATTAAAGCAATCATTAAGATTACAGCATTTGAACGAGTTTTTTTCAAGATATATAAAAAAAGAAAAATTCTTAATTTAAATTTACCCTAAGCTAACTTTTTTAGTACGATCTAACTTTATGTACCAAATATTTACAAATTTTAAAAAAATTACGTTTAAACTAAAGAAAATCAGTCATAGTTTGTGCAAAAATTAGGAATAATACTAATTTGTTCAGTGGGACTAATTGCAATAGGATTAATTTTGTCGGTTTTAGGAAATCAGATTATCCTAGAAGGAGTTAGTCAAGGAGACGGGAAAGTAAGTTCAGAACAAACACTTGTAATTTCTGTGGATTTTGTTTCAAAAGATACATCAGGAGTTTTTGCAGTACAAATAATAGAATTCAAAGACAACACATTTTCTGCAAAGGTATTAGATCCATTTGACAGCGAAATTATTTCTCAAACAATTAATGAAGAAACTATTGAGAAGGGATTTGATGTTTCAGAGACTGGAACTTACAAACTGATCATTGAAAGTACTAGTAATGAAGAAACTCAAATATTTGCAGCTATAGGACCGCTTCCAGATACAGGTAAGAAATCACTCGGTTTTGTTTCAGTGTACATACTTGTTATTGGAATGGTTGGATTAATAGCAGCTGGAATCTACGGAATTAAAAATAGGGTAAGATCAGTTTAGATAAGTATCCATTTTTTCAATACTGTTGATGGCAGCATCAAAGTTTTCACTATTTTCAACAAGAGCACTAAGTTTATCAAAATTGGCAGTAAATAAACATCTTTTATCATCAGAGTTTTTGGAAATGAATTCATGTTCTATCAAATAAGAGAGTCTTTTAAGAACCTCAGATTCAGATATGGAGGCTTGTTTGGCTAAAAATGAACATTCTTTTTCACTATCTTCTAGTTCTGCTAATATTGAAGATGTTATAGGATCAAACATGCAATCTACAACTTTTTCTCGATCAAATGTTTCGTCCATCTGCCTAAAATAGAAAATTTAGAAATTTATAACTTGTGAAGTAGATCGTGCCCAATAAGGTAATTAGGAAAAAGACACTCACAGAATCATGCAAAAACTATGCAGTAAAGATCCAACTGGTAAAGGAGAACACTGTTTTTGTATAGAGATTGATGCCCAACGAGGAGTCAAAAAATGCTGTAAATGTAACCTATGGAATACGCAAGGCAATGACTGGACAAAGGATGAGGACTTTAGATAATTTGAATTGAAGAAGATATTGTAATTATGATTAGGGACAAAAATTATCAGAAAGTAACATTTGAAAAATCACATAATTTGACGCCTAGCATGGTTTTTATCGGGGTTTCTTTGAATTTTGGAATACTTGAGCAGTCAAGAATATAGACATATTGTAAGGATTGTGGGTAACGATATTCCCGGAGAGAGAAAGTCGATTGTAGGGTTGACTCAGATCAAAGGTATTGGATACAACTTTGCCACAGCAATTCTTGATACTCTAAAAATTAACTCAAATTCCAATATTGGTAATCTTTCTGATGCTAATATAGAAGCCATTGAAAAATTAATTTTAGATCCAATAGGAGGAAATTTTCCAACATGGTTTCTTAATAGAAATAAGGATATTGAAACCGGAGCAAATTTGCATTTGTTAACATCAGATATTCCATTTACATTAAGAAATGACATTGAAAGAGAAAGAATAACTGCAAGTTGGAGAGGTTACCGTCATCTAAGCGGTCTAAAAGTTAGAGGACAAAGAACTAGAACTTCAGGTAGAAAAGGTGGAGCAGTTGGTGTGGCCAAAGGTGGACTAGCAGCTCCAGCAAAGAAGGGAGCTCCAGGAGCTCCAGCAGCTGATGCAGCTACAGCTGATGCAGCTACAGCTGATGCAGCTACAGCTGATGCAGCAGCTCCAAAAACAGAAGAAAAGAAAGAAGCACCAGCGGAGAAAACAAAATAGGTGTTTTGAATGGGAGATCCAAAATATCCACGTAGAGTTTGGAGAAAACCAAAGAGACCTCTTAATTATGAACTAAAGATGGAAGAACTAAAAACTCTCGGCACATTTGGATTAAGAACTAAAAGAGAATTATGGAAAGCGCATACAGAATTATCACGTGTTAGACATCAAGCAAGATCATTGCTTGCATTAAGACAAGAAGTTAGAGAGGAAAAAGAACCAATCTTAATGAAATCACTTGCTAGAATCGGATTAGTAAGTAGTGATGCAACATTAGATGATGTACTTAACCTAAATGTAAATGATTTACTTGCACGTAGATTACAAACTATTGTTTCAAAGAAGCTTGGATTCAAAACACCATATCAAGCAAGACAAGCAGTAATTCATGGACACATAATGATTGGGAATAGAAAAATAGACATTCCATCATATACAGTTACAGTTGGAGAAGAAGGCGATGTTCATTTTACACCTGAATCTAAGATTCCAGAAATGTTAGAAAAGACAAAATCTGAACCTGAAGCAGTGGAGACACCAGCTGAAGCAACTTCAAAAGATGAAGGTTCTTCAACAAAATAATCAAAAAAATAGGCTTATCAGTAATTAACCCCAAAATATCAGAGAGAATAGTTATGTGTTCAATTATTGGTTACTCTGGAAAAGAAATTGCAGCACCCATTCTTGTAAAGGGGTTAAAAAGAATGGAATATCGTGGATACGATAGTGTTGGAGTTGCAACAGAATCAGATAATAAAATTGAATTAAAGAAAGGTACAGGAAAGGTAAATGAAGTAAATTCAAAAATTCATTTAGATACACTTCCCGGAAAAGTAGGTATTGGTCACACTAGATGGGCAACTCATGGAAAAGTTACTGATATCAATGCACATCCACATTTAAGCAACTCTGGTAAAATTGCAATAGTACATAATGGAATTATAGAAAATTTTGAGGAATTAAAGAAGCAATTAGAAAGTGAAGGATATAGTTTCAAAAGTGAAACAGATAGTGAAGTTATTGCAAACTTGCTTCAAAAAAATTATGAATTAACTGCAGATGTCAAAGAAACAATTATGAAAACAGTTTCAGAAATTAAAGGGCATTATGCATTTGTTGCAATGTTTGAAAATGGTCAACTTGCAGCAGCTAGATTTCATGAACCATTAATTATTGGAGTCGGGAAAGATAATGTCTTTTTATCAAGTGATATTTTAGGATTTATTGAATATACAGATAATGCAATTTATATGAAAAGTGGGAATTTTGTAATTTTAGATAAAGAAGGATTCCAAATTTTAGATTTTAATGGTAAAAAGGTAAAACATGAAATTACAAAGGTTTCAAAAGAATTTGGAGATGCATACAAAGGAGATTATGCACATTTTACATTGAAAGAAATTTATGAACAACCTGAAACAATTTTGAAAGCTGGAGAAAAAACAACTGATGCAATCGAAAAAACAGTAGATTATATCAAACATGCAAAAAATATCTACATAACTGGAAGCGGAACTAGTTATAATTCTGCACTTATTGCAAAGCAAATTCTATCAAAATATGCCAAAATTAAGGTAGAACCAATCATTTCAAGTGAACTCCAATTTTCACCAGATATTATTGAAGAAAATTCTATTCTAATTGCAATATCTCAAAGTGGAGAAAGTGCAGATGTCTTAGATGCGGTAAGAATAGCAAAAAAAGAAAATCGCAAAATTATCTCTATTGTTAATTTACTTACATCATCACTTGCACGCAGATCAGATGTAGTGATTGGAATGAACTGTGGACCCGAAATCGGGGTTGCATCAACAAAAAGTTTTACATCACAACTCGTTATAATCTATAAAATTGTGCAAAAATTAAGTAATAATGACATAACAATTAATTTTGAAAAGTTCTCTGAATCAATTTTAAAAATATTAGAGAATACAACTAAAATTAAACAAATTGCAAAGGAATTAAAGGAAATTTCAGACATTTACGTTTTAGGTAGGGGGATAAATTATCCTATTGCAATAGAGGCAGCACTAAAACTTAAAGAATTAACATACATTCATGCAGAGGGAATTCCAGGAGGAGAATTAAAACATGGACCTCTTGCATTAATGGATTCAAACGTATTTGTGATAATTATCAATCCAAATGATTCAACGTATTCAGATACAATAACAAGTGCAAGAGAAATTAAAGCCCGTGGAGCAAAAATTATTGGAGTTTCAGATATAGAAAGTGATCTTTATGATTATTGGATAGAAATTCCAAAAATAGATGAAGTGTTATATCCAATTTCAGAAATTATTCCAATTCAATTGTTATCATACTATGCTGCACTTGAAAAAGAAACAGACCCGGATTACCCTAGAAACCTAGCAAAATCAGTTACAGTGAAGTAAATAATCTATGATATTCTTTTTCTGTTAACTCTAAAAATTTTGCAGAGTCATTTCCTGTTTTGAGCATAGATGAAATAATACTACCACCTGCACCCACACCTTCTTTTGCAAATCCTTCTGAAAATGCTCTTAGACCAGAATATTGTGAATTTTTCAAACCTGGATTAACAGAAATTGCAGGAATATCTGAAATTTTTGTGACTAGGTTCTTGAAATTTGCACTTTCATCATTTGTAATGTAAGAGGTTGTTCCAATTGCAGTGTTTTCTTCATTAAATCCAATTTTTGATGCAAATGCCAATACTGCAGTCATCTGGGTTCCACCAGCCAACATTACTTTAGAAACATCAGAAGCAGAACTCAACATTCCTGCAACAAAAGGAATCATTGGATCTCCAACTTTTGCAACAATACTGTAAGGATGATCAGAGTTAATTCTTTCAAGTGCAGAATTAACAACTTGATTTTTTAATTCAATAGGATTGTTTGGAATGCTAGAACTTACTTTAGCATCAAAACCGAATGCTCTTAATACAGCTAATGCTGTGGTTGTTCCACCAGGAATGCTTTCACCAATTATCAGACAATCAGTTAGAGATGCCATACTTCTTCCTACAATTCGACCATAATCAACTGCATGAGATACTTGAGAATCTGTCATAGCGTCTTGAGTTGAAATATTTTTTCCAAAAGACAAGCCTGTTTCAATGAAGGGTAATTGAGGAGAAATTTTACTACCAGCGTTAATTGTTAAATGAGGAATACTTGCGGATTCCAAGGCAGTTTTAGTTAATAATCCAGGGGTTGGTTTTCCATCAGGAGTCATTGGAATATTATCAATTGTTTTACAATAGCCATAATGAAGATACTCTGCATCAGCTGGGGGAGTAAACTGAATTGAATTTTTGTCTGCACCTGCAAAAGTGATTCCAGGAATTTCACAAGTTTCAGTATATGAAATTACAAATGAAAAAAGGAATCTTCCTGATTTTATTGTTTCAAGAAAATTTTCAGCCTTTTCAATATTACCAAATAGTTCAAAATTTTCCAAAAAGAGTTCACTGACCCATCATTTCAACAAACTGTTGTTCAGTTAGTTTTTGCATCACATGATTACTGATTTTTTCTTGTCCAATCGTTGATACTTCTGACTTGCCATAATTGTGACCAGAATATAGTACCAAATCATCATCTAAGGCATAAAGAGTGTCAAAAAGGCTATGATAGAGTTCTTTTGCACTCCCTCCAGGCAAATCAACTCTGCCACAATTTCCAACAAACAACGTATCACCTGAAAAAATTTTATTGTCACCTATTAGACAGATACTATCTCTAGAATGTCCAGGAGTATGAATGACTTTTAATTTTGAATTACCAAATTCGATGTAATCCCCATCCTTTACCGTTATGTCATGTTTTAATTCAGAAAATTCATGTTGAATGATAGGCGCTTTAGTTGATACAGCCATTGCTTCATTTCCCATCGTATGATCAAAATGATGATGTGTGTTTACAATGTATTTTATTTTTAGATCATTTCTTTTTATGATCAGTTCTAATTCAACAAGTTCCCATGATGGATCAATAAGGATTGCTTCATTTGTATCCTCATCCTCAACAATATAGGTAAAATTCTGCATATTTCCAACTTGAATTTGGTGAACTTTCATAGAATTCCCTCTTCAGCTTCAGGCGGGATTCCAATTTTTTCTACATATAATTCTCCTGTCAAGTCTTTCCTTTTTGGAATTCCTTGTTTCATCTTATGAAATGTAACTGTCATGTCACATTTTGTAAAGATATTTGCAGTCCCTCCTGTTTGTGGATTTAATCCAGATGGTACATCTACAGCAAACTTGTAGCAATCTGTTTGATTGATATAATTAATTGCGGATGCATATGGCTCTCGAATCTCTCCTGAAATTCCAGTACCAAAAATACCATCTATTATCACATCTGGTTTGAAATCAAAGTCAAAAGAATCTCCTGACATTAGTTTCACAGATGGCATTTTCTTCAAAATAGACCAATTCCAATTACTTTCCTCAGTTTTGATTTTATCAGGAGTGCCAAGAAGCATTACTGTAACTTTAGCATCATAACCAGCTAAATGTCTTGCCATTACCAAACCATCGCCACCATTATTCCCCAATCCTACAAAAATCAGAATATTTTTTGATTGTACATTTCCAAGTTTGTCAACTAATCGTTTAACTGATGCAGCACCTGCATTTTCCATCATGAATTTTTTTAGAAATCCCATGTCATGACCTTTGTTTTCAATCTGATACATTTGATCAACAGTAATTTCCATAATTTACAAGAAAATCATATCCAAAATAAGAGTTTGGAAAAACTGACAGGTAAGTTATATTCCTAATTTGCTTTTTGGTACCCCATGTTAAGACAATACTATGAAGTAGTAGAGGAGTTTGACTCAAAAAAGGATTATGGAATAGAAATGAGAAAACAATACACCAATTATAGATGTAAATGACAAATCATTAGGATTGAAGAAGATATTTAATTTCTTTTTTAAATAGAATGCCTAGAAGAAAAAATTTCAAGATAAAAGATTTAGCAAACGGCTTTATCCTAGTTTTTAGGCATTATCAAGTATGACGTTAAAAAATGTAAAACCAGCACTGAACAAGATTGCAAAATCTTTAGAGAAGATTCAAGATTCGAGAGAATTTCTATTAAAAAATACAAGAGAAATAATTATTCTTTGTAGCAGATCAATTATTGCTGTTCACAAAGGAGATCTGAAAACTGGGAAAAATAATTTGAGACAAGCAGACAAATTGTTGAAGAAATACAAGAAAAAAGCAATAGGTGGACTTAGAAGATACCTAATCACACCAGAACAGGAATTTGTAGAAGCTGCATGTCTTATTGCGATTGTTGAAAAAAAAGAAATTCCTTCAGACAAAAAGTTGTCAGTAATGCCAGAATCATATGTTTTAGGGTTGCTAGATTGTGTAGGTGAATTGAAAAGAAGGGTATTTGATGAAATTAGAATTGGTGACATTGATGAGGCTACAAGAGTTTTTGAAGTAATGGAAAATTTGTATCTTCATCTTTACACTTTTTCAATGTATGATAAAGTGGTGAAAGAGGCTAGAAGAAAGATCGATGTAAATAGAATTCTAGTAGATGATGTCAGATCTGCAATTACAGAAGAGAAAAGGCGAGCTGAACTAATTAAGGCATTACAAAAACTAGAGAAATAGTTTTCATAATTGTGTATGCGGGCGATGGGATTTGAACCCACGAACTCCTGAGAGACTAGCCCCTCAAGCTAGCGCCTTTGGCCAGGCTGGGCGACGCCCGCAACAAAATTTCCTTGCATGGTTTTTATAATCCTTGATTACTTTTTCGTTCGTATGTTAATTCCAGTTAGATGTTTTACATGTGGAAAATTACTTGCAGATAAATATGATGATTTTCAAAATAAAATTAAAGTTGGAGAAGATCCAGGTAAAGTTCTTGATTCTTTAGGAGTTGAAAGATATTGTTGTAGAAGAATGCTTTTGACTGCTGTCGAGACAATTCAACAAGTAATTCCATTTTATGAAGCAATTCAGAGAAGAAACCAAGAAGTTCAATCTGAGTTAGAGTAACTTGACCAGAATTTCCTCTATTGAAGGAAAGATTCTATACAATAGCAGAGGAAGCAAAACAATTGAGATAGATGTTAAATCAGAGGGAAAATTTCTTGGAAGAGTTTGTGCTCCATCAGGTGCTAGTGTAGGAAAATATGAAGCAGTTAGTTTTCCTAATGAAAAACCAGAAGAGAGTCTTAGAATTATACAAGAAAATTCTCAAAAATTTATAGGGTTAGAATCTTCAGATCTCAAAGGAATTCACGATACTCTGAAAAGTTTGGATAATTCTGCAAACTATTCAAGAATTGGAGGTGCACTTGCTTTTGCAGTCACAATTGCGTCTATGGAGTCAGCAGCAAAAGCAGCAGAGCAACCATTATTTGAAATACTTGCACCAAAATCCTCATTTAAATTTCCATTTCCATTAGGAAATATTTTGGGTGGTGGAGCACATGCAGGACCTGGAACTCCAGACATTCAAGAGATTTTGATTTGTGCAACAGGTTCAAAGACTATAGAAGAAGCTATTGAAACTAATTTGTCAGTACATAAAGAATTACGTTGTGTTTTAGAAAAAGAAGATCCTAACTTTACTAATGGAAGAGGGGATGAGGGAGGATGGGCACCAAAATTAGAAAATCAAAAAGCACTAGAAGTTTCTGCAAAGGCTTGTGAGAATTTAGGATTTACTTTAGGAAAAGAGGTCTCTTTAGGGGTAGACTTTGCATCATCTACACAATGGAATGAAGAAAAACAAAAGTACGTTTACGACAGAGCTGGATTTGAAAATTCTACTGGAGAACAGATTGATTTTGCATCAAATATTATTGAAAAATACAAATTGATTTTTGCAGAAGATACAGTCCATGAAGAGGCATTTGAAGATATGGCAGAGATTACAGCCAAATTTCCAAACACTATGGTTACAGGAGATGATTTGATAGTCACAAACAAAGACATTCTGACAAAAGCAATTGGTTTAAAATCATGTAATGCAGCAATTTTAAAAGTAAATCAAGCAGGAAGTCTTTATGATGCTCTTGAATTTGCTAATGTTGCAAATCAAAACAATATCAGATTAATTACATCACATAGATCTGGCGAGTCTATTGATTCACAAATATCCCATATAGGAATTGCAACAAAGTCAAAAATGCTCAAAGTTGGTATAATTGGAGGAGAAAGAATAGCAAAACTAAATGAACTATTACGCCTATCAGAGCATGATTTAATACGCGGTATGGCAGAGATTTAAAATCGTTATGAGTGAACAAACAGAAGCAATAGACATCAAAAAGAAAATCCTAGCTACTGGAATTAGAGTAGGAACTCAAGTAAAGACAAAATTCATGAAACCATTCATCACAAAAGCCAGTTCTGAAGGAATTTACATGCTTGATTTAGATATAACATTAGAGAAAATTAAAACCGCAGCCAAATTTATCAATAGATTAGATACAGATAAACTAATCGTATGTTCAGGCAGACAATATGCAGAAACACCAATTGAAAAATTCTGTGAGATGTTAGATTCTAAGAAACTTATTGGAAGATTCATGCCAGGAACTTTGACAAATCCTTCATTGCCATATTATATTGAACCAAAATTAGTATTAATTTCAGATCCACAAGTTGATGAGCAAGCAATCACAGAAGCAACTAATGCAGGAATTCCGGTCATAGGAATTGCAAATACCGATAACATTACATCAAAACTGGATGTAATTATTCCAGCAAACAATAGAGGAAGAAAAGCTCTAGCAACAGTTTACTGGTTATTGGTACGTCAAATTCTCATTGAAAGAGGAGAACTAAAAGAAGATGAACCAATGAAACTTGAAATCGATGATTTTGAAACAAAGATTACAGAAGAGGAAATCGAATAAATCAATCAAAATTCTAAAGTGTTTACTTGAAATCTAAAGCTTCTGCGCCCGGAAAAGTTATTCTTTTTGGAGAACATTTTGTTGTATATGGAGTAAAAGCAATTCTTTGCGCAATCAACAAGAGAGTTACTGTCACAGCAGAGAAAATTGATGGAGAGAAAATTTCTATCAAATCAAACATGGGGGATTTAGTTTTAGAACCAAACAAACCTATTTTAGAAATTAATTCTCCACTAAAACCATTTTATTATTTAGCAAATAAAATGTTACAATCACAAAATCAAACCACAGGAATTGAAATTATAGTAGAATCAGACATTCCAATTGGAGTAGGTTTAGGTTCATCATCTGCGTGTTGTGTTGCAGGTGCTGCAGCAATTTCTAGATTATTTGTAGAAACACCCAAAGAAGAAATTCTTAAACTTGCAATTGCAGCTGAAAAAACAATTTTTCAAAACACATCAGGAGCAGATTGTACTGTTTGTACATATGGAGGTATTATGGAATATGATAAGAAAAATGGATTTACCAAAATAAAATCTGAGCCTGATTTTCATCTAGTAATTGCAAATTCAAACATAAAACATTCTACAGAATCAGTAGTTGCGGGAGTAAAGCAATTCAAAGAAGAAAATGAGGTGGAATTTTCCAATTTATGTAATGACGAATCAAAGTTAGTTGAAGATGTTTTGAAGTTATTGAATAATAATAGCATCAAAGAATTGGGTCAAAAAATAATTCAGAATCAAGAGTATCTTGAAACAATTGGAGTTTCAAATGAAAAATTGAGAGACATTATCCAAGTAGGACAAAAATCATCGTTTGGGGCAAAAATTACGGGAGCAGGTGGAGGCGGATGCATCTTTTCCTTAACAGATGAATCAAATTTGGAGCATTCCATCAACCAATTCAGAGATAAGAATTATGAATGCTTTTCAGTAAAAATTGATTTCAAAGGACTGGATACTTTTTAATTAACTACACAATTTGGAACAGCATGATTCTAATAAAATTAGGTGGTTCAATTATTACAAATAAAGAAAAACCATTATCAGTTAGAAGAAAAACAATAAACAAGCTTGCTAAGAGTTTAAAGAAAATTAATGAACCAATGATTATTGTTCATGGTGGTGGTTCCTATGGACATTATTGGTCTGTAAAATATAATATGCATACTAAAGAAAAAAAGTACGACCTTAGAGGAGTTGCAATTGTAAAAAATTCAATGATTGAATTAAACAAGATCATTTTGGATTCATTGTTAAAAAATAGATTGAATCCATATTGTCTTCCACCAACAGATTTTATGTCAGGAAATAAACCGATTTCAAAAAAAGTTAAAGAGATTGAAAAAATTGCTAAATCAGGCTTAATTCCAGTCACATATGGAGACGCATTATGGTATGGTCAGAAAAAAACATACATTTTATCTGGTGACAAGATTATGACTTATCTTGCAAAAATTCTAAAACCAAGACTTTGTATTTTTGTTTTAAATGAAGATGGATTATATTCTGATCTCAAATCAAAAAAATTAATTTATGAATTAAGAGATAAGCGTCATTTAATTTTAGAAAACAAGATGGACGTTACTGGTGGAATGACTAGAAAAGTTGAGGAAGCCTTAAAGATTGCAAAAATTGGAATGAATGTCTTTTTTGTAAATGGCAATAAACCTGAAAGAATTTTGAAAGCGGTTAGTGATAGAAAATTTGAAGGAACACTATTTAGAGGAAAAAGAAATGTCTGAAGAATTTGTAATTTTAGTTGATGAGAATGACAATCCAATTGGTACTGAGGAAAAAGTAGAGTGTCATTTGCCAGATGGTAAACTACACAGAGCATTTACTGTTTTATTGTTTGATAAGGATGGCAATCTAGTGCTTACAAAACGAGCAAAAGAAAAGATGTTGTGGCCAGGTAATTGGGATGGTACATTTGCAAGTCATCCGAGAGAATCTGAAACTTATGTATCATCAGGGGAAAGAAGAATGCCAGAAGAATTAGGAATTGAAGGAAAACTAGATTATTTGCACAAATTTGAGTATCATGTGCCTTACAAAGATGTAGGTTCTGAAAATGAAATTTGTGGAACATTGATTGGAATAATCAACAAAGCTTCAGAACCAAAAGAGATTGAGGGAGAAATAGATGAAATTAAGTGGATTTCTGCAAAAGAATTACTTTCAGAATTAAAGACAAATTCTCAAATTTATTGCCCTTGGATGCTTATTGCTTTAGAATTACTTGACAAATCTAAGCAATCCATGCTTGAAAAGTATGAAAGTATCTTATCTACATGGATGAATAGGGAAGTTCGTGAGGGATTGAATGAAGCAATCAAGACTCATCTACCAAAAGACAAATGGAGATTGGTAAATGAAAAAAACTAAGCAAATTGAAAAAAATGCAAAAATAGTAAACAAGTATCTAAATTCAAAACTAAAAGGAAATCCAAAGAAACTCTATGATGCAGCAGGACATCTGATTGTTCATGGTGGAAAAAGACTTAGACCATACATGGTAATTAGAAGTTGCCAAGTTTTAGGAGGAAAAGTTTCCAATGCAATGCCAGCAGCAAGTGCTATAGAAATGGTTCACAACTTTACTTTAGTTCATGATGATATTATGGATAATGATGAGATGCGTCATGGAGTTCCAACTGTACATAAAAAATTTGGAATACCAATTGCGATTCTAGCTGGTGATGTTTTATTTTCAAAAGCATTTCAAATAATTACTGAATCAAAGTTATCAGCAAATGCTACTACTAAATTAGTCTCTAGACTAGCTAAAGCATGTGTAGATGTATGTGAAGGTCAGCTGCTTGATGTAAAGATGGCAGACGAAAAGAAAATTCCAACCCAAGCAGAGTACATTACAATGATTTGTAAAAAAACTGCAGCATTATTTGATGTATCATGTGCAATGGGAGCTATTTGTGCTACAAACAAATCTAATGACATTTCAAATCTCTCATCATTCGGAAGAAACTTGGGAATTGCATTTCAGATAACTGATGATCTCATGGGAGTAATGGGAGATCCCAAAGTTACAAAGAAACCTGTTGGAAATGATCTTAGAGAAGGTAAAAAATCACTTCCAATTCTAATGGCAATAAAATCAGCTAAAGGCAAAAACAAAAAAACAATTCTAAAGGCATTTGGAAATTCCAAGGCAACAAGAAATGATCTAAATAAGGCGGTAAATGTGATTCGCTCTCTTGGAATTGAAGAAAATGTTAGAAAGCAGGCTCTAAAATATGCAGAAAAAGCTGAAAAATCATTGTCAAGGTACTCAGGCTCTGCTAAAATAGAACTAATTGCATTATTGGACTTTGTAGTAAAGAGAAGTGTATAGTTACAATAGGTAGATCTAGTATGGATGAAGAATTAAAAAAAGAAATTAGAAAAATGGCTCTTCAAAATGCATTTGAGCATGGAGGACAAACTCAAGATAAAATAATTTTGGGAAAAATTCTTGGAACTAAACCGGAATTTAGAACTAAAGTAAAAGAAATTACAGGAAACATTTCTGAAATTGTTGCTAATGTGAATCAGTTATCATCTGAAGAACAGAAAAAAGAAATTGAAGAAAACTTTCCAGAAATTTTAGTGCCTAAAGAAAAAATTGAAGGGAGAGTAGGCCTTCCAGAATTAGAAGGTGCAGAACAAGGAAAAGTTGTTACAAGATTTACTCCTGAACCAAATGGATATCCACACATAGGTCATGCAAAAGCAGTTATCATTAGTTCAGAATATGCAAAGATGTATGGTGGAAAATTTATTCTAAGAATGGATGATACAAATCCAGAAGTAGAGAGAATGGAGTATCATGCAGCCATCAAAGTTGGGTTAGAGTGGTTGGGAATTGAATGGGATGAAGAAAAGCAGACTTCAGATGATATGGAAATATTTTATGAGAAATGTATAGAGTTACTCAATTCTGGAAGAGCTTATGTTTGTACTTGTAAAAGAGACAACATAAGCAAGAACAGAAGAGAAAGAAAAGCATGTAAGTGCAGTATGGGAGATATTGATAAAAATAATAAAAATTGGGAAAAGATGAAAGAAAAATTCAAACCTGGTGATGCAATTGTAAGATTCCGTGGAGACATGAAAGCAGATAATGCAGTCATGAGAGATCCAGTATTGTTTAGAATTATTGATGAAAGTCATTACACGTTAGGCAAAAAATATAGAATTTGGCCTAGCTATGATATGTCAGTAGCAATAGAGGATAGTATTAGTGGAGTCACACATGCATTGCGTTCAAAAGAATTTGAACTAAGAAAAGAGTTGATTTATGCAATATTAGATGCGTTAAACATGAGAAAACCATACCAGGGATTTTTCTCTAGGTTAGAATTCAAAGGAATGCCAATGTCAAAAAGGCTCATCAAGCCTTTGATTGAAGAAGGTAAGGTTTCATGGTACGATGATCCAAGACTACCAACTCTTGAGGCACTCAAAAGAAGGGGAATTAGACCTGAAGCCATCAAAAAATTCATCATGTCATTAGGGTTAACCAAAGCAGATACTCTTGCACCATTTGATGCACTTGAAGCATTTAATCGAAAAGTTGTAGATGCTGAGAGTACAAGATTGTTCATGGTAAGCAATGCAAGAAAATTGACAGTAAAAAATTTACCAATCTCGTCAGTTGAAATTCCTAACCACCCAATTAATGACATGGGGAAAAGAAAAATTGAGATTGATGGAAATTTCTATATTTCTGGAGATGATGCGCAAAACATCAAACAAGGAATGCAGATTAGGCTTTTAGGATTAGGAAATGTTTCCATTACAAAAGAGGGTACAGAATTTGAAGGGGAGTTTATTGGAGATGGAGAAACAACAAACATACTAAAAATTCAATGGGTTTCACAAAAAACTGCACATGCGATTAAGATGATTATTCCAAAAGTATTATTCAATGGAGAAGAGTTTAACGAAGAAAGTTTGGAAGAATTAGATGTTTATACAGAACCACATTATCTACAACTAAAAGAAGGAGAAGAGATTCAATTTGTCAGATTTGGATATTGTAGAAAAGATTCACAGAATCAAGCAATTTTTACACACAAGTGATCAATTATGAAAATAGTACGATTGTTACATGGAAATAATGAAACATACGGTTTTGTTAAAGGTGACAAAGTAGCCACAAAAGACGAGATTATTTACCAAACAGGAATTCCAATTCCAAACAATGTAAAAGATTTTCTTTTTGATGGGTGGTATGATGAAATTAAAAACAAAATTAAAGATTTGCCATATGAAGAAAGTATTTCAAAATTCAAATTATTGTCACCAATCCCAAATCCAAACAAAATAATCTGTTTAGCATTCAACTATACGGACCATGCTGAAGAACAAGGACTTCAAGCACCCGAAGATCCTGTCATTGTAATTAAACCACGAACAACACTGACTGGTACTGAGTCAGATATCATATGTCCAGATTTTGTTTCACAGCTAGACTATGAAGTGGAACTAGCTTTGATAATTGGAAAAAACTGCAAAAATATCAGCATAGAAGATGCATCAAGTGCAGTTTTTGGATACATGATATTCAATGATGTCTCAGCGAGAGATATTCAATTCAAAGATAAGCAGTTTACTAGAGGGAAGAGTTTTGATTCATTTGCACCATGTGGACCATGGATTACAACAGCTGATGAAATCCAAGATGCTCAAAATCTAAAGCTAACAACCAAAATTAACGGAGAACTAAGACAAAATGCTTCTACAAATAAAATGTTCATTAAAATCCCAGAAATTATTTCAAAAATTTCTAAAGTAATGACATTAGAAAAAGGAGACATTATTGCTACTGGAACACCAGCTGGAGTAATAGTAAATAATCCAAATGCAGTATTTTTGAAGGATGGGGATAAAGTGGAGATGGAAATTGAAGGTCTTGGAATTTTAAATAACACAATAAAATTTGTTAGATCAGATTAAACTAAAGATTTCTTCATTAAATGAAATGAAATTCTATGTTCTAATGAATCAAAAAGTGGTAATTGTTCTTTAGTCAAAATTTGTATTCTTTCATAGCTTTTTTCAATACCATAATTTTGTAAAAAGGAAATTACTTGTAATGTAGTGTTTTGTGAGCCTGAAAACAATGTAACAATTAAAGTGTTATCAAAATGCTCAGAATCAGTAAGAATTGCAATTGATTCTTTGCCATCTACATTAGATTTAATAATTTTATTTTGTTGATAAAATGTAGATAGTGTAGTATCATCAACTGGAAGCCATCTCCAAGATTTTACATAATGGGTATATAATTGACGATTTAAAAACTTCCCAAAGTGAACATTATAATTTGAATTTCTTTTTGGCATAAGAGAGTAGAAATTCCAAGTTTGAAATATATCATAATCTAAAGAGTTTGCCATAGTGATAGATGAAGTATTTTCAGTATCAATTAACATAAAAGAAAATGAGATATTCTTTTCTTTTCCTACGGATTCAGTATGTTTTACAAGTTTTGATGCAATTTTTTGTCTACGAAAATTTGGATCAATCCTAATTCCTTCAATCCAAATCTGATCTTCTGAGTAAAATGCATGACAAATTCCGACTGGAAACTGTTTTTCAAATATGAATAAATTACCTTCGGATAACCAAGAATCCCAAACTTGATCTATGTAATCTCCCCAAGAAAAAGTATCTGTACAAAATTTCAAAATTTGAATTTTATCTAATGAATTTGCTTCTCTGATCATCATCGTCACTAATACAAAAAAATATTAAGAATGATCAGATAAAAACTAAAATGGGAAAAATTATAGCTGGTAAAATATCAGATATTCCTCCTGGAAAAATGATTAAGGTATCTATTGATGGAAAAGATATCTTAGTTGCAAATATTGATGGTGAATATTGTGCAACAGATGATACTTGTACTCATTCAGGTTCTAGTCTATCGGAAGGAAAATTGGATGGATGTACAATTACATGTGGATGGCATGGAGCACAATTTGATTGTAAAACTGGAAAATTAGTTAAATTCCCGGCAAAAATTAGAGATTTGGCATCATACAATGTTGTAGTAGAATCAGACAACGTGTTTGTAGAGATGTAACTATATACCTCTATTTTTTAAGAAAAGGTGTAAAAAATGGTAGATGACGCCCAAAATAAAGAATCAATGAAAGGAGCAATTGAAACATTAAATCTGATTGCTTCCAACAAAGCTACTCCAAGGACAATAAAAAAATCAATTTCAGATTTGGTGATAGATTTGAGTAAAGAAGAATATTCACTTTCAGTTAGAGCAGCAAATACAATAAGTCTACTAGATGATGTAACACAGGATCCTAACATGCCTTCATACGTAAGAACACAGTTATGGCAAGCAGTTTCAAAATTAGAAAGTATAAGAGAATAAATTCTCTCGTGTAAAAATAATACTATTGAAAATTGAAGAATATTTAGAAACACTTCCAAAAAATTTACTTAGTGGAGAAGATGTCCAGCTCCCAGAAAAATCTTTTAGAGAAATTTTCAAGTTTGCAGATATAGGAGAAAATGATATTTTTTATCATTTAGGTTGTAGTAGCGAAATAGGAATTGAGATAGCAATAAATGAGTTCAAAGTAAAAAAAGCTGTAGGAATAGATAACAATCCTAAAAAAATTCAACACGCAAAAGAAATTCTTGAACAAAAAAATATTCAAGGACAATTAATTTGCAAAAATATTGAAGAGTCAGATATCTCCGATGCTTCTGTGATTTTATTTTGGTTTACAGACGATAATTTAATTAATAAAATGTTAAAAAAATTTGAAAATCTAAAACCAGGAACAAAAATAATTACAATTTGGGGGCCACTTATAGATTGTCTTCCAGATAAAGTAAATTTTCCATACATTATCAACAAAGTACCATTCAAAAAAGCGCAAAATATGCAAGAGCAGGTATTAGCAATTTTTGGTGTTAAATGTATAGATTTTGTAACAGCATGGGAGTTTGCAGAAAGGTACACAAAATCCATTGGAGCTCCTGAAGTTAGTAACGATCGGTTTTTGACAATAATACAAACATTAGTAATTTGGATTAATGCAAAAAAACTAGGAGTGGCATGTGGTGAAGAAATTCCAGAATCTATTCAAACTTATATCAATATCATGAAAATGTATTTTGACATCGATTTTGAATATCTTTTAAAGGAATAATCTGTATAACCCTTTTATTTTGTTTTGAAGTGAAAAAAATATGGAGGCTAGAATTAACATCAATGTTTCTGCAATAGATTATGATAAAACAAGTAAAGCATTAACTCGACAGTTATCTCTTTTGGAAGAAATGGTTCACAGTAAGGAAGATTTTGCTATGACTGATTCAGAATTTGCTTTTGGTTGGCACTTTTTTGTATTAAGTGTAAACAAATCACTTGTTGAAAAATTAGTAGAAATAATGGGACCAGATTTTAATAAATTAAAGGGGAGAGGGGTTGAAAAGAAATTTCTCACATGGTTAACAAAGAACGTTGAGACACAGTCTCCTCGATTCAAGCTTGCTATCAAAGAAGATATGGAATCTAGTAAATTCGGTATTTTCTAAAAATTAGGTAGGAAAAAAGTAGTAATTTTAACTATTAATCCAACCTAGCTTTTTGAAATATGCAAACATCAAGATCGCAGGAATTGCTGATGCAATAATAATAATTATGAAAGCTGTAAATGGGCCTAAGATCATTAAATTATCTCCATTTCCACCTGGCAAATTAACATTCATTCCATAAAATGTTCCAATTACAGTTGATGGAATTGCCAACGTGAAGATAATAGTTAGTACAGCAAGTACTTTGTTTGTTTTTTCATTACTTAACACAAAGTCTGTATCTTTGTAAATTTCCATAGTTTCTCTTGACTCTTCTAACGTTTCAATTACTTTGTCTATGTGATCAATTATGTCATCAAAAAATAATGTAAGTTCTTCATCATCTCTTTCAGAAAATCTTTTAATGTTTTTTGCAATTTCTAATACAAATTTCTTTAATGGATTAACAATTCTTCTTAATTTGTTAATTTCTCTTCTGAGCAGAGCAATACTTCTTGCTACTGGTTTTGTTTCATCAAATACTCTATCTTCTATTTCATCTAGATTTGCAATGATTTTTCTAGATGTATGTAAAAGATCATCTACTAGCACATCTATGATTTCATGAAGTAATACCCCGGATGATTTTCCTAATAGTCTATCTTTTCTTTGTTGATCCGAATCTGTTTTACATATTTCTATCAATTCAACTAAGGGTTTTAGATCTCCTTGATGGACTGTGACCAGGAAATCTTTTCCAAGGAATATGGATAGCTGGCTATTTTTTGGTATTCCTACTTTTTGTGCTAGTGGTGGAAAATGTAGAATTACAAAGAAATGATCATCATAACTATCTAGTTTTGGAAGTTCAAATTTGGTCATGCAGTCTTCAATGTTTAGTGCATTGAAATTGTATTTTTCAGCTAATTTTTCAACATCTTTCCGATCTGGATTTTGTAGATTAATCCATACAAATTTTTCCCCTTGTATAGTATCCATTTTACTTTCAATAGAACTTTCTACCAATTTTTTCCCTGAATGCAATCTACTAGTAATGAATCCTCGTCTCAAGTCGAAAAATACCCTTATACAACAAATTTAAAGCGATCGTTATTACTTTACGTGAAAACTTTAGTTGTTAAATTGAAAAACATTCTTGAATTTGAGGCTACTTGAATGGAAGTATATAATTCATCCCAACCCATGTAAGTCCGATTGCTATTGCCATTGCAATCCACCATAATCGCATATTTCAAATCCCGACTAGTCAATAATAAGTCTACAGTATAATTTTCAGATAGAAATCAAAGATTATTACAGGATAAATAATTTTTCTTTCTGGTGGCCTTCGTAGTACAGTGGCTAGTATAGAGGATTGTGGATCCTCGGACAGGGGTTCGATTCCCCTCGAGGGCCCACTGAAATTTTTTGAATCACAAAAATTTTTCTAGAAACTTTTTCTAAGAAAACAAATTCTATTAAAACTATGATTAATTCTAGATAATCACCCTAGATAAATACAAGAAGATTTTACTTATTTTATGGTTAAAATAAAAATCAGATCCGGAAGAGGAACAAGAACTATTGAAGTTGACAGTGATGCCACAAAATGGACTGGTGCTGAATTTAAAGCAATTCAAGAATCAAGGAAAAAAGCAGCAGCAAATACAATGGTTTCCTCAGGTAGAGGAACAGGTAGAAGAAGATTAGGAGATATTGCTGAACCAAAAAAGAGACCAGAATACAAAGGTACAATGTCTTCAGGTAGAGGAACAGGTAAAAGAAAAAAGAAGTAAAAAAAATCGTAAAATAACCTAATTTTTCATTTTTAATATTTTTTCTTGTTTATTGTCAGCTAGATTTGATTTTACTATATTTTGATGTCAGGATTTCCAGCCTTAAGTTTTTCCCAATCTGCAAGAAAGTTTTCTAAACCAATTTTTGTCAATGGATGTTTCATCATCTTGTCTAAGACTGCAGGAGGTAAAGTTACTACGTCTGCTCCAATTTTTGCGGCATCAATTACATGCACTGGATGACGAATACTTGCAACAAGTATCTTAGTTCCAAAATTATAATTAGAAAATATTTCTTTGATTTCTTTAATTAGATGCATTCCATCTTCGCCAATATCATCTAGTCTTCCAATAAATGGACTAACATATTTTGCGCCAGATTTTGCAGCAAGCAAAGCCTGATTTGGGGAAAATATCAATGTAACATTAACAGGAATTCCTTCTGATGAAAGTGATTTGCATGCTTTCAAACCATCAGGAGTCATAGGAACTTTAACGACAACATTATCTCCATATTCACGAAGACGTTTGCCTTCCTCCATCATTCCAGAATATTCTGTACTTACAACTTCAAGACTTACATCACCTTTGATAATTTTTGTAATCTCTTTCATTGCATCCTTTGGATTGCCTCCTTCCTTAGACAATAAAGAAGGATTAGTTGTGATTCCATCTAGTAATCCCATATCATTAAATTTTCTAATAGACTTTAGATCAGCAGTGTCAAGAAAAATTTTCATAACTTTTTATTCCTAATTTCTCTGACTTGTTTTGCCATATTAAAAGCTGTTATTCCGTGCTTCTCTAAAAGTAAAGGAACCTCATTATCTCTAGCAGATTCTCCAAACATATCTTGAGCCCCAATTCTCTTTATTGGTACAGGGTATGATTCGGAAACAGATTCTGTAACAGCAGAACCCATTCCACCAAAAATATTATGCTCTTCAGTAGTAACTATACAACCTGTTTCTCTTGCTGCTTTTTCTAAAATTTTATTGTCAATTGGCTTTATTGAAAACATATCCAAAACTCTACATGAGATTCCTTCTTGCTGTAATGATTCAGCTGCATCTAAAGCCATTTTAACAGTGATTCCACATGCTGCAATGGTACAATCAGAACCATCTCTTAGAGTAATACCTCTTCCAATTTGAAAATCTTGAGATTCTGAATGAACTATAGAAGTTTTTGATCTTGCCATTCTCATGTAAAATGGTCCATATTCATTTGCCATTAAATGAGTTAATTTAGAAACTGAAATTGTATCAGCAGGAATGAAAACTCGGAAATTAGGAATAACTCTCATTATTGCAATGTCTTCAAGTTGTTGATGTGAACCACCATCAGGCCCAACAGATAATCCTCCATGAGACACAACTAATTTCACATTAAGGCCTTGCTTCCCTTGTGGTGAAGGATAAGCAATATTATTTCGAATTTGATCAACTGCTCTTCCTGGCAAAAATATTGCATAAGTACTAGCAAAAGAAATTTTTCCAGATGCTGCTAATCCAGCAGAAACTGTAACAAGATTTGCTTCAGCAATACCTACATTGAAAAATCTATCAGGAAATTCTTTTCCAAAACTAGAAGTTTTCAGTGAATCAGTTGTGTCGGCACCTAAAACTACAACATTTGGATTCTCTTTTCCAATTTGAATCAAAGTTTTGGAATATTCTGAACGCATATCAGTCATTATTGGTTCATTCAAATGTATCCTGCCTCCTGTGCAATTTTTTTAATTTGTTCTTGTTTTTCTCCTACAATATGCAAACTAATCCATTTGTTTACTAAATCAGATCCGCCTAATTCGTTGGCTTTATCAAGCAAAATACTTCTTCTAGATTTTAAAACCTCAGTTCTAAAGTCTCTAATTGCTGCTCGTACATCTTGCTGTCCAATAATGGCACCCCCTCCAACAAATACACGAGCACCATCTGCAAAAAGTGAGCCAATATTTTCAAGATTTACTCCTCCATCAGCCTCAATATAGCCTGAAAAATTGTGTTTCTTTAAAATAGAATTCAATCTAGCTATCTTTGCGTGTGTTTCTTCAATGAATTTCTGACCAGATTTTCCAGGAACTACAGACATTACAATTAGTTGATCAAGTGAAGGTAAGAATTTGTAAGACCATTCAGGTAATTCAGTATCTGGGTTTATTGCAAAACCCACACCAACTTGATTTTGTTTTAGTAAATCATGAATTTCCCCAAAACTAGACTCATCGGTTACTTCAGCATGAACTGTAATAATATCACTACCTGCGTCAATGTAATTTTTAACATGTTTCACAGGTTCATTTATCATCAAGTGTGAATCAAATGGGATTACAGTAAGAGGTCTTAGCTCTTTGATTTTGGTATGATCAAAAGTTTTGTTTGGAACAAATTGACCATCCATCACATCAAGATGAATATAATCAGCTCTACCAGAAACACATCTTTTAATTTCATTTGCTAGATTTGTCATATCTCCTGCAATAATAGACGGAGCAATCATGAATTGTGAATCCAATTCATAATTAATTATAGGAACTATATCAGAGTCAGGAGCTTTTCCATGCCATTGTGGATTATCCTCCATGTGTTCTACGGATTTGCCTTTAATTGTTCTCGATATTATTATAGTAGGTATTCCTTTTGTCGCATTTGCTTTTGCAATGGCAGCATCAATTTGCTCAACTCTATGTCCATCAATTTCAATTACATTCCATCCAAAGGATCTCCATTTATCACCAGTCTTCCAACGTGATGCATCTTTCCACATTTCAGTAAGATCATCACCTTCTAATTTTTCATCGAGTGGCATTATTTTTTCAGTGTAGGAATCTTGTTGAATGAAATTTCTATCAAGAAAAGCAGTAAGATTATCAATCTTGTATTTTGCAGCTGTCATAGCGGCCTCCCAAATTTGGCCTTCATTTGATTCTCCATCTCCAATGATAGTGTAAACATGATAATCCTTGGAATTAATTTTTGCAGCAAGCGCAACTCCTACAGAATAAGATAATCCAGTGCCTAAAGATCCACCACAAAATTCTACACCTGGGCATTTTAGATCAGGATGTCCTTGTAATCTACTACCAAATTTTCGTAGAGTTTCAAGTTCAGATTCTGGAAAATATCCTGCAACTGCCATGTTTGAAAACAACCCAGGAGCAGCATGGCCTTTAGATAAAACTAAACGATCCCGATCTTCCCATTGAGGATTATTAGGATCAAATTTTAGGTATTTGTAGAATAAACAACCTAAAATTTCTGCCATAGAAAAAGAGCCTCCAGGATGGCCTGATCGAGCAATATTAGTTCCCTTAATCACTAATTTTCTGGCTCTAAGAATATTCTTCTTAATTTGATAGTAATTAAGCCCCATCTTGATCATTGTCTTTGTAAATTTAATAAAAATCTATTTCTGCAAAATTTTAATTTGATCGTCTCTAATAGATATTGTGGAAATAAAAGAAAATGTTCCAATTGTGGTTTTTGACAATCAATGTTACTTATGTGTGAAATTTGCGAAATTTGTTGATTTTTTTGCAAGAGGTAAAATGACGATGGTGGGACACTATTCAGATTTTGGGACAAAGATAAGAAATGAAATTCTAGATGAATCTG
>ENA-ORDI01000539-ORDI01000539.1-marine-metagenome-genome-assembly--contig:-NODE-539-length-25350-cov-5.476596_pt1 | contig 25350 bp, 16 predicted proteins | sample MGYA00248628_ERZ508525 | MGnify/ENA primary metagenome ERZ508525 (study PRJEB26195, sample SAMN05422138) | marine metagenome | isolation source: East of Porto Seguro, South Atlantic Ocean | place... | reverse complement strand
TGTATTCTGCAGCAAATCAACAATGTCCTCACTGTCTGCATAGCCGATTTTCAGATAAAGGCTGTTCTGCAGCAGGTGAAATATTAATTCACCATAAAATTCCTTGAAGGGCATCGCCGTCGGGTCAAATGATGGGAAAAATGATAACTTTTTCTGTTGCTGCCAGGTATAATCTTCATTCATTATCCAGGTGTGGGTGCGATTGGACTGAGCATAGATGGCCAGAAATTCAATATTGTCTACTAAGGAACCCATGAATTCAGCCTTGAAGCCAACCTCATTATTAAAATCAGTCTGGTGCGAGATTCGGTTCATTAGCACATTTTCATGAATATTCATCGCAATCGGCGGGTTCTGATAGGGCTGATAGTTTCCATAATTATCGACCACATTCCAGCGTGCAATTGGATCAAGTATACCAAAATGATAATTTATATATTCTAGATTTAAACTAAATAAATTAAAGTAAAGGTTTAAGTTACTATAAAGGCCCCTACCGTCCTTGTGTCGCCCCCACTCGTTTTCAGTGAACGTAAAGGATTGATTCATGATGTATTCCGCATAGAAATCAAATGCTGCCTGGGTAACACTGTAACTGATACTACTAAGCTGGTTCTTTACATCCAGGGTATCTACGGGAAATGTATTTACCGGATGCTGTTCCCGGGATTGCAAAAATGAGACACCAAGATCATGGTCTCCCACTAGTTTATTCATGGTCAAGCCATAGAGGTTATAGGGCAAATGATAATTATGAGTACGGGTATCGTAATCCAGGGCATAAATGGTGCTCTGGCTGATATCGGCCCGTCCCGTAATGAATTGCCCTGCAAATGAATCGGTTGCATAGAGCATACTAAGGCCGCGAATACCCGTGTCTCTGTCAATTGGCTGGTCGTCTACTGAATTCAACACCAGACCTCGGCCCCATATTTCGTAAAGGTCACCCAGTTTCAGCGTAACCGGACCATTTTCATATTCCAGACGGAGTTTGCGGACACCATTTATCCTGCGGCCCAGTTCCGGTGGGTCGCTGAATTCCAGTTGGATCCAGTTGGTGAAGGCACTATACTGGAGATTGGTATTAATCAGCGTTTCATTATAATAGAAACCGTTGGAACTTTCTCCGATCCGGGTTTCCGTATTCCCTGAGAATGACACTTGAGCCGAAACAGTCGCAATAGCCCAAAGTAAAAGAGCATATTTTCTCATTCACCTTCCTTTTCCTGACCCAGTTCCAGCACAGTACGTATCTGTGCTTCGATCTCTTTCTCGTCACCGGGTATGAAACCCTGGTGATACCAGGATACTTTCCGGTCCTTACTGAGGATCAGCGTTGTCGGCATTAGCAGGGCATTCATTTTTTTTGCAATTTCCTGGTTTGGGTCAAGCCCCACCATAAACGTATGCTTCTTGGCGCGAATATAACTTTTGACCTTGGACATGCTTTTTGGTGAATCAGTGCTTATGGCCAGTACCCGAAAACCATACTCATTATATTTTTGATGGAATTCTTCGAGGAAGATCATCTCTTTTTTGCAGGGTGCGCACCAGGTAGCCCAGAAATCTACTAGCAGCGGTCCTTCTTCCAACAGCGCAGACAGGCGTACTTGTTTACCATCCAGCAGTTTCACGGAGAGATTGGGCAGCATAATATCGCGCTGTTCATCGGCGTGAACTGCGGTAAAAATCGTCGTAATCAGAACGAAGCGCTTAAATAATTGCATTATATAGCATCTAAGAAAATGGTTTAGCCGCTAATCTATAATCTTTACGTCTGAGTCAAAAGAAATACTCAATAAAATTAATATCGAACTATTAGGTAAACTGATGACCTACTTCCCAGACTGAAATTACAAATGGGGAAAAATGATCGCCCCAAGTTCTGCCTCAGGTACGAATTTCAAACTTACCCGGCTAATGCGATCTACCTCTTTGATTGACATCTGCAACGAATAATGCGCTTTGATTTCTACATCCTCCAGGGCGACCTGCAGCGACCAGCCCCCCATCGTGAAATCAACCAGAGGTGAAAACTGATGCAGCGGTATAAAATAAATTTTATTGGAACTCACATTGTACCAGCGGGATTCAGGCGTATCAAGAATAATAGCCATGACAATACCGTCTTTATCGAGGAAACGAATTACCGGTACCGCCCGATAATTACCCAGCGAAATATTCTTGGTTAATTCCGGTGAAAAATTGAAATTTTCCCGATCAAAATACACGATCATCAACGATCCATCCTGTTTCAGCCCCGTGTACGGTAATGAAGTCAGCATATCATTTATGATATCACCTTTGATACCGTAATCGACGCGCATATTTACAGTGATCATTTTATCATCTTTATCCTCGTCATACACATAGGTCGGCTTGTAAAGGAAAACATCATATGGTTTGTCCATTAGATTAGCCAGCACCTGTTCCAGTAAAGCAGTATTGTTCACATTCTCTGGTGAAGGTTCATTGAACGGCCGATTATTGATATCAACTACCCATTCGTCTTCCGCGACAGGTTTCTTTGCCGGCGCTTCTTTCGGTTTGCCTCGGGCACCAATTACAAAATCCATAGACCGTTCCAATCCGATAAGAGCATCCTCGATGGATGATGTAATAACTGCCCCACGTTCGCCGAATGTTTTTGGAATGGCCATAGCCTGCGGTGTGGTGAAATCGGGGTATATTTTTTTGGTTGTTTTTTTCTTTGGTAGGTATGGGGTGCACACAGTTTTCACCACTTCGGCCAGTTCATTATTCAATTGTGGTATATTATTGTATCTGCCAATTACCTGTCGTCTGTCCAATTCTTCCCAGTTGGCTATATCAATAAACTGCATATCAACAGCGATTTCATCCATCTTGCGTGAATATTTACCCAATGCCAGGATATTCCGTGAATCCCGAGGCTGTTTTAACAGCAATGCCCGGTTATTCATGATATTTTCCAGATCATCCCGATTGCGTAGAAATAGACCCTCTATGGTCGTCATATCCTTGGTTAACATATCCGTAAATCCCCCACCGAGCCAGGCAATGGCCTGTTCGTTATTGATATTATCAAAGGGCAGTAAATACAGGTATAATTTTGGTGCAGCTGCAAGGAAACTGACCGAGATGACCACCATACAGAGATTGTACAATGGTCTTTTCGCGAGGTTCATGGTATGTAAATTAGTTGCAAATGAATTAGTATATCCAGCGCAAAATTGTCGATCGGTTTACTATTTTTTTCCAATCCTGGCCCAGGAATCTCGTAGTGGTACCGTTCTATTGAAGACCGGACTATCGTTTGTGGTATCTGAATCCGCACAGAAATAGCCCAGTCTCTCGAATTGTACTGTTATCCCCGCTGGTACATCTGCCAGCGAGCGCTCCAGCATGCAACCGGATAAGATATCCAGGGAAAGCGGATTCATTGCCTCGAGAAAATTATCTGTCGAGTCTGGATCAGGTACAGCAAAAAGGCGATCATATAAATGCACTTTGGCCTGTACCGCATCCTGAGCATGGACCCAGTGCAGGGTGGCTTTTACCTTTCTACCATCCGGCGCGTTACCGCCTTTCGTCTCAGGATCATAGGTACAGTGCAGTACTTCAGGATTGCCCTGGTCATCTTTGAGCACTTTTTCACAGGTAATAAAATAGGCGTACCGTAGGCGCACTTCCCTGCCCGGTGCCAGGCGAAAGAATTTTTTGGGAGGGTCCTCCATAAAATCATTTTGCTCAATATAAAGTTCCCGTCCAAAGCTGATCTCCCGCACGCCGGCAGCGGCATCCTCTGGATTATTAACAGCGGTTAATGTTTCCGTGGCCTCTGCCGAATAATTGGTGATCACAACTTTTAAGGGATGTAAGACAGCCATACGCCGTTCGGCGTGTTTATTGAGATCTTGACGCAGGTGATATTCCAGCTTGGCCAATTCCATGACATTATCTCGTTTAGCCACACCTACTTCGGCCATAAATTTGCGGATCGCAGCAGCCGTATATCCGCGCCGACGCATACCGGATATTGTCGGCATTCGCGGATCATCCCAACCAGTCACATGTTCCTCATCAACCAGCTGTTTCAGTTTTCTTTTTGACATAACCGTGAAATCAAGATTTAACCGGGCAAATTCAATTTGCTGGGGATGATAAACACCCAATTTTTCCAGGTACCAATCATATAATGGGCGATGATCCTCGAACTCTATCGAACAGAGAGAATGGGTTACACCCTCTATCGAATCTTCCAGGCCGTGGGCCCAGTCATAGGTTGGGTACACACACCACTTGTCACTCGTTCGATGGTGACTGGCGTGGATGATGCGGTACATGACTGGATCACGCATATTCAAGTTTGGATGGGCCATATCAATCTTTGCCCGCAATGTCCGTTCCCCATTGGAAAATTCGCCGGCAGTCATACGGGCAAACAGGTCCAGGTTGTCTGCCACACTGCGCTTTCGGTAGGGACTGTTCTTCCCCGGTTCGGTCAAGGTTCCCTTTGTCGCTCTTATTTCATCGCTGGTCAGGTCACAGACAAATGAATCTCCCTGTTCGACCAACTGGATGGCTAACGCATGCATTTGCTCAAAATAGTCGGAAGCAAAGTATAAGCGGTCTTCCCAATCGTACCCAAGCCAGGCTACGTCATCCTGGATAGCATTGACATATTCCTCTTCTTCAGCTACAGGATTGGTATCATCAAATCGCAAGTTGCAATTACCCCCATATTCTCCCGCAATATTAAAATTCAAGCAAATAGCCTTGGCGTGGCCAATATGCAAATGACCATTTGGTTCTGGTGGAAAACGGGTATGGACCCGCTGGTCAAATTTGCCGGTGATATTATCCTCATCAATAATGCGTTGAATGAAGTTGCGCTGTTTCTCAGTCATTGGTCAGCGGAAATATAGTTAATGATTTACGTAGCCGGCGAATACAAGTCATTTTACCCAGTAATTCCAGCAATTCAAACAAACCCGGGCCCTGCGATTGCCCAGATACTGCCAAACGTACTGGATGGATTAGTTTGGCTGCGGACACAGCCATATCTTCTGCGGTGGCACGCAGCGCTGCATCCAGGTCAGCAGCGGCCCATTTGGCGGAATTTTCGAGACGCTGGATGTACTTTTCGATTAATTTATTCACCGACTTGTCTTTCCAGCGCTTGGTAGCTGTGTTCGGATCAAATTTTACCGGGTCGGAAAAGAAATAGCCGGTCATATCTTTGAGTTCATTCAATGTCTTGGCTCGTATCTTCATCAGTTTCAGTACATGATGTATATATTCATCTTTGGCATGGCGTTGCCAGTTCGGTTCTTCGCCTCGAATTGCCTGTAATATCTCATCTTCAGAGGCTCTGGCTAAATGCTGCCCAGCAATCCAGTGCAGCTTTTTTTCATCATATACAGCACCTTTTTTCTGCACTTTTCTAATGTTGAAATGGGCCACCATTTCTTCCCGGGTGAATAATTCCTGTTCTGTTCCTGGATTCCAGCCCAGCATCACCAGATAATTCAATAATGCATCTGCAGAATACCCTGTATCCCGAAACTCCTGTATTCCTGCCGCACCATGGCGCTTGCTCAAGCGTTTTTTATCTGGACCAAGGATCATTGGCAAATGGGCAAATTCAGGGGCAGGATAACCCAGCGCTTCATAGATAAGTAATTGTTTTGGGGTATTGGATATATGATCCTCCCCGCGGATCACATGGCTGATTCCCATTGTATAGTCATCCACTACCACCGTAAAATTATAGGTTGGGGTCCCATCGGAACGAGCAATGATAAAATCATCAATTTCTTCATTATTCACGCTGATATCCCCGTAAATATGATCCTTAAAAAGAGTCTTTCCGGGTGGAATTTTCAACCGGACAGTAAAGGATTGGCCCGCGTTCAATAGCCGCTTTTGTTCCTGCAATGGAATATCCCGGTATGTTTTAGGCACACGAAAATCACCTCCCTTGGCCTGGGCTTTCTCACGGGCCCGATCCAGTTCATCTCTGGTAAGAAAACAACGATAGGCTGACCCATTATCCAGCAATTTATGGATAGCGTTTTTGTAGGCACCAGTTCGCTCCGATTGGAATAATAATGGTTCAGACCACTGCAGGCCTAGCCAGTCCAGGGAATCAATTATCTGACCGGTATATTCTTCCTTGGATCGTTCCCGGTCCGTATCTTCAATGCGCAGAAAAAATTCACCCCCATGATGCTGGGCGTACAGCCAGTTGAATAGTGCTGTACGGGCCCCGCCTAAATGTAATTGACCAGTCGGGCTTGGTGCGAAACGTACACGAATAGGCGGCTTGTTCATCAGGTCAATTTACAAAATAGGAAATCGCGGAGGGGGAGGGATTTGAACCCCCGGACCTTCGCAGGTCAACGGTTTTCAAGACCGCCGCATTAAGCCACTCTGCCACCCCTCCGAAAATCAAGGTCTGCGGAGAGAGAGGGATTCGAACCCTCGATACGGAAAAACCGCATACACGCTTTCCAAGCGTGCTCCTTCAGCCACTCGGACACCTCTCCAATTATTCTTGTTTTTGAATTTACAGTAAAGTGCGATATAAATTAAGCGGACTCGTCGGATTTGGTTGAGGTAACTTTTCCTGATCCGTCCGCATTTTCAGCCTGTTCCTCGTTAATTGCATCAACGTCTTCTATTTTTTCGGCTTCATCCTGTCTTTCAGTTTCAGCTTCAGTTCCATCACCTTCATTCCCAGCTAGTTCATTCACTTCTGCTGCAGACTCTCCTGCAACAACATCTGCCGTTTCTCCCTGCCCATCATCATCCGCTGCCTGTTCATGGTCGTCAGGACCATCAGCCCCATCTTGTTCTACAGTCTCTACATCCGCTGCAGATTCATCAACCGGCATTTCCATATCAAGTGCCTGGGCTTCTTCTTCCATCCGCTTAAGTGCACCATCAAGATTTTCACCTTCCTTAACCTGTATCATTTGTTCATTAAAGCGCCAGTACCCCGTTTTCTCCGATTGCACACTTTTGATGTACTTAATATAAGTACTTAGATTTTTTTTCTTCTTTTTTGCTACTTTTTCCGCAAAAGATAATTGTTTAGCCATAAGTAAATTTATCCTGTATCAGTTTATACAAATTTTGCCGGCAAATTTAGTGTGCATCGATTGGAAGTCCAACGCCAATCCAGCATTGGTATTTACGGTGTATACTTGTACTGCATGATCTGGCCATCTTCCCAACTCTCCGGCTTTGTCTCACCCGTGATCACGTTCAAGGTTTCATTATCACCGAATTCAAAAAGACTGATGCGCCGTATCCCCGAGCGGTCCAAGGACCAGTCCAGCGCCCAGGGTTTGGACGAATAATCCAATGTAAAGCTTCCTGACTCCCGGTTGCTTACCCGTATCCCCATCTGGATCCATTGTTCAAATTCACCTGTTGTGCCATCGCTTCCTTCAGCGGTTGTGAAGTTCCACACGACAGTAATTACCGCACCTTCAAAAATCCATTGTCCATCTATGGGCCGTACATAGTCCACATTATTCGCCCGTGTCGGATCACTTTCATTACCTGCCGGGTCCGTACCCCGCAACGTGACTGTATATGTGGTACTGGACAATAGTTCAGTGCTGTTCTGCAATACTATTGCATCATGATCACCGGCTTCCTTTTCACCCTCCTCCATTTGGATTGTATGAGGCGCATTGTTATCTCTATTACCACCGCTGCGGTCCCAGGTCAAGGTTCCTTCTTCCAGGTTTTCAGATGTACTGTAACTTATTTTTCGTCCAATAATTACCTTATCCGGCTCTGGGATCAACATGGTAATGATCGGCTTGGTAATATCATATAAAATTGATCCCCTAACCGCTACATTACCAATGTTACCTGCCCGATCATTACCGGAAAACTCGATTTTATAGGTAGCACCATCAATTAAAAATGGGGCCGGCGATAACGGATAAGGGTTCGTTGCGCCCTCCTGCAATTTTCTTGGATCCAAATTCATGCTATGGGGACTGCCCGGATCTACAGTACCGCTCAACCAGGTATAGGTAAATGTTGCCTCCCGCAACTGCTCAGAAAGTTCATAACCAACATCCGTATTATTGATGGCCGGTCTATCTGGTGGATCCATGATTGCTAACACCGGTGCTTCTGTATCAAAATGCACATTATCCATCACTGTAGGTGCCGACATATTGCCGGCCAGGTCCGTACCATTCAACGTCAGTTGATATATTGTTCCATTCACGAGGTTCGGCGCTTCAATGGCGATGGTCTCCTGCGGACCAGATCCTAAATATTCAACAGGTATATCCATAGTGTAGGGTGACCCACCATCGGCTTCGCCGTCCGTCCGTTCCCATGTAACCGATCCTGCCAGCAGTATCTCTGAATTAGTGAACTGCAGCACAGCCGAATTCACATAACTACCCGCTGCAGGTACAACAGCCAGAAATGCAGGCAGGGTGATATCATAGGTTACACTATCAGCCAATACAACGGACAATTCATTTCCAGCGCGGTCCGCAGCATCAATAAGTAAGCGGTACATTACACCATCTACCAGTGCAGATTGATTGGTAAAGTTTTTCCGGTTAAAAACACCTAGTGACAGTTCCATATCTTTAAGTACTACGTTGTGCGTGGAATCATCTGCTACGGAAACAGGTTCCCAGATGATCGTACACCGACTTAGTATCTCGTTCAATTTATACGAGAGGTCAGGAGCATTGAGAAATCCGCCAGTGACCGGTATAGTAACCGCAAATTCCGGCACAATGTCATCATAAATCACACCCTTAACAGTGCGGGTTGTTTTATTGCCACCCAGATCAGTCGCGGCCAGGGTTATCGTGTACACGGTATTATTTACCAGCGTTGGAGCCTCCGTCAGACGAATATTTTCGTAACGTCCTTGTGGTAGGAACGTATCCGGCAATAAGGCCGTGTGCGGCGCATCCGGGTCTGCGGTGCCCCCTGTTCTAGTCCAGACAAGTTCAAATTCCCGTAATGATTCATTGGTAGAGTAAGATAATCCACGGTAATTGATATAATCACCCGCATCAGGCGCGAGTATCGCGATGACCGGTGGAATGGTATCATAAGTAACATTTTCGATTAATATTGGTTCATTGGGGTTACCAGCCCTGTCAAATACGGATATGCCTATATCATAACCTGATCCACTTTTTAACGGTAATGGTTTATCCAGATCCACAACAGCATCTTCCAGGGTGGTGAGCTGTACGTCCTGTAATTCAAGGGTGTAGGGACTGCTACTGTCGTAGGTCCCCCGGACCCGTTCCAGCGTCACTGTGCCTGACGCCAATGGCTCACTAAGATTATAGTTTAATACCAAATCAAAATAATACCCGTTTTCCACAGGTTCGATTACAGAAAATACGGGTATTGTGATATCATAGGTAACACCAGGGATCTCGATCGGAGCAGCAACATTATTGGCCATATCCATTGCCACAATGGTTATATCATACACAGCCCCATCCACAAGTGTAGCCTGATCACTGAAATTCACTTCCTGATAAAAGCCCTCAAAGCGAAATGTTGTTGGTATTTCAATAGTATGAGGACTGTTTGGATCGGCAGGTCCACCTACATACTGTAGGGTGATGGTTGCTTCCCTGAGTTGTTCATTTGTGGAGTAAGTGAATTTTGGCGCATTAAAGAAACCCTGCACTACTGGATATTCCACGATCACTATCGGAGGATTAATATCATAGAGTACGTTACTAATCGGGGTGAATTTGGCCTTGTTGCCGGCCCGGTCATTACCATCAAATGTGATCACATACCGTGTACCATCAACAAGATTTCCTGCTAATGCCAGCACCCAATCAGTATGCATCCCTTCCTGCAGGCCTTCATCCAATAGAGCAATGCGATGGGGGGATCCGGAATCAGAGGTACCGCTGCCGCGCGTGAAGATAAAATCGCCCCGGTGCAGGTTTTCAGAATTCATGAAACTGATATCAACCGTGTTCAATATTTCAGAATCTATGGGTCGAGTCATGGTCACCACTGGTAGCGTATTATCGAATAAAACATTATCTGCTACAATCACATTCGATGCATTGCTCGCCAGATCTATACCTTTGAATTCATAACGGTAGATCGCACCATCAGTCAAGGTAGGAGCATTGGTGATAATGGCACTATCCACCCGCCCTGCCGCAAGCTCATACATCACCACCTCTACGTTATGTGGAGATATTGTATCTGGTGTACCGCCAATGCGGGATATCGTAAGATCAGCCTCGAGCATGGTTTCACTGAAGTCATAGGTAATCAGGGGTATATTCAACGCACCATTTTGTGCTGGTTCGATCAAGTCGATCACTGGTTTTGTAATGTCATAATGAATGTTGGTAACCGTATATCCATCGGCAACATTTCGGGCACTATCTATTCCATTAAGTGAATAAGTATAAAATGAACTATCAATCAAGTTAACTGAATTAATTAGTACTGTTTCAAGATAACTCCCTGCTTTCATTTCATCCTTCATCAATTGAATTTCTATAGGTGATCGAGAATCTAGTTTCCCACCCGTATTGACAATTGTCAGGGATCCCTCCCGCAAATCTTCACTCAATGTATAGCTAACCTTTTCAGAATTCGCATAGGGCCATTTAAATGAATCAAATACTGTTTCACTGGCCATTGGTTTTGTGATCACCACAAAGGGCTTTATTTCATCAAACCGTACATTTGGTATTATGAATTCAGAGACAAAATTACCTGCCGAATCACGGCCGGTATAGGTGACGGTGTAAATGCCCCCAGAAACGAGGCGTACCATACTGCGCGGTAATCGTCCACCCCCTGGACCGGCCTTTAGTCTGCTGCCGCTCAGACGAACCAGGTATTCTCCATCTGGATCCGGTTCACCGCCTACATGGTTAAAAACAATACGGCCAAAAATAAGATCTTCACTGAGAGTGTAGGCCAAATCGAGTTTATTGACCCACTCATTTGCGTCAGGTTTCAGATCAAAAAATATTGGGTAGGTAAAATCATATTTTACGCGACGAACCCGATTAATTGCTGACTGGTTACCGGCTCTGTCTATACCGGCCATAGTGAGGTCATACCAGGAACCATCAGTAACTTGAGGTAATATTGAAAAAAGCGTGGAATCATGAACTCCCGGCGTCATATCATCCGCTGCCAGTTCAATCCTGTGCGGACTCAAGGTATCAATCCCTGTTTTAATTTCCCATGTCACCACTGCCTGTATCAGCGGCTCACTGATCGTGTAACTGACTGCTTTGTTATTAATATAACCACCATTCGCAGGTTTGGTGATAGTCAATATTGGCGGTGTAACATCATATATAATTCCCTCTGTGAACCTGGTTTGGTTGGTATTACCAGCCAGATCTGTAATATATAACAATAGGTCATAATGGGTGTTCTCGTTCAAGGATATGGCATACATGATCAGGCGGTTTTCTCCAGCAGCCAGGTCCCTGTTGCGAAGGGCAACCCGTTTTGCATCACCCTGAAGATTGACCCAGAACATTTCAGCAGCTAGTAGCGGCTCACTATTACTAATCGTAACCGCGTTTGTGTTCACAAAAGAACTTTCCAGCGGGTCCAGTATTGTGGTAACTGGTGGTGTAATATCATAATGGTAATCTGTAATCAATATTGTATCGTTCCAGTTGTTGGCAATATCATAACCAGCCAACTGAATGGTATAAATGGCACCGTCCACCAGTGGCAATTGGTTTACCAATGTATCCCGGGCATGGAAGCCCTGCGAGAACTCCACCGAATCCAGTTCAAATTCCACTTTTGTTCCTGGCTTCAGCGAACCAGCTTGCTCGGTAAAAAATACCTTCCCATAGTATAGATCCTCTGATAGGGTAAACTCGAAAAGTGGATTATTAGAATAGGTATTTGACTGCGGGGATATATTAGAAAATACAGGCAATGTTCGATCAACGTGAAAATTATATAGGCCAACAGGATTGGCAAAATTTCCCGCCAGATCCTGGGCTTCAAAACCGATCATATAGGTAGAGCTGTCCCGCAGATCCGCCTGTGCATAATCATCCGAATTATGTACACCGGCAATTAACCCATCAGGAGTGATAGTCACTTCAGCGGTCAAACGTTTTCGCTCGGCACTGGTGCCAACATAAATGATTCGCGCACTTCGTAGGTCTTCCGAGGTGGAATAATTGATGTTTGTACTGGGTGTATAGTGATTATTTCCTGGTGCAATGATGGTTAGAACTGGTGGACTAATATCAAATGTCACCCGATCATTGATCACCATATTGCTCTCATTACCCGCTGGGTCCTTACCAAAAAATGATACTCGATATACTGTACTGTCCTGCAGGGTTGTTTGCGCGGTTAAGATCGTATCGATATAGGTACCTTTTTTTCGTTCTTCCTCTGTGAAAATTATCCTGCGCGGTGCGTTAGGATCATCCGCACCAGCTATCGCTTCCCACAGCAAAGTAGCCTCTGCCAACGATTCATTTATGGAGTAACTGATCCTTATTTCTTTTATAAAACTCTGCGGCATAGGTGCATTCAAAGCCAACACCGGCGGATTTGCATCGTATACAACGCGCAGTACCACTGCTGGCTGGGCAGCGTTACCAGCCAGATCTTCGCCGCTGATAGTCAGCGTATATTGAGTGCCTTCCATAAGCTCGGGCGTAAACTCCGGCTCAATGGTGTACGCTCCAATTTTAAGGTCGTCACCGCTAATGCTATAAATATGTGGTGAACCCAGATCGTAATCACCACCACTGTATTCAAAACGCACCGTAATACTGTCCATGTCCTCGGATAAATCATAGGCAATCTGAGTGGATGTTATAAATACATCAGGACCGGGATTCGCTATAGTGATTACCGGTGGTGTTACGTCATATTTTACATTTTTTGCTGTGGCCTGGTTGGAAGGGTTTCCCGCCCGATCTTTCCCAAATATTGTTACATCATAATACGCGCCATCAACAAGATCCGGTGTGTTTGTAATCATGATAAATTGTTTTTCTCCCGGTTCCCGCTCGAACGGTTCCAATGTCTGAATATGCTCCCGCGTATCTAATACGCCGTCTACCCAGGTCCAGGTCGCTGTGGCTTCAAGCAGGAATTCGCTAATGAAATAGGATAGATTCGTGTTGTTCACCGCTGAAAGGGTCGCCGGATACTGTAATTCTATTTCTGGTGATGTAAAATCAAAAGTCACGTTGGAAATCCGTCTGGTTACAGCTTCATTTTTTGCCAGGTCATAGGCATCAAAAATCAGATCATAGCTGGCCCCATCCTTGGGTTTTACCATTGCGGCAAACGTCGTTGTATCATGAAGACCAGCAAGCAGTTCATTACCTTGCAACATAACGGTATCTGGGGTTACACCTCTCGTATAAAGCTGTAACCAGGATACCTGACCATAAAGTAAATCTTCTGATAGTTCATAATTGAGAAACGTTTTTGCCTGATACGTATTATTTGCAGGATGAGTAAGTGTGATGATCGGCGGTGAAAAATCATAGTGCACAGAAGTAACTTTATATGGTATACCTTCATTAGTGGCCAGGTCCGCACCCTTCATTTCCAGATTATAGGTCACACTATCAATAAGATTGGTCATATTCGCTAACAGTACATCCGTATATACCCCTTCGATCATTTCCTTTGTGTTAATCGATATGATCCGTGGTGATTCCGGGTCTTTTTCTGGATTTAGCGCTGTCCACGTGATCGTACCTTCCCGAAGTGGTTCCGATATTTCATAGGACACAGTAAGATAATTCACATACGCTTCATTGACCGGATCTAGAATTGCAAATACCGGCAGCGTAATATCGTAAGTTATGTCTGGGGTTGTGATGAACCCTGTTTGATTGCCAGCCAGATCCTGACCGATAAATATGAGATCATATATGGTGCCATCCAACAGTTCCGTTTGGTTCTTGAGCATCCAGTTTGTACGCGTATCCCCCTTACGTTCATTGCTTTCCAGGGCAATTATGTGCGGCGCTATTGTATCCCGCAGTCCCTCACGGTAAACCCAGGTGAATTCTCCTGCGGCAAGATCCTCACTTACAATGAATGACAGCCGTGGATTATTAACATGGGACCCAATGGTTGGAAATATCTGTATATAGATCGGGGGCGATATATCATAATAAATCGGTTCTCGGATGGCCGGATCTGAAATATTGCCAGCAGGGTCGATACCGATGAACTTGAAGCTATAGGTTGTCGTATCCATCACCGGTAGTGCATCATCGAGCAAAGCGGCATGCAGGCCCAGTTGCAGTTCTTTTTTTGGTAGCTGGTAGATATGTGGCGACAATGTGTCACGGGTACCAGAAAGGTCCGTTAAAATAATTTGTCCGGAAGCCAAGACTTCACTTGCTTCGACCTGCACCTCCAAATGATTCACATAGGTATTGCTCAATGGATAATACATGTAAACCAGGGGTGGAGAAATATCGTAAAGTATCAGTTCTTCTGCCTGGAAGAAGGAACTATTCCTAGCCCGATCATATGCTGTTAGTTGCAGCGTATATTCCGCACTATCCAGTAGCGGCGTCTGATTATCCAGTGTAATAAACTGCCTTGTCCCAAGTTGTAATTCAGCGTCGGTCATGGCAACACGATGTATCGAATCCTGGTGTGATGATGATGGAAAGGGAATCCATTCAACATACCCTGCAGATAATGGTTCATCTGTCGTAAAAAAGAATTCCGGTTTATTTATGGCTGGCTTCGTACCGATGGAAATGGTGGGCGGCGTGATATCATACATTACGTGCGGGATAACTACCTTAATGATCTCAAATTCGAAGGCACTCTCCCCCGTGAACTCGATATCGTAGATCCCTCCATCCGTAAGATAATTATCTAGCTGCAGATCATAATCGTAATATGTTCGTCGTTCAAACAAACTGTCTGGCATCTTGAAAACATGCACACTGTCCACATCAGGCACACCTGCGACCCAGCGCCAGGTAATAAAACCGTAATTAATACTATCCTGCAACTCAACGGATATCCTGGTATGATTCACAAAACCACTGTCTACTGGCATGAGGGGATTATAGACAGCTTCCAGTGAATCCGGGTTTAATCTGATGTCCATTACCAGGGTACTAATGGAATCATATTCCAGGATCCTGGTCAATTCAGTTTGCGGATCAAAATCATAAGTCCATAAGCGCATAACCCTGCCACCAGGCAATCGTTTCCATACCTGTCTGGTCAACCATCCTTGATCATTATATTCCAGCGTCGCATTGGCATACCCAACCGCATTCACATCTAAGAACTGAAAGAGATAGGGTTTTTCAAATTCATTATAATTGATTATCGTAAAGATATCATCTTTCCAGGTCTCTAGCGAATCGACTCCATAAACATAGGAAATATAATTTGGTGCTTTTCCCCGCAATCCGAATAATGTTTTTCGCACCAGGCGATCTTCCCCTTCATAATCTCGCTTTTCAATGGGGTCATTTGTATCCGTCTCATAGGTATAGGTTTCTTTGGTGACGATAATACTTTTGCGGTTCAGATTAGCCTTTGAAATCAAACGGTCCAGCGCATCATATTCGGCGCGAATGTGCGGTTTGTATCGAATTTCTGATTGGGGAGTGGGGTATCCACTTTTAAAATCGAATTCGTTTACAAAATAAAGTGTTTTTACTGGTGTTTGCTGGGCGTGGGTGAAAAAAGAAATAAAGGAAACAATTGTGATCCAGCGGCGCATCGTTCAATTCATGGTTTGGGTACGCTGGTTCTGTTCGGTCCGCTGGTTATTTTTCCTGGCTTTTCCGGCGTTTTTTCCGCCAATTATCCAGAGCAAGTTTACGCATATCCACCACGGAATCAGTCTCATCAACAATCTCAATACCTAGCAATGTTTCAATTGCATCTTCTAGCGTGATCAGGCCGGCAACCTGGCCGAATTGATCCTTGACCATGAAAAGGTGTTCTCGACGTTTCACAAATTCATCCAGCACATCACCAACAGAATCATTTTCTTCCACAGTATGGATCGGTTTAGCCAATTCACCCATAGTCACATCAAACTGATCTTCAGCTTTGCTTTTTAACAGAACATGGCGACGCACGATACCAATGATATTATCCAGTCCCTCTTCATATACAGGAATCCGTGAAAATTCAATGTCATTGTACTTGTCCAGAACTTCTCTCACACTACTGGTTTTATCCAGTGCAAAGATCACAGATCTGGGTGTGAGCACCTCCTCTACTGGGATATCATCAAGCATGAGTACATTTTCAATCACCGTACTCTCGCTCTCTTCAATCGTACCTTCATCCTCACCCAATTCTGCCATTGCAATAACTTCTTCCCGAGAAACTTTATCTTCATTTCCATCCTTAGCCAACCACTTGGAAAGCAATTCCAGCAGGACCACCAGTGGATAGGTCATAACGATAAGCACTTGTACCGCAAAAGTAGCAGGAACAAGTATTCTTTTCCAGTATAGCGCGCCGATTGTTTTTGGTATGATCTCAGAGAAGATTAATATAGATAAGGTCAAAATACCGGACATGATTGCCACCCAACTGCTGCCAAATTCAATCAAGGCGATCGCGCCAACACTGGCTGCGCCTACCGTATTGGCTATGGTATTTAAACTCAGGATGGCCGATAAAGGTCGATTAATATTTTCCTTAAAGTAGGACAACTTTTTCCCCAACGCAGGCCGATCCTTTGACACTAAACTTATATGGGCGTGTGTTACCGAAAGAATAAAAGATTCTAGTAATGAGCATAAAAATGATATAACTAATACAGCAAAAAAATAGAAAAATAATCTGCTCATTTTGAATAGAAATTAATGCTGTATTTATCGGACTGCAAATTTCACCCCTTTTTTTCGCAGAATGATCATGGGAATGTAAAACAAACCCAACACAAGAATGCCAAACATCTCAAACCCAATGAAATAGAGGGGCCACTCACCAATAATAAAGAGACTCTCACCACCAGGTTTTTCACAAATGAACCAGTAATTACCGCCCAGAACACTATTCACAAACGAAATGATAAAAACACCAGCATTGGTGATCAGGATCATATTTAAAAATGATCCTCCGCGGCAGCGCATATTTTCAATGACCATGAGCCAAAGTACCTTCAAAATGATTATTCCGTGGGATAAGAAATTCCAAAAAACAGACACATCCAGTGGAAAACGGCCAGGGTACGGTGTAACAATAGCTTGCAGTGCGTCGCGCAGTTAACGGATGAATATATCGAGATGATGCAGTTGATCACAGAAAATTTATCGATGGTAAGGTGTCTTCTAATGCGGAGGTAGACGATACATCCTTGATTTGGTGGATGGTTTTACCCATCATCACCGGCATCTGCATCTTCACCTGGCTCATCATTTTGAACAACTTGTTCCAGTATTTTTACGGAATGCAGTGGCAGAGTCCATTCGATACCATTTTCATCAGTTGCAATGACCCGGGTGGGAAAGTGAGCTACGGATACGATTGTGAGTTTCGTTTGGGCAGCTAGATCTCTATTTACTTCATGATGATCAATAGTCGTTTCTACTTTGGCGCCGGCAGCAAACCCAGCGTGATCATCCGATCTTTCATCATATATATTTGCCATCCTGTACTATTCCCTTTCTGGTCCAATATTTAGAATTGTTCAGTCAGTGTAAGGTTTGATTCAATTTCTGACCGTGAACGCCATATTGGTCGTAACTTTTTCTGCGAGTAAAATTTCACCTGGTCAGTGCGGTGGGGGGATCCTTCTTGAGAAGCATTGCCATAGCTAATACTGGCCATTGCTTGCAATGGATCACCGAATTCAATAATAGCCTGGAAAGAATCACCCCCAACAGCCGCATAGCGATTATTCTCTATTGGGCGGTATCCCGTCACTCGAAATAAACCATAAGGATCACCGGGGCCGCCATTTGCCGGCAGATCCACATCATCACGGATAATTCGGAATACATCGCCCCAGGCAATATCCAGCTTACCGTGGTTATCAATAACCTTATTTCCAGCATTGCGCAGTGCCGCCAATCCGGCAGTTATATCCGCAATTCCAACAGGTGTATTAAACGGATCTTCTTCAAGCCAAGGTGAATGAAACAGATCGGGTTTATCTATATAAAAGCCAACCGCATCCACCCATTCCTTGAATAATACAGCACCACGGCTTTCATTGTCTGTACAGCGATCCCATTTTTTCAATACAGCAGCTGCTTCGTGCAAAAAATTATCATCTGAACTTTCAGCTGCTTCGACCAAGTCATCCACTAATCGGTCCGCTAGCTCCATGCGGGTATCCATCTTATAGGCTAATAGTTCATTGAAGGTAATTTTATCATCCTCATAGGCCATTCTAGCTGATCTCTGAGCACGAAAATGCATAAAGTTCCGGGACATATAATCGGGATAATCGCGGCGATCCAATTCCCGCGGCAGTGTAGTAGTCCATGGTGGATCGTTGGCATTCTGCAGCCACCCTGATTTTGCATCGATCACCTTTGGTAATTCGGTATATGTATGTGTCTCGTGCCAAAGCGTTTGCGGCGTATCACCAGGAACAGTACCCAGCCAATTCCAATCTCCAGCAGGCCTAACCGGGGTCCTGCCACCAAAAAGGTGCATAATACGTCCGTCACGATCGGCATACATGGTAGTAAAGAATGGGTTTTGTAAACGACTGGCCGCTTTTTGGAATTCATCAAAATTTTTCGCCAGTGCCATTCCTAAATATTGTTCAAATATATATGGTTGATCCAGTCCTACAACCCGTAGAGCATAGGCATGATTTTCATCTTCGCGAACTATTGGGCCATGAACCGATTCTTTTATGGTCAACTCTTTTTCTGATAGCACCCCATCCGACCCTCTTACCTTCAATTTCACTGTCCTGGTCGCAAATTGTTTGCTATCATCACCCCATTTATAGCCACCATTAGCAAGAATCAATTTGTACAGGTCCTGTCCATCATGCACATTGTTGGTGTGGGCCCAGCCCAGGTAATCATTAAAACCAATACCAATAAAGGGGCTGCCCACAAGGGTTGCGCCGTATATATTCAAAGTTTTGCAATTTAGTTGAACTTCAAACCAAGTGAACATGTCGTCCCAAGGTAAGTGCGGATTGATGATCAGCATCGCATTACCTGAGGCAGACTTTGACGGACCGATCGCCCAGGTGTTAGAACCCCGGTCTGCGCGTATTGATGTCGGATTGAATTGCGTATCTCTCGGGTTTGTGACAAAATGATAGATGATTACACGCTGATAGTGAGCCAGTAAATCCGTTGGCTCTATTGGTAGAATAGCTTTGTTATCAGAATCTATTTTTTCAGGGAATTGAGCAGCATAATCATTTATACCGGCAGTAAAGCTTTGAAAATACTGTTTAAACTCAGGCTGTTGTAAATCCAGCCATTCAGCAGCTCGCTGTGGAATATTATGCGTGTGTACCCATTGATCAGATATTAGGTAAGACTCGCCAAAATATTCAGCAGCTTGGCCCCGAGCCTGTCCAAATAGCCGCAGCATGAGATTCCCATGGTTACGCATTTGGGCCCAGCCAAAAGCATAGAATAACTGATTATAGTCACCGGCAAAAATGTGTGGGACGCCATAGGTGTCCCACAAAATTTCCGTGTCTTTTTTCACTACTGTAATGCAGCCACTATATAACAATACTGCGATCAGTATTATCCGGCCTACCGGCGTATATATTTTCATATTGGTATCACTTTTCAGCGTTAATCTGCCGCTGCCTTTCAAATAGCACCGCGCTCACAGCAGCAGATACATTTAATGAATTAATTTGACCTTGCATGGGTATGGTTGCCAGGAAATCACATCTCCTGCGCACCAGCTTTCGAATACCCTGCCCTTCACTACCGACAACAATAACTACCTTACCAGAATAATTCACTTCATACCATACTTTTGCCTGTTCATCATTTTCTACACCTACAATCCAGAATCCCTCGTCTTTCAATTGCTGCAATGTTTGTTGCACATTGCCGCAACTGTAGATTGGTAATGTAACAAAAGCTCCTTGGCTAACCTGTAATACAGCATCGGTAAGTTGTGTGCCGCCTCTTTCAGGTAGAATTAAGCCATCCAAACCGGCACATTCAGCCGTGCGAATTATCTGTCCCAGGTTTTGCGGATCCGATATATGATCCCCCAGCAAAAATCCCATAGTAGGCTTACCATTAGCAAAGGAAGGCAAAGGTGTGATCACCGGTCCAATAAAGGATACTGCTATACCCTGGGTGCGGTATCCTTCGTATTTCCTGGCAAACTTCTCATTGGTCCAAGATCTGGGTGCAAAAGTAACTTCCTTTAACAAATCTGTAATAACAGGGTCTTTATCAGCAGGACCATTTTTATGAATATCAATCGCGGTAATTTCGAAGCGATCCGTTTTAAGGACCTGTTTTGCGCTATTTAGTCCGTATACAGTGTGGGTTTGGGGTGCAGTTCTCTGTGATTTCACGCATACCAAAATAGGAAATCAGGATAATGGCACCAAAGGAAATACTGTTGGGACGTATTCTTATTGCTTTTGTTTGGCCAGATTCTTATCCGGAAAGATGGATAAATTTATTTCTTCTAGTACCTGGTTGGTAGGCCCCCGGACTACTACCTTCCAATTCCCTTCGAAACCGTTTTTGAGAGTGATATAAGACCAGCAACGCCAGAAACTTGAAAAACCGACCTCCATTGGTACTCGGGCCATAAATTCCCCGTTACGGTACCAATAATGACTGATATTGACCGGTGTGCCGAGATTCTTTACAGCCGTAAAACAATATACGCGGTGATTGGTGCTGGGAAATTTATTATTGATATTCACCGGTCGACGCTTTTTCGGATTTACGTATTCCGCATTAACTATCCGGACAACATCCAAATCCGCAGAACGTATGGTGGAGCGACGCGGCGGTTCCTTCTGCCGGTTTGCTGTGGAATCCCTTTGTGGGAAAACTCTTTGAAAAATATTGCGATCGGGTCTAGCAGTTTTTATATCTAAATCAGCAGCGGCTAGGTCACCTTCTTCAATATCAGTTTTTAGCTGTTCCATTTCTTCTTCTGCTGGTTCATCGATCTGTGATTCTTGTGTGTCGGGTTTATCGCGTTTTGATCCTTTTGGACCATTTCTTTTTAACGATGAAAAAAGGCGGCTAAACAAATTACCTTTGGAATCATTACTTGTTTTTTCATCTGGATCGGGCACAACAATATCCGCTATGTCATCTACTTCAGTATCTTCAATTTCCGACTCACGCACATCCACTTCTGCTTTGGTATCATCTGCGCCAGGTGTTGTATTTGCTAAATCTGTTTGATCCTGCGTTTTTTCCGCGGTCTTTTTGTTGGATTTTCGTAGATCTGACATTGCCAAAGGCGGCGGCACATTCATAGCTGTCTTCTGTTTCGTGCTTTTGCCTTCTTTAACAAGTGGCGGTACAACTGCTCTCTTAACCGCAGAATTTTTATGACTAGTAATGCGTTTCTTAATAAACCGTTCCATACTCAGGTCTGCATAGCGGCTATCATCTTCTGGACCAACGATGGCGCCTAAGGAGTCCAGGTAATATACTTTTTCCTTATAATTTGGCGATGTATTAAGAATATAGAGGTCAAAGTCCACCATCGTGACTGCATTCTCGCGGACAATTACATTATGAATGGCGTCCCCGATCACATTTCCACTGATTGGATCCTCATACCAGCGGCTATCATTCGCAGGTACTGGCGGTATACACCAAACCTTGTGCGGACCAACAGTCAATTCAATATTATCATTGATTGGTGTCAAGCCAACATATTCATCATCGATAAATACAGTTATATCATCAATAGTGGAAGTTATCTTTAACCGGCCCTTTTCCTGCGGCCCATCTTTCGGTAAAAAGAAATCATCCTTATACCATTTCCTCTTGGGGATGAATAATTCCCGGATGGAAGAACTGGCTGGACCTTTCACGGCTACGTCACCCAGTTTGACCAGGTCATTCATAATGTTAGGGTCATTAAATCGGTGCTGTTTGCCTTCATACATCCTGATAAATTCGGTTTCATTCTCGAGCTTTTTACTATTCGTAAAATCATCAACATCCGCCATATCAAGCAGTATAGCATCCAGCATTTCATCAACAGCCAGGTTAAGCGTGTCAGCGTTGAAACCTAAGTGCATATAATCAATACTAGGTTCGCGATTGGCAACATCCTGCGCTTTTTTTCGTGCTAAGGGCCGGGTCCTTTCTTCAAGAGGTTTTTCTTTATCTTTTTCAACTAGCGTATCTCCAAGTCGTTGTTTAATTGAACTACTTACCTCATAAACTGCTGAGACTTGCACCGCATTGGATATTTCAGATTTTAATATTTGGATGGAATGGAACGGTTTTTTTACCAAAAATGCGAGCTGGCCAGATTCATGGCTATTTTTTATTACAATATCCTTTACCTGTCCCAGGGCTGGGATTTTACCTGGAATATCCAGGGAAAATGTTGCGCCATTGACTGTTATATAATACCAACCATGGGGAGACATCCAACTGGAAACATTGTCAAGGTAAATTGTCTCCTCAGAATACAGTGTAAACAGTAATCCATTTGTAAATGAATCCACAAATACATCTGTTATCTCGGGTGAATTTGAGGCGCGGAGCACGGTGAGCAGGGCGAGTAAAGCTAATGCCTTGTGTTTTAGACTCCGCATATCGTTCATACTTTTTACGTAAAGTATGATTGCGGAATGTATGACATTCTTGTCATTCTGTTCAAGTAGAAGATATATACTCTGATACAAAACACGCGTTACCAGGGTACTTTATCTAATTAAATGCGCTTCGGCCCATTCCGGATCAGCGCTACCAGCATGACAGACTACACAATCAAATTTCTCAGACACATCCTTTTTGGGGAATATCTTCTTAAGGTCTGCGCGTATACCGGCTGTCATGGCAATCATTTTACGAGCAATGAGCTTATGTTCTTTATCATCTTTATGAAAGGAATCGCGAACGTGACAAAAAGTACACTTCACACCCAGGCTTTTCGCGTAGCTTTTCATAAGCAGCTTCAGTTCTGATTCTTCTATTTTTGGATCAAGGACTTTCAGATTCTTGAAATCGGACTGTCCATATACAATAATTGCAAGACCAAGGATGAACAACGGTAAGACAAATTTTATTTTCATGTGTTACTCCTGATAGTTCGGTTTAAATGATTTTTCAATATGGTGGATCAGTGCCAAAATCTGCTCATAAGTTAACGATCCACTAAAATCCGGCATATCATTTCCTTTGCCATCCCTGACGGCGATTATCATTTGCTGTTCATCTATATTATTCCAGAATTCGCGGGCGGTAAAATCCGGTGTTGGCAGATCAAACGCCTGGGCCTCAGGTCCATCACCCAATCCGCCAGGACCATGGCAATCCACACATAAGCGGTTGAAATTCTTTTCTGCACCTATGGCCATGCCCTCACTATAATTGGGATTACCTGGTAGATCTTTATCATCAATTATAGCCAAGCCAGTAAAAACCAGCCAGCCCAAACACCAGCTTACTGCAATGGCAGATCGTCTTTTTTGACCATGATTCCTTAGCCACGGCACAGCAAATAAAAACCCAATACCCAAAAGCGGTAAAACACCACTTTGAATCCAAGGTGCCCACTCCACGTATTTGCCAAACTGAAATAGCCATAGGAAGTACCAATCCGGTCTGGGATTGTATTCTACATCTGCTGGATCAGCAGGCAATTCCAGTGGTGCGCTGAATCGAATTATTAGAATAAAAAATAGAATAATTGAAACTAATAGTGTGACGTTGAACCGCTGGTCGCTGAGATATTGTATGAAAACTGATTTCCAGGAATGAATCAAGAGAAACAGGCATAGGAAGATTGCCGCAGCTAATACAGATCCATGAAGCGTAAAAAACCGGGGCAGCGTAGCACTGTTGAACGTTGCACCGCCGCGGAGAAAATCAGCAATGGCAGTACCCACTAAGGGAACCGTCTCCACAATGCCTAAGCGCACCTTTGTACCCCAATACGCATTCTGATCCAGGGGCAGCACATACCCGGTGAATGCACTTCCAACAATCAACAGGTAGAGCACAACACCCAGTATCCAGGTTTTGCGGTATTTGGCAGCAAACCCGCTGATATAAAAACAGCATAGGAACACAAAACCGCTGAACACCAGGCCGGAAGATGAATAATAATGTATGCTGCGCAGCAAATGACCCCCACTACTATATTTTTCCAGATACAGTGTGGCTGGGAACGCATCTGTCAATGATGGTACATATGACCCGGACAGACCCCAGCCGCTGAGGATCACCAGCCCCAGGAATAGCAGGCTGGCGATAGCGCTGACGGTTATTATCCTTCGCAGAGGTCGCATTAGCCAACCATCTCTTTGGTTTTGGTTCCTGGCCTGAATTTTTCGTATTTAACATAAAGCCGCCCGTCCTGCACTTTTGTATCCAGACGATCCAGTGAGCGCGGGGACGGTCCGGCAAGTACAATACCGTCACTGGCAAAACTACTTTTATGGCATGGGCAACCAAAACCCGCATCATTCTTCCGGATCAGGCACGCCGCATGGGGGCAAATGGCGCTGAAAACTGTGATATCCTGAGCGCTACGATGGATATAGATAAGCTCTTTTTGTTCAAATGTAGCCCAGCGATCCTGTCGCTGAAAAAGCAGCATTTCTTCTCGCCACTGATCTATTGGTAAATCATCGACTCTCCCCGCATCGATCCAGCGATCATCTATTTCGGCAGTCACTGATCTATCTGTCTGCCAAAAATATATTGCTGGCGCACTGATGAAGGATACGATCATACCAGTAGCGACCTGCCAAATTTGTAGGAATTTTCGCCTGGTCATTTGCTTCGGATAATAGGGTGCGCAAGCAATTATAATCAAGTATACTAATGATTATTGACCCAGATCACATAATGTGATTTTTAATTGACCAAACAGAATTATTTAATTAATATGACCTGAATTGGAGACTTGAATAATAAATAGGATGAATAGTAATGAAATTTAAATTGTTATTCTTACTTCTGCCTGTATTATGGGTAGGATGTGATGAAGCAGAAGAAGCTATAGAAGAAGAGTTGTGTGTTACTGAAGCTGAAGCATTGAATGCTGCAAGTGAAGCGTTAGATGGAACTACAGAAGCATTTGAAAATATGTGTACAGCTTATGATGATGTTATTACATGTATGAGCGGCACAGGCCAAGACGTAAGTGAGGCTCAGGAAGCCTATGATGAATTATGCGGTGAATAATTTT
>ENA-ORDI01000538-ORDI01000538.1-marine-metagenome-genome-assembly--contig:-NODE-538-length-25393-cov-5.848001_pt1 | contig 25393 bp, 23 predicted proteins | sample MGYA00248628_ERZ508525 | MGnify/ENA primary metagenome ERZ508525 (study PRJEB26195, sample SAMN05422138) | marine metagenome | isolation source: East of Porto Seguro, South Atlantic Ocean | place... | reverse complement strand
TCAGCACAGCATACATGGGTGGAGCCTCATGGAACGACACTTTCTGGAAGAATGACCGCTTTGACAAACTGCTCATTGAGGCAAGGGCTGAAACAGACCAGAATAAACGCCGCGAGATGTACTATGAAATGCAGGAAATAGTACGCGATAAAGGAGGAGTTGTTGTTCCCATGTTTGCCAACTATGTCTTTGGAACATCAGACAAAATCGCACACGGAACCATGGCCGGAAACTGGGATTTGGATGGAGAAAAATTCCACGAACGCTGGTGGTATTCCTGATCAGGTTAAAAAGCTGTAAGTGACAAAGGTGTAAGGCAAGAACAATTTTGACCTTACACCTTGAAACTTGAAACTTGACAGTCCGGAGACTCCATTGACCCACATCTTCAAGATTATTGCTCAGCGTATTGCGCTCGGTTTTCTTACCCTTTTTGTTATTTCGTTGCTGATCACCTTTGGAGTGGAACTCCTGCCGGGTGATTTGGCGGAAGCCATTCTTGGGCAGGGGGCAACTCCGGAAACAGTAAAAGTTTTCCGTACCGAGCTTGGTTTGGACAAGCCGGCGCATTTGCGCTATCTAAGCTGGCTGGGCGGTATGGTTACGGGTGACATGGGAGTCTCGCTGGCCAACAGGCGTGAAATATCCGAACTGATCGGCCTCCGTCTTTCCAACACCATTTTCCTTGGTGGGTTTGCCGCGTCAATTGCGGTTCCTTTGGCTTTGTTCCTCGGTATCCTTGCTGCTCTTTATCGTAATACACTTTATGACCGGCTTGTTAACACCTTCACCCTCACCTCAATTTCTTTTCCGGAATTCTTTGTTGCTTACATTCTGATTCTCTTTTTTGCCATCAAGTTGGGTTGGTTTCCGGGAATTTCCAACGTCAGTACTGATCTCTCGCTGGGCGACAAACTTTATCGAACTTTACTTCCTGCGGCCACGCTTACTCTGGTGGTAGTGGCCCACATGATGCGTATGACACGGGCTGCCATCATCAATTTATTGGCCAGCCCTTACATTGAAATGGCGCGGCTCAAGGGAATTCGCCCCATGAGAATCATCATGCGGCATGCTCTCCCCAATGCCCTGGCGCCAATCGTCAATGTGATTGCCCTGAACTTGGCCTATCTCGTAGTTGGAGTGGTAATTGTCGAAGTTGTTTTCGTCTATCCGGGACTTGGTCAACTGATGGTTGACAGTGTTTCCAAAAGGGATATTCCGGTGGTGCAGGCCTGCTCAATGATCTTTGCTTCAGTGTACATTCTGCTTAATCTGTCAGCAGACATCATTTCCATCGTCACGAACCCCAGACTGCTTCATCCACGCTGATGTCGAATATACTCAAAATTATTTTCTCAGCGCCATTAAGTGCTAAATTTGGAATGCTGGTTGTTCTAATCTATTCCCTAGTGGCAATTTTTGCACCTTTCATTGCTCCGCATGGTGAAAGAGAAATTCTTGGAAGGTCTTTTGAATTATGGTCATACAAGTACCCCCTCGGCACGGACAACCTTGGACGGGACATGCTTTCACGGATGATTTACGGTGCACGCAACACCATTGGTCTTGCTCTGTCAATTACGCTGATAGCTTTTGTGCTTGGCAGTCTGACCGGTATGATTGCCGCCGCACTCGGAGGTTGGGTAGATCAAATTTTAAGCCGGATAGTTGATGTCTTAATGTCAATTCCCTCGCTGATTTTTGCACTGTTGATATTGTCAATTTTCGGCACTGCAATGCCCTATCTGATTGGAACCATAGCCATTCTTGATGCAACCCGTGTTTTCCGGCTGGCCCGCGCAACAGCCATGAATGTTGCAGTAATGGATTATGTAGAGGTCGCGCGGCTGCGTGGTGAAAAACTGGGTTGGATCATTCGCAAAGAAATTTTACCCAATATCACTGCGCCTTTACTCGCCGAATTCGGTTTGCGTTTTTGTTTCGTTTTTCTCTTCATTTCAGCACTCAGTTTTCTCGGACTCGGTATTCAGCCTCCCACGGCGGATTGGGGATCGATGGTCAGGGATAACGCGACACTGATTGCTTTTGACGACATCACACCGCTCTTGCCTGCCGGGGCAATTGCTCTGTTGACAGTAGCGATGAATTTTGTCGTTGATTGGATGCTGCACAAATCAAGTGGTCTCAAAGATGTTGGTTGACACAAATAAAAATTCTAACAAAGAAATTTCCGCCACATTGCTGGAAGTGAAGGGTTTACGGATTGAGGGACTTTCTGAAAAAGGTTGGCAGGAAATCGTTTGCGGAGTGGATTTAAAGCTCAAGCGCGGAGAAATATTGGGCTTGATTGGAGAGTCCGGAGCAGGAAAATCAACCATTGGATTGGCAGCAATGGGATTTGCACGCGATGGCTGTAGAATCACAGCCGGAGAAATTATTTTCGATGGAATTGACCTGCGTTCTGCGACTGAAAATGAAAAACGGAAACTACGCGGAACCCGAATTTCTTATGTGGCCCAAAGTGCCGCGGCTGCTTTTAATCCCGCTCACCGCTTGCTCGACCAATTCGCCGAAGGCCCTATTGATCACGGTGTGATGTCGCGGTCTGAAGCAAAAGAAAAAGGGCGTGCTCTATACCGGAGTCTGGATTTGCCTGATCCGGATAATATAGGCGAACGCTGGCCGCATCAGGTTTCCGGTGGCCAACTTCAGCGCATGATGGTTGCCATGGCAATGTCCTGCGGACCGGACTTGATTGTCTTTGATGAACCGACCACCGCTTTGGATGTCACTACTCAGATTGAAGTCTTGAAAACGATCAAGGAAATTGTAGTAGACCGTAATGTGGCGGCCATTTATATCACCCATGACCTGGCAGTGGTCGCTCAACTTGCAGACCATTTGATGGTGCTGCGCTATGGAAATCTGATTGAAGTGAACAGCACCGGACAAATTCTTGAAGCTCCAAAACAAGAATATACCCGTGCTTTACTGGATGCCCGCACCCGTCATGAAAAAACAACTGCGGAAATTCCGAATCCTGAAATTCTGCTCAGCATTGATAAAATTACAGCAGGTTATGGCAATGGTCCTGATATTTTGCAGGAGGTTTCGGTATCAGTGGAACGTGGACGAACCGTGGCGGTGGTCGGAGAATCCGGAAGCGGAAAAAGTACTTTGGCGAGGGTTATTACCGGACTGTTACCTCCACGTTCCGGAGAAATCCGTTTTCAAACAGATTTACTTCCAGCGGCGTTGGCTCAGCGCACAAAGCAGCAACTCCAGAAAACCCAGATGATTTACCAACTTCCGGATGTTGCCCTGAATCCACGTCAGCATGTCCGTGATGTAATCGGTCGTCCCTTGAGTTTTTACCTCGGTTTACGTGGAAAAGAAAAGGAACGGCGTATCATCGAACTGTTGGAACAAATTGAGTTATCTGAAAAATACATTGACCGTCTTCCGGACGAACTTTCCGGCGGCGAAAAGCAACGCGTTTGTATTGCGCGTGCCTTAGCCGCTGAACCGGAATTGATCGTTTGTGACGAAGTAACTTCCGCACTGGATACCATTGTCGCCAAGGCCATTCTTGACTTGCTGCAGAAGCTTCAGCACGAATTGCAGCTGACCTATTTATTCATCAGCCACGACCTTGATACCGTGGCCAGTATCGCCGACCGGGTGGTTGTTCTCTACGCAGGACGAGTTGCCGAACAAGGTCCAAAATCCGCGGTTTTTCAGCCTCCATTTCATCCTTACACGCGGCTCCTGCTTTCTTCCGTGCCGGAAATGAAACAAGGCTGGCTGGAAAAAACTCTTGCCACCCGTGAAGCAAAAGCAGGAATTGCCCGTGAAGTGAAAATCACCGAACGCGGTTGTCCTTTCGCTGAACGCTGTCCTGAAGCCATTCCTGAGATTTGCAGCAATGAGCGTCCACCTATACAAACCCCTGCTTCCGGACACATTTTCGCTTGTCAACATTCTCCGGAAGTACTGTCGAAATAGTGTTTTTTTTGAATAACACAAGTGACTCAACATCCTGAACAAAATTTTCTCCCACATAAATTAATTCTATGGCTAATTCTACATTAAGGGTTTTAAGTTATAACATTTTCTGGGGCGGACATCAGCAACCGCTGGAACAAACCATTGAAGTGATCCGGAAATCCGGCGCAGATTTGGTTGGCATTCAGGAAAATGTCAACCGTGAATATGAAGACCAAACTCCGGAGATAGCAAAAGCATTGGGCTTCTCCTATGTGCGTCACGCCGTTCTGGACGCATTGGAAGAATTTGGAGCGAAAGGAAACAAGCTTCGTGCACGCTGGACTCAACAGGCCGGTCAATCCACTTTGAGCCGTTATCCGCTTACAGCACAGTCTCCGGGAGGTTCCGGAGTTCAAGTTGAATTGCCTTCCGGAGAAAAAGTCTGGATGTTTAACACACACCTCTGGCATTACCCTTATGTGCCGTATCAGTTGTTGAATGTTGAATTTTTTGAAGGTGAAGCGATTGATCCGGATGCTTCGGATGCGGAAGAGCTGGCTATTCTTTCCTCCCGCATTGGTCATGAAACGGAAATCAACAAAGTGCTGTGGGATATCAAAAATATTCTTCACTTTGAAGAAACAGTTATTTTTACAGGAGATTTCAACGAACCGTCTCATCTCGACTGGACAGCCGCCGCCGCCGAGGCTGGACTCTATCCGCTCAAGGTGGCTTATCCGACTTCAAAGCAAGTGGCCAAGATCGGTTTAAAAGATGCCTTCCGGGAATTATTTCCTGACCCAGTCGCGGCTCCTGGTTTCACCTGGCCGGCAGGTACATATCCGGATTCTCCTAATTCATCCGTTGCTGATCCTGCAGACCGGATTGATTTTGTTTACTTCGCGGGGAAAAAAGTGCGGGTAAAAAACGTTCAGCGTCTTGGCGAGGATGAGGCAACTTCGGACATGGCCTTTGCAAAATATCCTTCTGATCACAGGGCGGTACTGGCGACCTTTGAACTTGACGGTGCTTGAAAAGTCAAATTGCCGGAAAAATTAAATTATGCTCTGAAATGGTAAAAGTTCGATTTTTAAGCTTATCAGTCTAGTTTTCCTGAATATCCAGTATTGATATACTTATCAGGTCAATTTGCCTGAAAAATCTTATGTAGGGCAACTTGCCAAATAAAATTTAGTTAGGTGTCACAAACAATAGAACAATAGTCTATATGCCAACAATTTCAATGTTTTATGGAATTCTTATTAGAATGTTTTTCGTGATGTTGAAAAACATCATGCTCCACATATCCATGCGGAATACCAAGGTAAATCAGCGGTCTATTCCATTCATGATGGAACATTACTTGCGGGAAAGCTACCATCAAAAAACATAAACTTGTTGTTGCTTGGATTGAAATACATCCAGAAGATTTATCGGCAGATTGGGAGTTAGCAGTGAATGGTAAGAAACCTTTTCCAATACGAGGGCTGGATCAATGAAAATTACAAAAGTTACCCCTAACTCTAATTATACTTTACAAATCCTCGCTGAGGATGGACGTATCGGCACTTTTGATGTGGCTCCTTATTTTCAATATGAAGCATTTGTTGATTTGAAGAATCAACATGAGTTTATGCGAGTTCTCAATGGTGGATATTTTATAGAGTGGGATTGCGGAGCTGATTTATCCGCAGATACTATTGAAGCACGGTGGACAATTCTAAAAAACACCTAACAAGGCGCTGCAGCTTACGGCCAACCCGCTACGCGGTTTGGCTACAGATGTGAAGCGTTATCTGTTTTAATTTACCGAGAAAAAATTATGACACCTGATGAAAATATTGTAGCCGAGATTATTTTTATCAACTTTATTCTCTGAAGCAATAACAAAAATTAACATTCTTGCATTAGTTAATTTTCATAAGCTAACGGAGCCAAGCAAAAATGGGGATCACACTTTGAGGTAGAAAGACAACAATTTCGGCAAAGTTGAATTTTAAAACATCAATAGTTAAAGTCTTATGAGTGAAGATAACTTTTTACCTCCTGTCAGTCAGTTGTTGACTCAAGGAGATTGTCGTTCAAATTCGAGTAAGTGGCCAAATTATTTAGAATTGGGATTTTCTTCTGAGCATATCCCTGAATTGATACGGATGCTGTCGGATGAAGATTTACTTAATGCTGATTCAGACAGTGAAGAGGTGTGGTCTTCCGTTCATGCCTGGCGAGTCTTAGGGCAACTTCAAGCGGTTGAAGCAGTTAAACCCTTACTAGAACAAGTCTATCGAATTGATGATGAAGATGATGATTGGGTGAGCGAAGAGTATCCAAAAGTTTTTATGATGATTGGTCCACAAGCCATTCCTGAATTATCTTCTTATCTTGCAACAGGATATGGACTTTTTGCAAGAATATGTGTGGCAAATGGTATAAAAGAAATTGGTATAGAATATCCAGATAGTCGAGAACAATGCGTTGAGACATTAACAAAGCAGTTGACACAATTTAGTCATAACGATGAGTCGTTAAATGGATTTTTAATCAGCTTTCTTGTAAATCTCGAAGCAGTAGTTTCAATTGATGTGATTCGAAAGGCATTTCAAAATGAATCTGTTGATCACGGTATTATTGGGGACTTCGAAGACATAGAAATTGCAATGGGACTTCGTTTGACTCGTTCTACACAAAAGTTAGAGTTGGATTTTGATAAGTATCGACAGACCACGAACCATTCTTTTGATCTCCCAGAATCTAAGGTGGGTAGAAATGATCCTTGTCCATGTGGAAGCGGGAAGAAATATAAAAAATGTTGTTTAAGAAAAAATGCGGAGAGCTTAACCTAATAATCATGCAACAAGCTGAAATCAAAAATAATATTCAAGACATACGTGAAAGCCAACAAGCACATGCTCATTAACGAGAATAGTGAGAGTTCCAAATCAAACCTGCTAAACACATCAACCTGTATTCATAAATGCCGGAGTTATACGTCACAACAAGAGAAGAGGAGATATGTCCCCAGATAAGAGAATTGAGGAGTTAAAGCTGGTTCTACCTGAGCCCTTAAAGCTTCCGCCAAATGTGAATTTACCTTTTTCCTGGATTCGTGTTCGAGGAAATAGAGCATTCGTTTCGGGTCATATTGCTTTGAATGCGGACGGTTCTATCTCCGAAATTGTCGGAAAAGTTGGCGCAGAAGTTTCAATAGAACAAGGATATCAGGCAGCTCGGCTTACTGGACTTGCAATGTTGAGTAACCTTAAACTTGAGCTTGGTTCACTTGACCGAATTACCGCGTGGCTGCGCGTATTTGGCATGATCAATGTGGCACCGGGTTTCGTGCAAACACCGCAGGTGATAAATGGATTCTCGGACTTGATAATCGATGTATTCGGCGAAGAATGTGGAGACCATTGTCGATCCGCCGTGGGTTTAGCAGAGTTGCCTTTTGGTACGCCGGTTGAGATTGAGGCAGAAGTTGAAATATCGGGTAACTGACGAAAGAAGATAACAAAGCAATTAAATATTTCCTTCACTGAAAAATAACTTTCCGTAAATAATCAGTGTCTTGATCACGAACCTTTACGGAAGCATCCAACATATCCAGCCTGCTGATTTCACTTGGGCTTAGGGTGTCGTTGCTTGCTTGATTGTAAATTAGCTGGCCTGTAGGTGGTTGGTCAAAAGTTAATTCACAGAATTTATCAGTTTAACGGTTGGTCATTACTTCCACGTTAATAAATCGAAGCGGTGTTTCCCCATAACCAGGGGATGAAGTGCTCGATTGCAGCGCAAGCTTCGGACCAGTCTACGGCAGATCGTTGTTACGGGCGTTAGTCATTCTAGAATTTAATACTATGCAGTACAAATATTACATTTGTGATGTTTTCACTAACAAACGATTTGGAGGTAATCAACTGGCAGTATTACCTGATGCAAGTGGACTCACAGATAAACAAATGCAACAAATTGCCAGAGAGTTTAATTTTTCTGAGAGTACATTTGTTTTTCCTCCGGAAAAAGGAAATACTCGAAAAGTTCGGATTTTCACACCTTCTATAGAGGTTCCGTTTGCAGGCCATCCAAATATTGGAACCGCATTTGTATTGGCAACATCGGGCATAATTGGAGAATTTTACGAAAAAACGGAAATCGTCTTTGAAGAAAAAGCAGGTTTGGTTCCAATAACTTTACACAAACTTGATGCAGGGTCGTTTTGGTGTGAACTCCAAGCTCCGGAAAAAATTACGTTTGGAAAGAGCATATCGGTTGAAATATTTGCTTCAGCAATATCACTGGCTCCCGGCAAAATAATTACAGATACACATCCGCCTCAAATTGTTTCAGTTGGTTTGCCATTTCTGATAGCAGAATTACAAGATCAATCGGCCTTGGAGGAGGCAAGTGTTAACCTGAATGGATTTAAGAAGTTAGCTGCTCTAGACATTATTCCAGATGTTCACATCTACACCAGAAGTAATGATGAATTTGATATTCGGGCACGCGTGTTTGCGCCTTTTGACGGAGTACCGGAAGACCCTGCAACTGGAAGCGCTAATTGTGCTTTAGGCGGATTACTGACCCATTACAATGATGAGAGTGATGGAAATTTTGAATGGCTGATCTCTCAGGGCAATGAGATGGATCGTCCTAGCAGTTTGAAGGCACGTACTCAGAAAAAAGATGGAAAAGTTATTTCAACTTATATTGGTGGAAATTGCGTGATGGTCAGTGAAGGAATTATTTATGTCGACTGAATGTCTAACTTATCGCTTCACAGAACAAAAACTCTCCGTAAAAAATCCGCGCCTTGATTTAGTGCGGTTACAGCGGCATCCAGCATACTGCTGTAGTGCAAAAATCCGTGCAGAACGCCTTGATGCAGATGTAGTTCACATGGAACTCCGGCTTTCTCCAATAAGGCGGCAAGCGCCTTGCTGTCATCCAGCAAAGGATCCATATCTGAAACAATCAGACATGACGAAGGCAGCCCCTGCAATTCCGCGTTCAAGATGTCCATTTTCGGATCGGACAAATCTTCCGGAGAACGCAAATAAGCATCCTGGTAAAAAGCACGATTTTCCTCGCTCAAACCATCTTCAGGGCCTCCGAACAAGCGTGAGGAACATGAATCACGCAAACCAAACCAACCATAAATCAGCAATAATCCGCTCAAATTATTTTTAAAACTTAAGGCAGCACCCATGCTGAGGCTCGCACCGGCAGAATCTCCACCGAGTACTAACCGTTCCGGATCAAGGTTGAATGCCGGATTATCTTTGCGTGGTAAATCATGTTTCAGCCATTTCAAAACTGACAATGTTTCCTCTATCGCAACTGGGAATTTTTGTTCCGGAGATAAGGAGTATTCCACTCCAACTACTGCACATCCGGAACGGAATGCCAGTTCGCGCATGATGCGGTCGTGTGTATCATTGCTGCCGACTACAAATCCTCCTCCATGCAAATATACCAGCGCAGGCAAAGTGTTTTCCGGATCAGGATGATAAATCCGGATTTGGATATTTCCGAGCGGACCTTTAACCTGTGTGTCAAAAACCGCAGGAAGCCGCGGACCTTCGGAATTCCAGAACTTCCGTTCCTCTGCATATAATTTCCGAATTTCCGGAAGTGGAGTTTCCGAGTATGAAAATGTAGGAATCAAGGTGGAACTCTTTTGCAGAACGGCCTGCATTTGCGGATGAATGGATGACATGGTTGGCTACTTGAATAATTTTATACTAATGGCTTGCTGAAAAAGAAAAAATTATGTCATCCCGGACTTGATCCGGGATCCAGAAACACGACAGGATTAAGGACAAGATTATAAACAACACTCCTGTTCAGGGTCTGCACTCGGCTTCGCCCGGAAAGACAAATGAGAAGAATAGTATACTGAAAACCTTGAAAAAACCCTTTTCATCATTCACTGATTTCCTTCAGGATGCAAGGAATATTTCAAGACTTTGGTTTTTGAAAAAAATACTCATTGTTCTCCAAAATTATAACGCAAAAAAAACTTGCTTTAACCGTATTCTTTGTTATCGTGAGCAGCTATTCTGTTTTGTTGTCTGCACCGTAACTATTCCGTAAATTCGGTTTCATCTTCAATATTAAAGACTCGTGAATCCTGAACTTTTAATTTCCACCAGAACGCGTTTAACTCCTTTCAGCAGCCGTGTTGAGGCGTGTGGGGCAAAGGCCTACACAGTTTACAATCACATGCTTTTGCCTTCCATTTTCCGCAGTCTCGAAGAAGATTACTGGCACCTCTGTGAAGCGGTTCAGGTGTGGGACGTCTCTTGCCAGCGTCAAGTTGAAATCTCAGGCCCGGACACACTGAAACTTGTCCAGCTAATGACACCGCGTGATCTGTCGCAGGCAAAATATGGTCAGTGTTTTTATGCACCGCTTTGTGACGAAAACGGAGGTATGATCAACGATCCCATTCTCATCAAACACAGCGACGAACATTGGTGGATCTCAATTGCAGACACAGACGTTATGCTCTGGGCCATGGGACTGGCCACAGGTTTTGGCCTCGCTGTAAAAGTTTCAGAAGCGGACATTTGGCCCCTCGCGGTTCAAGGTCCAAAAGCCGAGGATTTGATCGCCAGAGTTTTTGGCAATGAAATCAGGACAATTCGGTTTTTTCACAGCAGAAAAATGAATTACGCTGGTAAAGAATTATTGGTAGCACGTTCCGGTTGGAGTAAACAAGGCGGATTTGAGATTTATGTAAATGACGCTGAACTTGGCGTACAACTTTGGGACGAGCTTTTCGCAAAAGGTAAAGAGCTGAATGTCAGGGCCGGCTGTCCCAATTTAATTGAAAGGATTGAAAGCGGACTGCTTTCTTTCGGCGGAGACATGGGTTACGATACCACACCGTTTGAATGCGGGCTTGATCAGTACGTCAGTCTGGAAGCAGATATCGAAAGCTTGAGCATCGATGCACTACGCACCAGAAAGTCAAAAACCAAGCTCATGGGAATCGTGATTGACCGGCAAGTCAAGTTGACAGACATGCGCTTATTTAGTGGCGGCAAGAAAATTGGAGTGATAACTTCCAATACATGGTCACCAAAATATTTAGCACACCTCGCATTTGCAAGGTGTGACATCAACTGTATTGCTGAAAAACAGGAGTTGCAAGTAATTTTCACCTCAGGTAAAGTGTCTGCAAGAATGACGGAACTGCCTTTTAATTTTGAAACGCTTGGATTGAAAAGTTATTGTCAATAATCCAAGTTCAGGAACGAAAAACTTGTAGAAAAATTTATTGCATTTGAAACGAACAGCGAGATTGTTTTTATGAAAGAAGCCTACGAGGCACTTGCGAAAAACCCCGCAAACTATGTCCCTTTGACGCCGATCTCTTTTCTGCAGCGTACAGCGGAAATTTATGGCGAAAGAGAAGCTATAATTTACGGAACTAGAAGATATAGCTGGCGGCAGTGTTATGAGCGCTGTTTGCGCATGGCTTCAAGTTTAACAGAACTTGGAATCGGTAAAGGAGATACGGTTGCGGTTTTGGCTTTCAATACTCCGGAGATGTTTGAAGCACACTTTTTTGTGCCGATGACGGGTGCGGTTCTGAATACCATCAATACCAGACTCGATGCGGAAACGCTGGCTTATATCCTGGACTTTGGTGAGGCTAAAGTACTGATCGTAGACCGTGAACTCCTGCCGTTGGCACAAAAGGCTCTTCAACAGACAAAGCAAAAACCCCTCCTTATTTTGATTGACGACGAAACGGCGTTGCAAAAACCGGATGTGGAACTTGAGGTAAAACATTATGAAGAGTTGATAATTTCAGGTGATCCGGAATTCAGTTGTCCACCTTTAGAGGATGAATGGCAGGCGCTTTCGCTGAACTACACTTCCGGAACAACCGGCAAACCAAAAGGAGTGGTCTATCACCATCGAGGAGCATATCTCATGAGCATGGGAACTGCCGCTGGCTGGGAATTGCCAAATCATCCGCGTTATCTCTATTGCGTTCCGATGTTTCACTGCAACGGTTGGTGTCACGTTTGGACCATGACTCTGCTGGCGGCAACGGTAGTTTGCATGCGTGCATTCAGCCCGAAGTTGCTCTTTGATTTGCTGGAAAGACATGAAGTTACACATTTCGCTGGTGCTCCAGTTGTACTGAATATGCTGGCTAACGCACCTCCTGAAGAACAAAAGCATTTTGAGCGTTCGATAAAAGTCATGACCGCAGGTGCACCTCCGCCTCCAAAAGTTCTGGAAAATATGACTAAGTTTGGTTTCGAAGTCATGCATACTTACGGTTTAACTGAAACATACGGTCACATCCTGCTCTCTGCACCTCAGGCTGAATGGAAGACAAAAAGTGAAGATCGCAGAGCTGAACTTCTCTCGCGTCAGGGAGTTCGTTTTCCAATGATGGAAGAAGTCAAGGTGATCGATCCTCAAACTCAAGTTCCGGTTCCTGCAGACGGAAACACAATTGGTGAAATTGTGATGCGCGGAAATACCACGATGAAAGGCTATCTTAACAACGAAAAGGCAACCGCAGAAGCATTTTCCGGAGGCTGGTTTCATAGCGGTGATTTGGCGGTTGTTCACGAAGATGGTTACATCCAGATAAAGGATCGGGCAAAAGATATTATCATTTCAGGTGGAGAAAATATTTCTTCTGTTGAAATTGAAAATGTTTTATATCAACATCCTGATATCAACGAAGCTGCGGTTGTTGCCATGCAGGATGAAACATGGGGGGAGGTTCCATGTGCTTTCGTTGAGTTGAAAACAGGAAAAAACACTGATGCGCAACAACTGATTGAATTCTGTACAGAACGTTTGGCACGTTTCAAAAAACCTAAAAAAATCATTTTCGGACCACTGCCTAAAACCGCGACAGGAAAGATTCAAAAACATGAACTGCGTGGGCGGATTAAATAAGATGTGAAGATTAAGCTATGACGGTTTCGTTTCAAGTCTGAAAGATACACAGTCGTTTTTGACCGTAAGGAAAAATCTTAATGATATTAGTGTTTGCCTTCTGCAAGATTTCTAACTGCGTTCGAAATGATACGGTTTTAGGACTTTTTACAGGCTAATCAAGATATTGTGAAAAAAAAATTGACATAGAATTTTACAAGTGATAGTTATAGTCTCTATGGTCAATTTTAAAAAAGAGTTTAAACCGCCACTACGGCAAATTATTAACTTTCTTTAGAGGAAGATATCAATGAAAGTTTCAATGACAGTAAACGGCACCGCATACGAGCATGATGTGGAACCACGATTGCTTCTTGTTCAGCATTTGCGTGAGAACATGGGGCTGACCGGAACACATGTTGGATGTGATACAAGCAGTTGTGGAGCCTGCACGATTCTCGTAAATGGCGAGACAGCAAAATCCTGCACTTTGCTTGCAGTGCAATGTGATGGTGCGAAAATTAAGACTATTGAAGGAATGGCAACAAACGGAGAACTGCATCCTATTCAGGAGAGTTTCCGAGAAAAACATGGTTTACAATGCGGATTCTGTACTCCGGGAATGATCCTGTCTTCATGGCAGTTGTTGGAGCGCAACCCCAAACCATCAGAAGGTGAAATACGGCATGCGATAGAAGGAAACTTCTGTCGCTGTACGGGATATGATAACATTGTGAAGGCGGTGCAACATGCTGCCCAACAGTCTTAGGAGAAAAAGATGGGAAAATTAATGGGCGCATCCGTTAAGCGGGTAGAGGATTTGCGATTTATCACTGGCAAGGGACAATACACCGATGACATCACTTTGCCGGGAATGACTTTCGCTACGATTGTCCGCAGTCCTTTTGCGCATGCAAATATCAAAAACATCGACTTTTCCGCAGCTAAAAATGCGCCAGGTTATGTGGCAAGTTTTGTCGGCGGCGATATTCCGGAAGCGATTGCGGGTGTTCCGTGCGGATGGCAGGTTGATTTCAAAAACGGCGATACCATGAAGGAACCGCCTCATCCACTTTTGGCGCGCGGGAAAGCACGTCACGTTGGGGACGCGGTTGCTGTCGTGGTTGCAGAAACTCAAGCACAGGCAAAAGACGCAGCAGCATTGGTAGATGTCGAATATGAGGAACTTCCGGCAGTAGTTAATATTTCAGCTGCACTCAAAGACGGTGCGCCGCAGCTTCATGAAGGAGTTCCTAATAATTGCATTTTTGAATGGGAACTTGGTTCCGGAATGGATGTGGTCGATTCCGCACTGGCGAGTGCGGCACATGTGACAAAGTTGGACATTGTTAACCAACGCCTTGTCCCAAATGCTATTGAACCGCGTTGCGCAATTGGCGATTATGATGATTCGCGTGATTTTCACACGCTTTATACTTCTTCACAGAATCCGCATGTGATCCGTTTGTTGATGTGTGCGTTTGCGCTCGGTTTGCCGGAACACAAAGTGCGTGTTGTGGCTCCAGATGTAGGCGGCGGATTCGGTAGTAAAATATTCCACTACATCGAGGAAGCATTGATGGTTTGGGTTGCAGAGCAAATCAAGCGTCCAGTCAAATGGACTGCCGAGCGTACCGAAAGTTTTTTAACCGATGGACAAGGCCGCGACCACATAACCAAAGCACAAATGGGTTTTGACAGTGATGGCAAAATGGTGGCATTGAAAGTCGAAACGGATGCGAATTTGGGTGCATATCTTTCAACTTTTTCAACCGCTGTTCCGACCTATCTTCACGGAACTTTGATGCAGGGTCTTTACACAACTCCGGCAGTTCATATCACTGTCAATGCAGGTGTGACAAACACTGCTCCAGTTGATGCTTACCGTGGCGCAGGCCGTCCGGAAGCAACTTATGTAATTGAACGTCTGGTCGAAACCGCGGCTGCAGAAATGGGTGTTGATCCGGCAGAATTACGTTTGAAAAATTTTATTCCGCCTTTTGACGGCAGTGAAAACCAGCCCGGATACCAAACTCAAGTTGCACTGCAATATGACAGTGGAAACTATGAAGGTGTGCTGAATCGGCTGCTTGAAATGTCCGATTACGAAAATCTGAAAAAAGAGCGGGATACTGCACGTGCCAATGGTAAGTTAATGGGCATCGGTTTTTCGACTTATATAGAAGCGTGCGGAATTGCGCCATCTGCGGTGGTTGGTTCACTTGGAGCACGTGCCGGATTATTTGAGGCGGCCAATATCCGCGTCGAACCTACCGGATCAGTGACGCTTTTCACCGGAAGCCACTCGCATGGACAGGGACACGAAACTACATTTGCGCAACTAATCGCCGATGATTTAGGAATTCCGATGGAAAATGTGCTAGTCGTTCACGGAGACACCGACAAAGTTCCCTTCGGAATGGGAACTTATGGATCACGAAGCTTAGCTGTTGGCGGAAGTGCAATCGTCAAAAGTCTGGAAAAAATAAAGGCAAAAGGCGCGAAAATCGCTGCTCATTTGCTGGAAGCATCTGTGGAAGATTTGGATTTTGCAGACGGAAAATGGACAGTAAAAGGTACTGACAAGTCTGTTGCTTTTGGAGATGTATCTTTGACTGCTTATGTGCCCCATAATTATCCGGAAGGCTTGGAACCGGGATTGGACGAAACCAGCTTTTATGATCCAGTCAATTTCACTTATCCCTTTGGAGCCCACATGGCAGTTGTCGAAGTTGATCCTGATACAGGGAAAGTAGAATTGAAGCGTTTCATCTGCTGTGATGACGTAGGTAATGTGGTCAATCCGATGATTGTTGATGGTCAGATTCACGGAGGTGTCGCGCAAGGTATTGGACAAGCCTTGCTGGAAGGCGCGGTTTACGATGAAAGTGGTCAACTCACAACTGCTTCATACCTGGATTACGCCTTGCCGCGTGCGGATGATTTGCCTACATTTGAACTGGACCGTACAGTAACGCCATGTCCACACAATCCTTTAGGTGTAAAAGGTGCTGGAGAAGCAGGGACAATCGGATCAACTCCGGCGGTCGTCAATGCAGTAGTCGACGCGCTACGGCCACTGGGTGTTAAGGATCTTCAGATGCCTCTTTCACCACAACGTGTCTGGGCAGCAATGCAACAAGCGAAATAAATAAAACCCTATGGAAAAAAGGTTATTATGATACCAGAATCTTTTGATTATCAACGTGCCGGTTCGGTCAGTGAGGCGATTTCGCTTCTGCAAAAGGGCGGTGAGGATGCCAAAATTTTAGCGGGAGGACACAGCTTGATTCCTACCATGAAATTAAGGTTGGCAACTCCGGAAACTCTGATTGACATCGGAGGAATTGCGGAACTGAAATACATAAACGACAAAGGCGATTATCTGGCAATTGGAGCCGGAACCACACATTGGGCGATTGAATCTTCCGCTTTGGTTTCGCAAAAAGCTCCGGCACTAAGCCAGGCCGCAGGTCAAATCGGTGATGTCCAAGTCCGAAACCGCGGTACAATTGGTGGAGTTTTAGCGCACGCCGATCCACAGGCAGATTATCCTGGAGTCGTGTTGGCGCTTGATGCCACGATCGTTGTGCAGGGCTCCGGAGGAGAACGCACAATTGCGGTTTCCGATTATTTCACCGGTCTTTGGGAAACTGCTCTTGCTGAAAATGAAATTCTGACAGAAGTCCGCATTCCAACAGACAGCGCAAATGCAAATTCCTGCTATCTCAAATTTCCGCAACCCGCTTCCCGCTATCCTTATGTTGGTTGCGCAATAGCAATGAGTGCTTCCGGAGGAAGTTGTAATGAAATTCGTGTTGGTTTCAGCGGAGTTGGCGAAACTGCTTTTCGTGATTCCGGAGTTGAAGATGCACTCAGGGGGAACACACTGAACGAATCCGCAATTGCTTCAGCATCGGCAAAAGCAGCAGAAGGTCGCAGTGTTCTCAATGACGTTTTTGTCAGTGAAGAATACCGGCGAGCAATGGCGCAGGTTTTTGCAAAACGAGCACTGACACAGCTTGTCTGAACAGTTGATCCTTTCCATAAAAAACCCTGTCTGTGTCGCTTTTCCGGACAGGGATTTCCCACTTTTCATTTTGGCCCAATCTTTTAAAACAGCATCACAGAACTTACGAAAGCGAATTCATGATTGATTTACGCAGCGATACTATTACTCTTCCAACTCCGGAAATGCGCGAAGCAATGGCGCAAGCTCCCTTAGGCGATGATGTTTTTAGTGATGATCCAACCGTCAATGCACTGGAAGAACGCACAGCGGAAATTCTCGGCAAAGAGGCCGCGGTTTATGTGCCTTCCGGAACGATGAGCAATCAAATTGCTCTACGTACACACACGGAGCCTGGCAACGAAATATTGATAGATGAGAATGCACACATATATTATTATGAAGGCGGGGGATCGGCGGCGCTTTCCGGCGTAATTTGCCGTTTAATTCCGGGCATGCGCGGTGTCTTCGGCGCAACGGAAATGGAGGCAGTGATGAGACGGGTTGATGTTCATTATCCTCGAACAAAATTGGTTTGCCTCGAAAACACAACCAATCGAGGCGGTGGTAAAGTATGGCCGCTGGAAAAACTTGCGGAGGTTGAAAATTCTGCACGTGAGAACAATTTAAAAATGCACCTTGACGGCGCACGACTTTGGAATGCGGCAGTTGCGCAGCAAATTCCGGAAGCAGAAATTGCAAAATATTTTGATTCCGTAAGTGTATGTTTTTCCAAAGGACTTGGCGCACCAGTCGGTTCTGCTTTAGTGGGAAGCCATGATTTTATTACGGAGGCCAGACGGTTCCGGAAGCAATATGGAGGCGGAATGAGGCAAGCCGGAATAATTGCGGCAGGTGCTTTGTATGCACTTGATAATCACAGAGAGAGGTTAGCCGAAGACCATGCGAATGCAAAAACATTTGCCGAAGGTCTTGCAAAAATTCCTGGAATTGAAATCAATCCGGATGATGTGGAAACCAATATTATCATGTTCGGGTTGAGCAAAATGTCGTCTGATGAAATACTCAAACAGCTGCGCGAACTTGATATTCACATGCTGCCGATGGACAGCAGTTCCATTCGCGCGGTCACAAACCTGATGGTCGCAGAAAAACAAATTCCGGAGGTACTGGAACAAATTCGTAATATTCTGTCTTAATCACCTTATTTGTTATTCGGGGCAAAGCGCAGCATAGACCAGGAATCCATGAGAGTGGTTTGCAATTTTGTGCTCAAGCGGATCGTGTGTCTGGATCCCGGATCAAGTCCGGGATGACAAAATAAATGCTTTTTCTAAGAACCATAATTATGGTTCTATTATTACTCTCAAATAATTTTAGCTTCAACTATCAACCACTTTTTTAAATATGACTCTACCTCAAACAGGCGTCTATACGGCGTCTTTGACACCACTCACCGCATCTTATGAACCAAATATTCCGGCACTGATTCTCCATGCGGAACAGTTGCTTGAATCCGGTTCGGATGGAGTTGCGATACTCGGAAGCACCGGTGAAGCAAATTCGTTGACTCTGGTACAGCGGCTGGACATAATTGAGCAATCCGCAAAAGAATTGCCACAGGAACGTTTGATAATGGGCACGGGTTCCTGTGCTCTTCAGGATGCAGTGCGTCTGACACAAGCCAGCGTTGATGTTGGTGTTTACGCGGTTTTGGTGCTACCTCCCTTTTATTACAGCCCACAAAGTGATGAAAGCGTACTCCGTTTTTTTTCTGAATTAATTTCTGCAGTTAATGATCCACGCCTGCGAATCATTTTTTATAACTTTCCACAGTTCAGCGGCTATAATTTTAGTTTAAGTATTTTACAGGAACTTAAGCAACGTTTCGGAGACATTGCCGCAGGAATTAAAGACAGTTCCGGAGATTGGGAGAATTTATTGGGCATCACTCAAAACGTTGCTGACTTTATGGTTTACACCGGAATGGAGCCTATGCTGCTGGATTTATTAAGAGTGGGCGGCGCCGGTTGTATTACGGCCACCGCCAATTTGATTGCTCCGGAATGTCAGCAAGTGTATGAAGCATGGAAAAATGATCAACAGGAAGTAGCCGAGAATGCTCAAAAAAAGCTCACGGATTTAAGGATTGTTTTAGAAAGTTATCCCTTTGTTTCTGAACTGAAAAGCATCTTGGCAGATCAAACTAACTCCGCACAATGGAAACACATGCTGCCGCCATTTTCGCCTCTCCTGGAAAATGAAGTAAGAGAACTAACTGCGCAAATCAAGGAAAATGGTTTGGATTTGAGCCGACGTTTCTGAAAGAATTTATATTTGTTTTAAGATACTCTCCACAACTATTTCATTGAACTTGTTTGTTTTCTGCGAAAAACGGTCAAAAAAATGCAAGGATAAAAAATGAGGAATGCCTCAAAAATGTCAGGGATTTGCGACTCTCAACTGACGAGTACTCCGGAACATCAAAAAAGATGGAATTATGAACGAAGAACTTTATCTGGTGGCCTACAAGGACATCGAGCAAAAGGAAATTGACGAAGCCCTCTGGCTCAAGGCAATGTCTCATGCCGGTGGTGATAAAAAAAGGGCAAAGTGGGCCTACATCGAATTACGAGTCGATCAAATGCTGCGTGACCCTTCGCTTAGACACAGCGTCAGCAGAAAGGTACGCAAGCCAACTCATCAATCAGGAGCGTTTATGATGTGGTTCAGTCTTCTTTTTTGTCTTGCTGTCATCGCTGCGGCAGTGGTTGTGGACGTTGCAAATATTGCGCTTGTACTGTCCAACGGATTTTACTTTTTGGATGCGCCTTCATTGATTATTGTTTTGCCGGTTGCCATCCTTTTTGGAATTTCCGCAACATCCTGGCGCACATACGGCCGTTGTTGGACTTATCCGCTTGGAAGCGCAAAATTCGTTTCCATCTCGGAGGCAAACTCTGTTGCGCGCTGTCTGAAAGTCATGGGAGATGTAGCGTTGACAATGGGCTTTATTGGAACTTTTATAGGATCTGTTTTCATTTTTCAAAATTTAACTCCAGCTTCCAATTTTGGCCAGGGTCTCGCCGTTGCATCACTAACCCTTGCTTATGGTGTTGTTTTTAAACTTGTCTCTTATGTTGCGGAACAGAGAGTTCGTAATATTTACTTGAACTAACACTCCGCAAATATCCTCACTCCATCGGTGATCTGTTATAAAATTGATTGCCGACTCCAGTTGATTTTCATACCTCATTTTTCAGTACAAATATATTGACAATTTTGCTGAAAGTCTGGATAATCTAAGGCTTCCATAATTTGCGCTTTTTCATGTAGAAAATTTGCAAAATACTTTGGTTTGTATGAAATTCTGCAATAAGATTCAGCAAAAAAATTTAGTATCTGCTGATTTTAATTAAATGCTGAATTCCGTATTACCAGATTAACCCTAACCAGCTTGTTTCCGGATAAGCTGTTCCAGCAACTTAAAGGTAAAAGTGTCTGATCAAGAAAAAGTAGCCCCCATTCCCGCTGTCATAGCACCCACCACACCAGAACCAATTGTTTTTTTAGAAGATGATGAAGACTTTGATGCACTTTATGAAGAGAGTGTAAGAGGTTTTCACGACCGGGATATTGTCACAGGTAAAGTGACAGAAATCACCCGCGATTATGTAACAGTTGATATTGGTTTCAAATCCGATTGTCTGATTACGATAAATGAATTCCAAAATATCGAAGGAGTACTACAGGTAGAGGTTGGAGATTCTGTAGAAGTTTATGTGGAAGCACTCGAAGCAGATGAAGACGGGATAACTTATCTCTCGAAACGCAAGGCCGAAAAGGTACGCACCTGGGAGAAAATTGGTGATATTTATGAAGAAGACGGCATTGTTCGTGGAACTATTGTAGCCAGAATTAAGGGCGGACTTTCTGTAGATATTGGTGTCAAAGCTTTCCTGCCCGGTTCTCAGGTGGATTTGCGACCAGTACGTAATCTTGATAAATTGCTTGGAGAAGATTTTGATTTTAAGGTTTTGAAGTTCAACCAGAAACGCGGAAACATTGTTCTTTCGCGTAGAGTACTGCTGGAAATTGATCGTGATGAAAAGCGTTTGAAAACACTCGACATCCTCAAGGAAGGTGCATTGATCAAGGGTTATGTCAAGAACATTACAGATTATGGCGTTTTTGTTGATTTGGGTGGAGTAGATGGTTTGCTTCATATCACAGACATGACTTGGGGGCGCATAGTTCATCCGTCAGAAATGTTTGAGATTGGAGATGAAGTAGAAGTAGTCGTACTCAAATATTTTCCTGAAGATCAAAAGGTTTCACTTGGTCTCAAGCAAAAAGCTCAGAATCCATGGGAATTAGTGGAAGACAAATTTGCGGTTGGAACGAAGATAACCGGAAAAATTGTCAGCTTGACAGATTATGGCGCCTTTATCGAAATTGAACCAGGGGTAGAAGGACTCATCCATGTTTCCGAAATGTCATGGACCAAAAGAGTTCGGCATCCTTCTAAGGTTGTTGAATTGGGTCAGATGGTGGAAGCAATCGTCAAAGACCTTGATGTGGAACGAAAACGCATTTCCCTTTCAATTAAAGAAGTTCAGGCAAATCCGTGGAAACTTGCTCTTGACCGTTATCCTGTAGGTTGCATCGTCAAAGGCGTTGTGCGCAATGTTACAGATTTTGGTATTTTTATTGGGCTTGATGAAGGTATTGACGGATTGGTTCATGTTTCCGATATTTCGTGGAAACAACGTCAGTGCAAACCATCTGAAGTGGCCAACAAAGGTGATGAATTTGAGGTCAAGGTTCTCAATATTGACGTCGATCAGGAACGTCTTTCCCTGGGTATGAAACAATTAACTGAAGATCCATGGAAAGATCTGGATGAAAAAAATCCACTTGGAACAGACATAACAGGTACAGTTGTGAATCTGACAGACTTTGGAATTTTTGTTGAGGTTTCAGATGGAGTTGAAGGTTTGGTTCATATCTCCGAAATTGACTCTAAAATTCCTAAAAACAAGGTCCATGAAACATATCCTGTTGGTACTGTAGTAAAAGCAAACGTCATCAAGATAGATTTAGAAGACAGACGTTTGGGTTTAAGTATCTCAGAAATCATTTCTATTCCGGAACCCGCTCCGGCCGTTCCGGAAACAGAGGCAGAAACCGCTCCTGAAGAAGTAAGCGAAGATGTTGCTGAAGTCAAAACTGAAAATGCTGTTGAAACAGCAGAAGTCGCTGAAGAGCCAAGTGTAGAAGTTGCTGAAGTCAAAGCCGAAACTGCTGCTGAAACGGAACCCGTTGCTGAAAAAGTAAGCGAAGATGTTGCTGAAGTCAAAGCCGAAACTGCTGCTGAAACGGAACCCGCTGCTGAAGAAGCAAGCGAAGATGTTGCAGAAGTCAAAGCCGAAACTGCTACTGAAACGGAACCCGCTGCTGAGGAAGTAAGCGAAGATGTTGCTGAAGTCAAAGCCGAAACTGCTGCTGAAACGGAACCCGCTGCGGAAGAAGTAAGCGAAGATGTTGCAGAAGTCAAAACTGAAACTGCTGCTGAAACAGAAACTCCGCCGGAAACCGCATCTCCTGAAAATGAAGCAGAACAGGAAAAGTAATCCTCAACTGACCACCAACCTCTCACAGGAGTCTGATTCTCAGGCTCCTGTATTCCAGCTAATTTGAATTATCAGTTATCAAGTAGTGCTTCCAGAAAATCTTTTTCTTTTGTCATCCCTGACATGATCCGGGATCCAGGTTTTAAGTCAATTTCAGTAGAAAAATTGAGGCAGTTCCCATGGATTCCGTGGGATTGAGCTCGATTGCTTTGTATAAGCAACTTAATGCCAACTACTTACTGATAGATGAAAAAACTGCTAGAAGAGTAGCTAAGTTAAATAACATTATAATTTCAACATTAAGAATTCATAATTCAATTCCGTGTCCTTCAAATTCCTACATTGATCGAAACAACTGTGCATGTGATCCCATACGTGCAAGTGTAACAAACTCTATATTCTCTTGGTAGATTACCAGTTGATCTCCGCCCAGATGAAATTCACGAAAATCATCCCATTTTCCTGACAATGAATGATCCCTGGATTCTGCTGGAAGTTTCTTTCCATTAAGTAAGGCTCCTATGTAAAGAATAAATTTTTGTAGATGCTGATCAGTTAATCGCACTTTAGAGAAGTCTTATCTAAACTGCTTGTGACGGACAAGACTTTTCATGCAGATGCAATAGTCTCTATTTCTTCCAGCGAAACAGGCTCTAGATTTTTTCCAGCACGAACATCCCGTAAAACCCACTCAGTTTCCTGATTAGGAATTCGTGCCTCAAACGGCAACCCTTTTTTTAATACAATCATGCTAGTAAAAATATTGACTGCTTCAGTAAAATTCATCCCTAAACTGGAAAGAATTTCTTTCGCTTCAATAAATTTTTCCTGATCTATCCTCAAACTTGTTTGAATCTTAGCCATGCCTCTCTCCAAATTATTAGTTACGTTCAGTTAAACTATACACCATTTGGTATACGATATCAACAAATCAATTAGCAATAATTAAAGAGCAATAATGATCAACTGATAAAAAGACCTAAAACCGTGTCATTGAACAACGCGAGAAATCTAAATAATATGAGATTAGTAACTAAAATAGATTTCTAGCGTTATTCAACATGAAACGACTTATAGACTTTTTACAGGTTCATCAAAAATATTCAGTCGTCTTAGCTAATTATGGGAAAACTCAGCCTTTAAAGGCTGGTCCGTTGGGTCGAATACGAATTCCCGGAGCAAGACGTTTCCAAGGCAGGTTGATCGGATCAGCGATCATTGGTCCTGGAGATTCGGCAACAAGAATACTGTGGGCGATGGGAGTAAAATCAGCCCGGAAATGAACCGAACTTTTGTTAACCAGAATCTTCATTTGCTCCGGTTCCACACCGGCGACGCGATAAAGTTCACGGTCGAGCATTTGCACCTTGCTTGAGCCGACAACCACCCGCACACCGCCGATTCGCAGGCACGCGGTCGGTCCCAAGCTGATCTTTGCTCCCCGCATCATCGGCCCCTTGACAGTCAGGTTTCCTTCGCTGAGATGTTCAATGGTGAACGTCCCTTCAAAGGGTGGATCGTCAAACGCGGGTTCCCCGCCCAAACCCAGCGTGATGGTTTTTCCAACTCCAGTTTTATGAGCCGCTTCCGCCGCTTCAGGATCAAACAACACTCCAAGCGCCGCCTCCTGAGCTTGATTCGTAACCAGCGCCCGCAGCATTCCGGTGGTGTTCGAGTTGCCTCCGGCTCCCGGATTGTCTTGAGTGTCGGCGATCACCACCGGGCGGTTGGCGTCTTGCGACCGACGCATGGCTTCCTGCACAGCCGCATCGGGTTTGTGGATGTCAATCCACCAATCCGCTTCCCGCTCGTTGACATGATTTGCCAGCGTAGCAACGGCCCCCTTAACTTCAGCTTTATTTGTGCCATAACCCCAAACCACACCACCGCATTCCGGAAAGTCTGCTGCCGGGAATCCTGGCGTGAAGGACAGGCTGGTTATCTCACCCTGCTCCAGTGTCCCCAAATGCTCATAGACTCCTTTGGCAGGATCCATCTCGGTGCATTGTCCGTGCAGGGGCATCAGGAACGGAATCCGCTGATATTCCAGGGAGAATCGGTTTCCCTCTTCCATAAACTGACTTAGTAAAAACGCGGCCCGCTCCCCGGTTTGGGCCATGTCCACATGGGGATAAGTGCGGTAGGCCACCAATGCATCCGCATTGCGCAGCATCAATTCTGTCACATTCGCGTGGAGATCCAGACTTCCAACAATCGGAACTTTGGGACCAACCACCTGGCGAATACGCCGCAGCAGTTCACCCTCGCCATCGTCCAGATGCTCGGCGACCATCGCCCCGTGAATGTCAAGGTACACTGCATCCGGACGAAGTTCTGACGCAGCCTTTACAATCTTTCCGGTAATGCGCTCAAAGGCATCCTCAGTGACCTCCGCTGAAGGACACGCGGCGGCCCAAATCACCGGCACGAGTTGGTGTGGACCATCGTGCATCGCGTCCAGAAAGCCTCCCACCGGAATGTTTATACCACGGAAGTCCAGGATGTCGCTGCCGTGAGTCATTCCAGGCATCCCACCGCCTTGAACAAAGGCGGCCCAATCAGCCTTGGTGGGGGCAAAGGTGTTTGTTTCGTGCTGAAATCCTGCGATCAGTATTTTCATGGAGATTCGGTTGAAGATTTTTTAGCTGGTCCGCAGAACTGGTGTAAGCGTTGAATTATATTTGTACAAGCTTTCTAAGTTTGAAAGTTTACATAGTCGGGGAATAACGCCGGAAAAAATTGTTATAGTTCAAAAACCACGGATCTGAAACAGGGACTGTTCGACTGAATTGCGGATACGTTCGCTGTCGTGTTGACTGTAGCTCAAGAGCATTTCGATTCCGGACTTTGCTTTGAGCAAGCCCAGAATACGGATTAGACGTTCCGTTACCAGTAGTTCTCCAGATTTCTTTTGTTTCTGGAGTGC